>OFFQ01001512.1_pt1 | contig 13341 bp, 6 predicted proteins | sample 1521411 | NCBI WGS metagenome assembly OFFQ01 (sample SAMEA3504110, study PRJEB24116) | mouse gut metagenome | biome: mouse gut; feature: mouse-associated habitat; material: faeces | place: Denmark | collected 2011 | reverse complement strand
TTTGCGTCTCACAACCCCATTCCCATAAAACTTTCCTGTCATCTTCCACCGCCGATGACTCTCTGTGAGGAACCTTTCTATGGTACTCTCTTTGCTCACTGACTTTATCTGTTCTTTTTAACTGAAGACAGTTTACCATATCAGGCATCTGCTGTCAACCATAAATCTTGAAATCGTTTGCTGCGATCATTGTTCTGCCGTACACTTAACGAAAACTTTTGATCCATGTGATCAGGGAATCGTGATAGACATTATTCCTGACATCCCGTTTCATCTGTTCCGTGACCGGACCGTTTTTTTCCATAATCGCAAGGATCGCTTCCTGCAGCCCGGCAATTCTTCCTTTCTCAAATGATTCGTCCGGCGCTTCTTTGGCGTTCTCTTTTTTCTCTGCAGCAGGTTCTTCTTTTGCAGCCGCATCTTCCTTTGGCTCAGGTTTTGCGCATGCTTTCGGTTCTGCCAAAGACTGCGGCATCGCTTCTGCTTTGATCAGGTCAGATGTATCCGGAATCACGGAACCTGACGGCGTTTGGTCTGCCCTACGTTCCCCGGATACCGGAAGCCAGATTTCTCCTGCGTTTGCCTTGATGTTGACTGCGATATTTCCGCCGGTTACGCTGACTCTCTCGCCGGACAAAGCGCCGATATATTCTGCGGCATTCCCCGCCGGCAGTGTCATTACGTAATCGCTGTCGTCATTGTTTACGGCAACGACCACCGATTCTCCCTCATAATTTCTGGAAAATGCATACTGCCGGTTTGTCAGGAGCAGCTCGTTATAATCCCCGTAAGAAAGCGGAGCCGCACTCTTGCGTACTTTCCCCAGCGCCGCGATCAGACGCGTAAACGGATTTTGTTCCGCGGCATTCTGGCATTCGGAAAACGACAGCGCGGGACGCAGAGAATCATCGGAAAACCGGTCTTTTTTCCCTTCAATTCCAAATTCCGAACCGTAATAAACAGACGGAATGCCCGGAAGCGTATACAGCAGAATATGAACCGGCGTAAAATGTGCTTTGACGTTTAACTTGGTGTAAATCCGTTCCACGTCATGATTGTCTACAAAATTATAAAGCTTCAAGCCGTCGGGGCGGTTTCCCCCTTTGGCATACAGATTTTTTACCGTATGGGCAATTTCAAAATAATTATGGTCGTTGTGCCCGGAATACAGCGCCTTGTGCAGCTGATAATTCGTCACGGAATGCAGCGTCCCCTCATTGACCCAGCGCGTATAATCGCCGTGAATTACTTCGCCCATCAGCCAGAACTCCGGCTTCACTTCCTCCGCCACCGAACGAAGCGCATGCATATAGTCAAAATCCAGCACATCCGCCGCATCCAAACGGATCCCGTCGATATCAAATTCACGAACCCAGAACCGTACCACATCACAGATATAGTCCCGGACCGCCGGATTATGCTGATTTAACTTTACGAGCAGATTATATCCTCCCCAGTTTTCATAGGAAAAACCGTCGTTATATTCGTTATTTCCATAAAAGTTCACATTACAGTACCAGTCTTTATAAGGAGATTTTTCCCTGTTTTTCTTAATATCGGCAAATGCGAAAAAATCGCGGCCGGTGTGATTGAACACACCGTCTAAAATAACACGGATTCCCTGTTTGTGACATTCCTTTACATAATTCGCCAGATCCTCATTCGTTCCGAGGCGGCTGTCCAGTTTTTTATAATCCGTCGTCTCGTATCCGTGCCCGACCGATTCAAACAGCGGTCCGATATAGATTGCGTCGCACCCGATCTTTTTTATATGAGAAATCCAGGGAATCAACGTATTGAGACGATGTTCCGGCTTTCCATAAGAATTTTCTTTCGGGGCTCCTGTAAGCCCCAACGGATAAATGTGATAAAATACTGCTTCATCATACCATGCCATGATGTGATACCTCCTAAACCTCTTCTTTTCTCCTCATTATTTGATTTTGACTGCTTTCTTCGCCGGTTTCATCGGACTGTACAGCTTTTTGGATACGGCTACGATTTTATAAGAATAGCTCTTTCCTTTTTTCAGCTTCTTTGCATCGCGGTACGTTATTTTTTTCTTAACCGCCGCAATCTTTTTGAACGCCTTTTTGCCCTCTGCCCGGAAGATCAGGTAAGAAGATGCGCCTTTGACCTTCTTCCACTTCAAAGTTACTGCCTTCTTGCCCTTCACCTGGGAAGCCGTCAATTTATTCGTCGCCTTCGGCAGCTGGATATTCATTGCTTTTCCAGCCGCGCTGTCTGTATAAATGCTGCCTGCTTTTCCAATTGCAACGACATAATAGGACATCGATTTGCCGCCCGCCGGATTTTCATCCAACGCCTGTGTGCCGGTTACGGCGTTTCCTACTTTTGTCACGCTGCTCCCTACCTTACGATACAGCTGATAGGCGCCTGCATTGGCAACGGCGTTCCAGGTTATTTTTACATTCGTCGGCTGGCTCTTGACAGAAGTTACGGACGGAGCCGCAAGACGTACGGATTTTTTTGTAAGGGAACGTATGGCTTCCCTCAGCGCTTTTAACAATTCTTCGTATCTTTCGGCAGATATATCGTCTCCCGCATTCACGATTGCAGCATAAGCCGCCTCAAATTTCTGAAAACTTACCGCGTCATACTCTGCTTTCTTGGAACGAATCTCTTCTGCGTCTGTAACCAGCTGCTTCTTCTCCTTCCAGTTTGCCGCCGCTTTCTCTAATTCATTCTTTGCCGCATCCGTCTCTTCCTGTCCCGCCATAACGTCTCCGCAAACGGCTTTTGCAAAAACCAGGCTTTCATAGAACCGGCTGTCTGCCCCGTCTGTTTCCCATCCGATATTTTGAAATGAAGACTCTGCTTCCCGGCATTTTTCAAAAAGAGCCGTCTTATCCACCGTCTCGCATACTTTTATTTCAAAAACGGCATATTCGTTTGAACCGGATTTGCGCTGCACGCCCTGCATTTTCACATAGCGCGCCGTCGTCTCCGGAAACGTATCTGTCGTCAGGGCGCTTGTGTTTCCGGTTACAGATGCTGCCTCCGTCCAATTCGTTCCGTCTTCCGACACCAGGATCTTATAAGCAGCCGCATAGCGGTTTGCTTCCCAGTCGATCGTTACTTTTGAAATCTTTCTCAAAACTCCCAGGTCCACCATCAGAAAATCCTGATCGTAATCCGAAGAATTCCATCTGGATTCATATGATGCGGAAGCTCCCTGTACGCCCGGCACATGACCGTCGCCGTCGGTTGCTTTCCATGCCGGAAACAGCCGGATCCCGTCCGTATAAAAAGCTGAATTTTTGTTATCCGCATACGCAAAACGATTTCTTGCCACGTCCACGTCACGGCTTCCGTGTTCCTGTTCCGCCGCCAGCTCATCCACGGACAGAGCCTTATTGTACGCTTTTATATTTCCCATATAACCCGAGAAATGTTCTCCGATCGTATTTAACGGGAATACAAATGTTGTCCGGAAATTATTGTCCGCATCGGTCCATGTCGATGCGCCGAGTCCCCCGCCATGATCCGCGTCGCTTGCCGCCGCGTAGAGAATCTTTTTAAATTCTCCGTCCACATAGAGTTTTGTCGCCTGATAGGTTCCTACAATCGTAATCCTCTGCATTTTGGCGGACGCAATCGGATAATCGAACGACTGCGTAAAATAATCCCGGTTCAGTCCCAGATTTCCGTTTAATCCCGCCGCCTGCAGCCTGCCGTCATAACCGCTGAACAGGGCGGAATCTTTATCGTTGTTCTCATTGCCGTCCAGATATACGTCAAAGCTCATCGTATACGGATACCCCAGGGTCGTAAGCGGCGTTTTGATTGTTGTACTGCCGTCAAACTTCAACATCTTTGTGCCTGCTTTCGTCACAACTTCTCCGCCTGTAACCGTTCCGTGGTATCCGTTGCCGCTGGCGTCAAAAATCGTCTTCTGATCCTGGGACATATTTGCAAAATCATAGTCCAGCACAACGTTCGTCTTGCTGTCGATCTTATTTGCAATCTTTGTACCGGGGCCTTCTTTTAAACGGTCAAATTTCTGTTCGTAAGAGAGAAACGTATCATTTTCTTTCGTACCGCCCCAGTTTTTTTCACCTACCATAGCGGCAAGCCGCAAATAACGTTCGTGCAAATCGGCTTCCGTAATTCCTTCCCGGTTCTCATCGCCCCAGAGCGCGCCCATCGCCCCTTTCAACAACGGCTCGCCCTTGTCCGCGCTGATGGAATCCGTAAATTTCGTCGGATCCCAGTTATAATAAACGTAAGCTTCATTCAGCATATCTTTATGATTTCTTCCCGGCGTCGTGTATAAAAATGGCTGCGGAATATTAATCAGGGAAAATCCTTCCCGAAGCCTTGCCATCGGATCGTCTTCATAGCCGGAATTCCACAGGGCAATCGTAAGGTCTTTGCTTACTGTGCTGCTGACCGGAAACTGGCTGAACGCGCCCCAGATGATCACATCCTTGCCGTATCCTTTGTCATTTTTGCTGTGCTCCGCCTTCTTTCCGGAATCTCCCAGCAAATCGTGCATATAATTGATATATTTTCCGAACGCGGCTTTGGTAGCGGGTGTTTTCGACCAGTACTCGTCTACTCCCGCGCTGACGGTATCCGTCGTAAATATCGGTTCGATTCCGTCGATGCCTCCAAGATATTCGTCAAACAAAGCCGTCATGAAGATCTTTGCGTTCCTTGCGTTTTCCGCTTCTTCTGCATTGCTGCTCTCCTCATCGATCGAGAGCAGTTCAAAGTTGCCGGTACCGGACGGACCAGGCTTATGCGTATAAAAATTCTTTTTCACACTGCCGTCCGCATTCAGATAAGTATCCCGATCCAAATATCCATGTTCCACCAGCGCATGGATCACTTCTTCCTGATGATAGTAGACATATTTGTTGTACGCGGCAGAATGTCCCGGCGTATCGAGTTCCGCAATCATCTTTACGCCCCGTCTGCCCATAGCGTCTTCTAACGCCCGGTATTCTTCTTTAGAATAATACAGCTCTCCGCCGTTTTCCATTCCGGTATGCGTGCTGTAATAATAGTCATACCGTCCCTCATTGTCTCCGGTTTTTAAAAACTTGGAATTTTGTTTTGCCAGGGACGGAAACAGCTCGGATTCCAGGCGATGGGAAGCCTCCACTTCTTTCCAGAGCTCCGGATCCGGAGAATACGCCGGGTCGGACCACTGGTTATCGTTCAGATGGATCTGCATCGTATTTAATTTATACCATTTTAAAATTTTAGAATAATCCTGCAAAAACTGGATTCTCGTCGGAATACGCGCAACATCAAACATAATGCCGCGTGTACCGTACAGCGGATAATCCCGGATCACGCCTTTGGGAACGGACGTATGCGAAGCATCCTGGTATAAGATCTGCTCTACCGTAACGGTTCCGTATAAAACGCCCGTCTTTGTCGTGGAATAAATCTCGATTCCGTTTTCCCCATTGACCAGAAAATATCCTTCTTCTCCCGTTCCGTAGGTATCTTTGGCCAAAGATTCCAGATAGATATTCCCTGCGCTCCCGGACGTACCCGTTTCAATGGCAAGCGTCCTGCCGCAGATTTCCTCTATATCTGCCTGCATTTCTCTGGCAGCTTCGAAAAGTCCCTCGTCGGCACGGTCATTTACGATAATCTTCGAATCGTTCGTCAACGTAAAACTTCCCTCGTAACCGTACCACTCCTGAATCGTTGGCAGCACATCCGGCACAGGATTCGGCTGTTTTACATCGGGAAACAATGCCGGATACCGGTTTGTATTTCCTTCCACCGTAACCGTAACATTCTTCTTTGCCGTATCGGACGGATTCAATTTATTTTCCGCCTCTAAAATCAGCTGAACGCTGCGGTTTCCGATGCGGTACGGCGCGATCCTGCCGTCCTCCGCAATCACCTGGTCCACTTCGCTTCCATGAATCCGAATGTCGTACTGCTCGGAAACAGAAGGAATCTGAAATTCATCCGCCGTTTCCGGCACGATCATAGCGCCCGGAACTTTTGCCAGAGCCTCGGAAGCGGAAGATACATCGTCGATCACGCCCGTCTGCGTACCGAAGACCTCTATCTCCCGTATGGAAATGCGATTTCCGCCTGCCGAAGCATTCAGCGAACCTGCCGAAAACAAAAACTTCACATATCTTTTTAGGCTGCCCGCCAAAGCGCCCGAAATCGTATCGGTTGGATTCTGCGCGGACCCCGCCCGATCGGCTTCCGCCACCGTGACATGATGCACTTCTTCCCAGCCGCTTTCCTTGGAATCACTCGTTAAAATCTTGTAATCCCTGCTCCAGACCAGTTTATAAAAATGTACTTTGATCGATTCCACCGTCGTAGCCGCCGCCTTTAAATCAATTATCAGTTCCTGATCTGCATCTCCGTTGACTCCCGCTTTACATACGCCTCCGGACCACCTGCCGGTATCGCCGTCCTGATTGCCGATGATTCCGTCTGTCACCAGATCTCCCGTACAATTCGGCGTCTCAGGATCCTGTGCAGAAGCTTCTACCGGTTTTCCCAGCGCCACATTCTCGGCAGCATACACGCTTGCCGGTCCTTCTTTTACCAGACCCACGTCAAATAAACTGCCGCAGAAAATCACTGCTGCCAGGATTCCCGGCAAAATGCGTTTTCTTACTTTCATCGTATGACTCCTCCCTCCAAACATATTCTCGTTCCGACTTTTTGCTTTTTTTATTATACCTTCTCCCGCATTTATTGTCCAGCATAACATCCCTGAAACGAAAACTGCCGCAGGCAGCCAAAATCCGGCTGTCTGCGGCAGTTGGTTTTCAAAATTTATTTCTTTACTTTGATCGCCTTTGAAGTTTTAATTCCACTATATCCTTTCTTCAGCTTCACCACAATGCGGTAATAATATGTTCCGCCTTTCTTCACTTTCTTATCTGTGAAAGACGACGCGTTCTTCTTTACGGTCTTAATTTTTACATAGCCGCTGTCTTTTTTCTTGGAACGGTAGATAATATATTGCTTTGCTTTCTTTACTTTCTTCCAGGAAATGCGTACCTGCGGCTTCTTCCCGATCTTTTTCACCGTGATCTTCTTCACTGAAGCGTTCAGTTTAATACTTTTGGCCGGTCCGGGATTACTTGCCAGATACTTACCGGAAGAAGCTTCCGCCACTGCATAATAAGACAAGGTCTTATTGCTGACAGGATTCTGGTCATAAACAATTCCGGCTGCATTGACGGCGCCAATCTTTGTGACGGCAGTTCCGTTCTTGCGGTATACGGTAACTACATCTGCACGCGCCGCTTTCTGCACCTGAATCTTAACGCCCATTGCCTTTTTCTCGGCAACTGCCTTTAAGGAAATAATATTCGGCGCTGCGAGCTTTTCTTTTTTCTCGTCTTCGTTTTGGTCTTCGTTCCCATTTTCCCCGCCGGACGAACCCGGTTCCCGTACGGCGTCTGCCGTAAATACATAGCCGGCGTCTGCAGGCATAAGCCCGGTCACGCTTTCAATAAAACTGCCGTCGTCTCCGGCTCCTACATTAACCGCCTCTACCGTTACTGCCTGATCGTTGTTAATTTCATAACGGAATACATATTGTTTCGATGCGTTTCCGGAAACATATTCTGCCCTGGCTTCTTCTCCTGCCACTTTAATCTTGAGGAACGGACTGCCCTTTTTCATCAGCACCGAATCCAATTTTACCGTAAAGGTCAGATCTTTTCCATCCTGCTGCATTTCGATATCCTCAATAACCGGAATACCAAACGCCTTGCTTCTGGGCGCAGTCAGCCACTCCTGGTTCATGCCTGTAAATACGATATCTTCCTCAGAACCTTTGTATAAAACGCCGATGCTCTTGTCAGAAAGCACGCCAAGACTCGAATTGCCATATTCGTCCGCTTTGATTTTCTGTAAATATTTCCACTCAAACGTACCGTCCGCCTGATACAGTCCAACATAAAGATACCCGTTATTCGCATCCGGTCCAAGCGGTGTGGAAAGGATCACCGCCTCTTTTCCGTCTATCTCCCACGGAGCATGAATGACCGAAACAGGAACTCCCATGTCATTGATCGTGGTCTGTTCAATTTTCGTCCATGTGATTCCTTCCGCCGTCACTGTTCCGGTTGACATTTTGATCCAGCCGCTGTAATTACTGCTGAACATTTTTAACGTTCCGTCTGCCATCTCTACAATCTGTGATTCCCTGAGCGCTTCCTCACGGAACGTTCCGCTGATAATATCGTCTCTGCTGACATTGCCCGCCTGTTCAATCGGGGATTCTGTCATCTGCCAGGTCACGCCGTTATCATCACTGTAAATAATGCTTACGTTATAAGAATAATTGCCGCTTCCGTTCGTATAACATACCGGAATCATCAGACGTCCGTTTAAGCTTTCCGTCTTCTGTTTTGAGAGACAGATTCCGCTTCCGGCGCCTGCACGGATAAATTTCATCCAGTCTTCTTTTACCATTCCCGTGATATTCTGATAACCTTCCCACGTTTCTCCGTCATCATCGCTGTAACAGGTCACAAGACTCATTACACGCGGTACTTTCAACTGTCCTGCGTTCTCTCCCGTATAAACGTAAATATTTCCGCAGTACGTTCTCTCAGAGCCGATCTCCAGATACAAATCTCCGCTGTTTTCCGCCGACAGATAGTCGACTTTATAATTCGTCTGGCTTGCTTCCATGCCGGATCCTTCCGCCGGCTCTCTCCATACTGTGCCGCCCTCACGAACTGTATATTCTTCCGTATATTGGTTTGCCGCATTGACTACGGTATTCGGATAATCCCTTAAAACCGGATACAGCGTTCCGTCTACCTCTTTGAATCCGCTGCCTTTCTCAATTCGCCCTGTGGTCAGCGTTCCCTGTGATTCCGGAAACAGGCTTGCAACCATATGAATCCTGTGATTCTCACCTTCCAGCAGAATGGGCGCCGTTGTAAAGGAATACATAACGCCTCCGTCCGGCTGATTAAACAATACCTGCGGACTGCTCCAGGTTTTACCGTTATCCGTGCTTCTTCGGATCACGGTATCAATATTTCCGCGTTCCGCCGACGTTGTCTGCCGCTTGTCTGCCGCCGCGATCATCGTACCCCCAGAAGTCGTCAAAAGAGCCGGCATATCATAATACGGCGAATCATCGTAATCCGCATAATACAATGGCGCATCCTCCGTCTTCTCTGCCGAATCCGGAAGTTCCATATGTTCGGCTGCAGTCGCCGCGTGCAGTATAGCCGCCGTATCCGCATCCAAAACGTCGTATGTTACATGCAGAGCATTGATTTCTCCGGCAAACGGATACGCTTCCTGATGATCTTCTCCCAGACAGACCGCACCGACTCTCGCATGATCTACATCACTCGTACTGCTTAAGAATCCGGACTTTTTGTTCGCCAGCACGCGTACTCCGTCCAGATAGACATTTGTGCCCGAAGCCTGAAACGTATACGTAATTGTATGCCAGTTTGTATTTTTGATCTGTTCCCTGACAGCCGAATCCGCATTGATGATTCTGCTGACCGATCCTTCCTGGTTTCGGATTTCATATCCGATCGTACCGGAAGCGGGAATGATATAGAAGGAAGAATATCCTTCCAGCGTTCCGTTGGAAACGCTAAACAGCGCAAACCTGCTGTTGGAAGCGGCTGAGGCTGCATCCAGCTTATAGCGCACGGTAAGAGAACCTCTCCGCATCGTGCCAAGCTTCTCAATCATTTCTTCCGTAAACGCCCTTCCCGTTTCATTGTCCTCTCCTGCCCGAAAAGAAAGTTCTTCCAACTCCACGACCGTATCCGCGCGCCATGCCTGCGTACTGTATCGTACCGTAAGACTTTTTCCGTTGTTTGACAGAAATACGGAGATACTGTTTGTATTGATTCCAAGCGCAGCTCTGTTTAAGATGTCAACGCTTACGCTTTTGTCAACTTAACCACTACCGGCTAAAGCCGGTAGGTTCAGTGGGCTGCTGAAGCAGCCTTGAAGAAGCGTATCTCAATTCTTTCCTTTCGTACTACTTCTCTCCAATTTCAAAGTTATCAGAGTTACTCCGCTCTTGTAGATCCTGGTTCTTGATGTACTCTCTGATTACTTCATCCGTCACATTCCCACTACTTGCCACAAAATATCCCCTTGCCCATAAATGCTGTCCCCAGAACTGTTTATTCAATTCCTTGTATTCCATCTGCAGCTTTCTTGATGTATTTCCTTTTATATACTGTACAAGTTTGCTTGCCGACAAATGGGGCGGTACTGACACCAGCAGGTGTATGTGGTCGCTCCCCACATGCCCTGCCAGAATCTCCACTTCATTGCTTTGGCAGACTATCCGGATCAATTCCCTTGTCCGCAAGGCTATCTTCCCTGTTATTACAGGTTTCCGGTACTTTGTTATCCATACCAGATGGTATTTGATATCATATGTGCAATGGGACGATTTCCTGTAATTTTCCATTTTTATCACCTCAAGTTTAGTATCTCTGTTTTACATCATCCTAAACTTGGGGGATGGGGTTGACCTAAAGGTTTCGCCTTAAGGCGAGGGTTTTAACCCCATTATACAGACAATAATGAATATACACGGACGCTAATCAAAAGTTTCCAGACTATTATTACGCAAAGAAAAACAAAAACCTTGGACAAACCGATCACTTTACAAATTAAGCAATTTAAGCAGAATCTGATACGCTTGATCAATGAATCCGGCATTCCTGTCTTCCTTCTGGATTATATTTTGAAGGATCTTTCCAATGAAATTCACATGTTAAGCAAGGATCAATTAAAAAAAGACGAAACCGCTTACCAAGAACACACAGAACACCAATAATTTCAAATTAAGGAGATGATTACCATGAACCATATCATTAAAAGAATCCACATAGACCTGTACTCTCCCACTTCCTATGAAGTAATCCACGCACAGCAGGGAGATCATAGCGCAAGAATTGTTGAATTTGCCCTGTACGACCAAGGAATACCGTATCGTTTGGAAGGGCGTGACATTTTGGTCCAACTGGAAGGACACAGGGGAGACAAATCTTCTTTTATGCCCAAAGAATGCAGTGTAACGGACCATATCATATCTGTTGTCCTAGACAGCGATATTTTATATGAATCCGGCATTGCCAGCGCTAAGATCGCCCTATATGACCTCACAGACAATACGCTGCTTTCCACAATCCCGTTTCAAATCGCAATACAAAAAAGCCCCTGTGACAAAAACAAAATAGAATCCGAAAAAAAATCCATCATCGACTGGCTGATCTTCCAGTTCAACCACCTAAAAAATGACCTGGCATCTCATTATTCTGATAAACAGAACCCTCACCAAGTAACGAAAGTGCAGGTTGGTTTGGGAAATGTCCCAAATGTTACGACGAATAACCAGACCCCTGTTTATGAAATGTCCGAAAGCCTTTCCGAATTGGAAAGCGGCGAGACGCTCTCTACCGCCTTCGGAAAAATCGCCCACGCGGTTTCCAGTCTGATCAGACATACACAAGACAGCATACGCCATATCACTGCCACAGAAAGGGATCATTGGGAAGACACCTATAACAAAAGACACACACATGGCAACAAATCCGTGCTGGACCAAACGACTGCCTTCTACACTTCAGAAGAAAAGAATAAGCTGAACTCCCTGTATACCGCATCCGAGATTGACAATAAGTTTTCTGCACTCGAAACAAATATTGACTGGAAGGAATCTGTAGATACTTTTGATGCCATTTCCGCAGCTTACCCCAATCCTGAAGACGGGTGGACGGTCAACGTCAAAGACACCGATTATACTTACCGTTATAATGGTACAAACTGGGTTGCCATTTCTGCAAATGCCATCCCAAAGGCAACCGCTTCCGTCGACGGCCTGTTCAGCAAGGAAGATTATGCAACATTTGAATCGTTAAGTCACGGAGGTGTCGCAGGCATAAAAGGAAATGCGGAAGAATCATACCGAACGGGAAATGTCAACCTGACACCGGAGAACATCGGCGCATTAGCTGCCACTGAAAACGCAGTTTCTGCATCGAAATTGGAGACGCCGATAACCCTGGACGGCGTCCATTTTGACGGCTCCTCTTCCGTTTCTCATTTTGGATCCTGTCCCACTGCAATGAGCACGCAGGCAAAGACCGTTTCTATTCCAGACTTTGTGCTGGAGAAAGGCGCAAAAGCAACGGTAAAATTTCCTTACGGTAATTCCGCAGCATCTCCAACGTTAAATGTATCCCGTACAGGCCAAAAAGCGATCTATTACAACGGCTTCCCGGTATCCAAAAACTTTATCAAGGAACAAAGCGTACATGACCTTATTTATGACGGAACGCACTGGCTTTTGGAAGGGGACCATGGAGCCGGATATTATCATGTCTCTTGTGGCACGAGAGCTGTTGAACGGGAAAAGATCGTACCGCTAGCGGGATTCCGATTGGTAAACGGCGCTCTATTAATTTTACAGTTCAAATATGGAAACCGTGTTGAAAATCCGACTTTAAACGTAGAGGGTACCGGCGCATATCCGATTTATTATATGGGAGCTCCGGTTCCGCCTGGATATATCACGCCAAACAGCGCCGTACCGCTTGTTTTTGACGGGCAGAACCGGTGGGTTGTGATTGGTGATTTGACAGATTATGTTTTAAATCGTATCGTATATCATCTATCGCCAAATTTAGTTGAAAGTGAGACATCTGCTTATATTTATGATAATTATAAATGGGTTCAAAATGAAGACAATTCCGTCTCTTTACTTAATATAGCAAACTGTTGTTGCGCTGTAGTACCGGTTTATGGTGGAATGAAATGCAAAGTTAAACTCTACAATAATAGTAAAAATCACGCTGCTATATTTTTAAGCCATTTATACGATGGAAGATATCATTATGATACAAAGTCAATGGATATAAATTTTAGTAAAGGATATAGTACATATGATATCACAGTACCTGATGGATATGATGAAATATTAATAACTTCTGAATCACTCATTCAAAATCATCCAATCATTGTAAAAAATGCAAAACCAAATTTAAATTTTTTAGAATCTCTATAAAAAGTATAGCATCATAGAAAGAATTGTAAAAACTGACGTGCCCAAACAAAAAATCTAACCAAAATAGCTAAAGTAATAACAAAACATGTTCCCACAAAGAGAACCTGAGATTTTTCTCAGATTCTCTTTGTCTTTTAAAGGAGGTATCCAATTCATGGACAATTTTTTTAACTTGATCGAGATTTTAACAAAAGCAAAAAATTTACCGGAATTTGCAGACAAAATCAAAGAATTTGTATTAAACAATGCCATACCGGAACTAGACGAATTAAAAGAAATCAATACGATCATTACTGAAATAAGCA
>OFFQ01001507.1_pt1 | contig 13378 bp, 18 predicted proteins | sample 1521411 | NCBI WGS metagenome assembly OFFQ01 (sample SAMEA3504110, study PRJEB24116) | mouse gut metagenome | biome: mouse gut; feature: mouse-associated habitat; material: faeces | place: Denmark | collected 2011 | reverse complement strand
CGTTGGTATATGGAAAGCGTGGTTTGTTGAAAGGTAAGAAAGTAACTTGCTATCCGGGATTCGAAAAGTATCTGGAAGGTGCTGAGTATACGGCCGCTTTGGTAGAGAAAGACGGTAATTTTATTACCGGTAAAGGCCCCGGTGCCGCTATGGCATTCTCATTTGCCATTGCCGAGAAATATGTCGGTGCGGAAAAGGTGACAGAATTGAAGCAAGGGATGATGATTGCAGAATGAACAGGCATGTCATTATAGTTGCAGGAGGCAAAGGGTTGCGTATGGGAGGGGATATTCCCAAACAGTTTTTGCCTGTAGGGGGCAAACCTGTGTTGATGCGTACCATAGAGGCTTTTTACGCTTTTGATTCTTCTATACATATTATATTAGTTCTTCCGGTGAGCCAGCAGGCTTACTGGAAAGATCTTTGTGAAACGTATCATTTTGCTTTGCGTCATGATATTGCCGATGGGGGCGAAACTCGTTTCCATTCTGTAAAGAATGGGTTGGCATACGTGAAGGGAGAAGGCTTGGTAGGTGTTCATGATGGCGTGCGTCCTTTTGTTTCCCGGGAAGTGATAGCCGGATGTTATGAGGCAGCGCAGACTAAGCAAGCGGTTATTCCTGTAATTGATGTGGTGGAAACCGTGCGTCATCTTACGAAGCCGGGAAGTGAAACGGTTCCGCGTAATGACTATAAACTGGTTCAGACTCCTCAGGTCTTTGAAGTGCAGCTGTTGAAAGAGGCATATCAACAGGAATATACGGATGCCTTTACTGATGATGCTTCTGTAGTGGAGGCGATGGGCAGGGAGGTCTGTCTGGTGCAGGGAAATAGAGAAAATATTAAATTAACCACCCCTTTTGATTTGAAAATAGCGGAAGTCTTAATTTGAAATGTTCGATATCACTACGCGTGACATAAAATATTTGCAAGGAGTAGGCCCGCAGCGTGCAACCGTCTTGAACAAGGAATTGAATCTTTTTTCCTTGCATGATTTGTTGTACTATTTTCCATATAAATATGTAGACCGCAGCCGCCTTTATTATATCCATGAAATAGACGGAAATATGCCTTATATCCAGTTGAAAGGCGAAATCCTCAGTTTTGAGACTTTGGGGGAGGGAAGACAGCGCAGACTTGTCGGTCATTTTTCTGATGGTACGGGCATCATTGATTTAGTTTGGTTTCAAGGAATTAAATATCTGCTAGAGCATTATAAGACCAGGACAGAGTATATTGTCTTTGGTAAACCGACCGTATTCAATGGCCGTATCAATGTGGCTCATCCCGATATGGATCCTTCAGGCGAACTTACCTTATCTACGATGGGGTTGCAGCCTTATTATAACACAACGGAAAGGATGAAGCGCGGTTTCTTGAACTCTCATGGGCTGGAGAAGTTGATGAAGAATGCGCTTGCCCTGCTACAGGAACCTCTTGCTGAAACATTGCCCCCTCGGTTAGTGGAGGAGCATCATTTAATGTCTTTGGATGAGGCCATCCGTAATATTCATTTCCCCAAGAATCCCGAATTGCTGCGGAAGGCCCAATATCGTTTGAAGTTTGAAGAGCTGTTCTATGTGCAGCTCAATATTCTACGTTACAGTAAAGACAGGCAGCGTAAATATCGGGGCCTGCGTTTTGAACGGGTGGGTGAGATCTTTAATACTTTTTATTCACAGAATCTTCCTTTTGAACTGACCGGAGCGCAAAAACGGGTGATAAAGGAGATAAGAAAAGATATGGGAAGCGGACGGCAGATGAACCGTTTGCTGCAAGGTGACGTGGGAAGTGGGAAAACATTGGTGGCCTTGATGTCCATGCTTATCGCACTGGATAATGGCTATCAGGCATGTATGATGGCTCCTACAGAGATTCTTGCCGCCCAACATTATGAAACCATTCGGAAATTCCTGTTTGGCATGGATGTGCGCGTGGAACTTTTAATGGGATCTGTCAAAGGAAAGAAGCGTGAGAAGATATTGAAGGATTTGCTGACGGGGGATGTTCAGATTCTTATAGGCACGCATGCCGTTTTGGAAGATACTGTGGGCTTTTCTTCTTTAGGAATGGTGATTATAGACGAGCAACATCGTTTCGGAGTGGCTCAGCGTGCCAAGTTATGGAGCAAGAATGTTTGTCCGCCTCATGTGCTGGTCATGACGGCTACCCCTATTCCCCGTACCTTGGCTATGACACTGTATGGTGATCTTGATGTATCAGTTATTGACGAATTGCCGCCGGGCCGTAAACCCATCCAGACTATCCATCAGTTTGACAATCGCCGTGCCAGTCTTTATGCTTCCATTCGCAAACAGATAGAAGAAGGGCGGCAAATCTATATTGTTTATCCTTTGATAAAGGAGAGTGAAAAAATGGATATCAAGAATCTGGAAGAGGGGTATGAACTGATTTGTGCGGAATTTCCCGATTGCCAGGTCAGCAAGGTGCATGGTAAGATGAAACCGGCGGAGAAGGATGCTGAGATGCAGCGTTTCGTTAGTGGTGAAACCCAGATTATGGTGGCCACTACAGTGATTGAGGTCGGGGTGAATGTCCCGAATGCCTCGGTGATGGTCATTGAAAACGCCGAACGTTTCGGACTTTCACAATTGCATCAGTTGCGTGGGCGTGTGGGACGTGGAGCTGATCAGTCTTATTGTATTTTGGTCACCACTTACAAACTGACCGAAGAAACTCGCAAGCGGCTTGAAATAATGGTACAGACCAATGATGGTTTCGAGATAGCGGAAGCCGATTTGAAGTTGCGCGGTCCTGGTGACTTGGAGGGAACCCAGCAGAGTGGTGTCGCTTTTGACTTGAAGATAGCCGATATTGCCCGTGACGGTCAATTATTGCAATATGTCCGTGATGTGGCAAATCGTATTGTAGATGAAGACCCTGCAGGAACTCATCCGGCAGCTGCGGCACGCCGGAGCGAAGAGCGACGCGGGAAGGGGCTGCGGGGTACACATCCACATCGGGGCGAAAGGCCACACGCCGCAGAGCCTCAGAAACCTCGCCAACATCATGGCAGGCCATGAAAGCCTGATAGCGGATGCCTTAAACCTTGACCGCTGGAGGATGAACCGCTACTGCCGCACGGTTGACCCACGGTTTTTGGAGCAGGTCAACAGAAAGAAACCTTCCACGATGGCGGCCCTTGCGGACATCTGGTACACAAGCCACGGCGCAAGCTACGGCAGGGACCAGCACTACAACGACAGCCGCTACCATATGCTCAACTACCACGCAACCTTCACCAAAGGCACGGTCGAGTTCCGGCTCTTCCAGTTTGACGAGCCGGGCGACGGGCGCAGGGGCGGCCTCCACGCAGGGCAGCTCAAGAGCTACATCCAGCTCTGCCTCGCACTGAGCCAGATGGCGAAGGAAGTGAAAACGGCAAGCCCGAAGCCGCAGCAGAATGAGAATCCGAAATACGCCATGAGGACCTGGCTCCTCCGGCTCGGCTTCATCGGGGACGAATTCAAGACCGCAAGGGACATCCTCACAAGGAGGCTTGCAGGGGACGCATCCTTCCGAAACGGAAGGGCCGCTTGAAGGGAACGCGGGAGGTAGCCTCCTGCCGCCTTACCACTGACCGCTCCGGCGGTCTTAAGGCGGTAGAAGGGTGCCCCCTTCGGAAAGGATGGATTTCAAGATGGAAAAAAGATACTACATTGCTTACGGCTCAAACTTAAACATCCGGCAGATGCGGATGCGCTGCCCTGGGGCGAGGATTATCGGCACTTCGGTGATTGAGGGCTACCGGCTGCTGTTCAAGGGAAGCAGGACCGGCTCCTACCTCACCATTGAGCCGCAGGAGGGCGCAAGCGTACCTGTGGCGGCATGGGCGGTGACGGAGGAGGATGAGGCGGCGCTTGACCGCTACGAGGGCTTCCCCCACTTTTACTACAAAAAGGAGATGGAGCTGCCCCTTAAAGGGATTAAGACCGGAAAGGTGCGGCTGCGGAAGGTTTTCGTCTACATCATGCATGAGGACCGCCCGCTTGGACTGCCGAGCGAGTTTTATATGGAGACCTGCAGGCAGGGATACCAGAGCTTCGGTTTTGACGAGGCATTTCTGGAACAGGCGTATGCCGACAGCAGGGAGGAATTTCCGGGCGGGTGGAAAAACGGGGATGCCTGCTTCATGGTGACCAACCGGAAGAACGGCTGCACGGGCAACTACACCGTGCTGGGATTCGATGGGAAATATTTCTGGCTCCAGAACAGCAGGGGCAGCCGTTACCGCGCATCCGCAGGGAGGATGTTCCGCAGCAAGGAGGAGGCGCTTGGCATCCGGGAACCTGCAGCAAAGGAGGAATTGGAATGAAAGAAACAGATAATATTGCGAGGATTTCGGTCTGCCCAAGGTGCGGGCAGACCTACCACGGGAGGCCGGCAGTTTCGCGGGCGGACGGCAGAACGCCGCTCTGCCCGGACTGCGGCACCAGGGAGGCTCTGGAGAGCATCGGGGTGGACGGGAAGGAGCAGGAACAGATTCTGGAAGCCATCCACAGGTGCTACGGCAGGGGATGAAAATTATAAAGGCAAAGGAGCGTACAGCTATGGAAAAAAGGACAGAGGTCATCCAGGAGTGGATTGACGCAAGAAGGGAACGGGGCGAGGCTGCAACAAAGTGTATGTTTTACATCACCGTCCCGAAAGACACCGACATTTACAAGGATGAAACCATCAAAAAAATCGAGGGCATCCTTGATAAGAACCATGTCAGCCACGGCCATGTGGATACGGTCTGCGGCGCATGGAACCTGAACCGGGACTGGATTGAAACGGGTGAGATCGACTGCATTGTGGAATTCTGCGGGGTGTACCCGGTCGGTTGGGACATGGATGATGTGGCGGAGCTTGAACGGATGGAAACCGAAGGGGAGATCATCGTCCTGGTTGACTGGATAGAGGACGGGAAGCACATCCCCAACCATTAAAACTGCACAATCTGCCCTGCAGATATTTGTGCAGATCACGGACCGGATTAACTTGATAATATGTGCTTTTAGAGCGAATATGTGTACTACCGAAAGGGAAAACACAGAAAGCGGAGGATGAAGGCATGACAAGATTTGAAAGGGATTTGAAGGATGCACGGGAAGGAAACGGAACCGAGGTACTGACGAAACGGAAAGCGGAGCTTGACCGCCTTTGGAAAGAGGGGAAAGCCTGCAAAAACGGATTCAGGAGGCAGTGCATAGCGCAGGAATACACGAGGCTTAAGGCCGAGTACGATAAGATTGACGCACTTTTCTGAAATTAAAACTGGACATTCCAAGAGCGGAGCCGCAAGGCTCTGTGTCTTGTACTGATAGATTACGGCTTGCCGCTGGCAGGCCATTTTTGATGCCATCTTCTGGAGGTGATGCCGATGGCAATGCGGAAACTGAAAAAATATAAGCCGACAAAATTCAAAGCGAAGGACAGCCGCTATGACAAGGATGCCGCCGATTTTGCCGTGATGTTCATCGAGAGCCTCTGCCACACCAAGGGGACATGGGCGGGGAAGCCTTTTGAACTGATCGACTGGCAGGAGCAGATCATCCGGGATATTTTCGGAACGCTGAAGCCCAATGGCTACCGCCAGTTCAACACGGCATACGTTGAGATTCCGAAGAAACAGGGAAAGTCGGAGCTTGCGGCGGCCGTGGCGCTGCTTTTGACCTGCGGGGACGGGGAGGAACGCGCGGAAGTGTACGGGTGCGCCGCCGACCGGCAGCAGGCCACCATCGTCTTTGACGTGGCGGCGGACATGGTGCGGATGTGCCCTGCGCTGAATAAGCGGGTGAAGATACTCGCCTCGCAGAAGCGGATCATCTACACGCCCACCAATTCCTTCTACCAGGTGCTTTCGGCGGAGGCGTATTCCAAGCACGGCTTCAACATCCACGGCGTGGTGTTTGACGAGCTGCACACGCAGCCGAACCGGAAACTGTTCGATGTCATGACCAAGGGCTCCGGGGATGCCAGGATGCAGCCGCTGTATTTCCTCATCACCACGGCGGGGACGGACACCCATTCCATCTGCTACGAAACGCACCAGAAGGCAAAGGATATCTTAGAGGGGCGGAAGATTGACCCTACATTTTACCCGGTGATCTACGGCGCGGATGAGGCGGACGACTGGACGGACCCGAAGGTGTGGAAGAAAGCGAACCCCTCTTTGAATATCACGGTGGGGATTGACAAGGTGGAGGCCGCCTGCGAGTCGGCAAAGCAGAATCCGGGGGAGGAGAACAGTTTCCGGCAGCTCCGCTTAAACCAGTGGGTGAAACAGGCGGTGCGGTGGATGCCCATGGATAAATGGGACGCCTGCGCCTTCCCGGTTTCGGAGGACGGCCTGGAGGGGCGCGTGTGCTACGGAGGGCTGGACTTGTCCTCCACCACGGACATCACGGCGTTCGTCCTGGTGTTCCCGCCGCTGGATGAGGAGGACAAATACTGCATCCTCCCATATTTCTGGGTGCCGGAGGAAACGCTGGAGCTGCGTGTCCGGCGCGACCATGTCCCCTACGATGTGTGGGAGCGGCAGGGAAAACTGATGACCACGGAGGGGAACGTGGTGCATTACGGCTTTATCGAGAAATACATTGAACGGCTCGGTGAGCGGTTCAACATCCGGGAGATCGCCTTTGACCGGTGGGGCGCAGTACAGATGGTGCAGAACCTTGAGGGCATGGGCTTCACGGTGGTTCCGTTCGGGCAGGGCTTTAAGGATATGTCCCCGCCCACCAAGGAGCTGATGAAGCTGGTGCTGGAGCAGATGATTGCCCACGGCGGGCATCCGGTTCTCCGGTGGATGATGGACAACATCTTCATCCGCACCGACCCGGCAGGCAATATTAAGGCAGATAAAGAAAAGTCCACGGAGAAGATTGACGGTGCCGTGGCAGCCATCATGGGGCTTGACCGCGCCATCCGCTGTGGGAACGAAACCTCGGAGAGTGTGTATGACAGCCGCGGTTTGTTGGTATTTTAATGTTTTACAGAGTTGTGTGCGGAATCCTTGGTGGTTCCTTATATGGCTATTTTCCACATATTCCTTTATGCTGTCTGGCGAAGGAGGTGGAAGGATGGAAGATAAGGATTTCCTTGAGCTTATCATTTCGGAACGGATGGGGATGCATCATGATACCTTTAAAAAGGAATACCCCCTTACGGAGAAGCAGGCGGCGGAAGCGGAAAAAGCAGACCAGGCACACGAGCTGCTGTTCCAGCAGTTAAGCGCAGAGCAGAGGGCAATGATGGAGCTGTGTGAGGATGTGACAAACTCGGAAGCCACGCGGGAAAACGAATACTACTACCGTGCAGGATTCCGGGATGGGGTGAGTCTTGACAGGCTGATAAAGCAGATCAGGGAAGATAATAAATAAAAAAACACATAACACAGGCAGCAGACGGGCATCGCTTTGGCGGTGCCTTTCTGCTGTCTGTCTTTTGGAAGGGAGCGTGGTTCCTATGGGATTATTCAGTGGATTGTTCAGGGCGAGGGACGCACCACAGAACAGGACTTCCGGCAGCGCCTACAGTTTTTTCATGGGCGGCAGCACGAGCGGGAAGCGTGTCAATGAGCGTTCTTCCATGCAGATGACGGCAGTGTATTCCTGCGTCCGTATCCTGTCTGAGGCGGTTGCCGGCCTGCCTCTGCATTTATACCAGTATACAGACAAGGGCAGCAAGGAAAAGGCTGTAGATAATCCGCTGTATTTTTTGCTGCATGATGAGCCTAACACGGAGATGACTTCCTTCGTATTCCGTGAAACGCTTATGACGCACCTGCTTTTATGGGGTAATGCCTATTCGCAGATTATCCGTAACGGCAAGGGCGAGGTTGTGGGGCTGTACCCGCTGATGCCCGACCGAATGACGGTGGGCAGAGATGAAAAAGGAGGGCTGTATTATGAATATATGGTCAGCAGTGACGATGCGAAAACGCCGAAAGACGGCACGGTAAGGCTTTCACCTTATGATGTGCTGCATATTCCCGGACTTGGTTTTGACGGGCTGGTCGGATATTCCCCTATCGCTATGGCGAAAAACGCCATCGGTCTTGCCATTGCCGCCGAGGAATACGGCAGTAAATTTTATGCAAACGGGGCTACTCCAAGCGGCATACTGGAATATCCGGGGACAGTGAAAGAGCCTGACAAGGTGCGTGAAAGCTGGAACGCAGGGTTCGGCGGCAGTTCCAATGCCCATAAAATTGCAGTACTCGAAGAAGGCATGAAATATACTCCGATTTCGATAAGTCCTAACGAAGCACAGTTTTTGGAAACAAGGAAATTCCAGATCAATGAGATAGCCCGAATTTTCAGGGTGCCGCCGCATATGGTGGGCGACCTTGAGAAGTCGAGCTTTTCTAATATTGAGCAGCAGTCACTTGAATTTGTGAAATATACTTTGGATCCTTGGGTGGCGAGATGGGAGCAGGCTATGGTTAGAGCCCTTCTTACTCAGGAAGAGAAAAAGACATATTTCTTTAAGTTCAATGTGGATGGCTTGCTTAGGGGAGATTACCAGAGCCGAATGAACGGTTATGCGACAGCAAGGCAGAACGGCTGGATGTCAGCGAATGATATCCGTGAGCTTGAAAATCTTGATCGCATTCCAGCTGAGGCCGGCGGTGATTTGTATCTCATCAATGGAAATATGACAAAGCTGGAGGATGCAGGAATATTTGCTACAGGTGCATCTGAATCTACTACTGAGCCGGAAGAGACTCAGAAGAGTAGAGGGCAGCCTGGCAGAACAAGAAACAAAAGCAAAGCTGAGAAGGTACTTGAACACTTGAGTGCTGAGGGCTTTGGAAGGGATGGTAGTTAAGGAAGAGGAAATTTTGGAACTGGATACAGAACCAGGATGAGAGCAGCTCTGAAATGAGGACGCTCTTTTTGAATGGAGAAATTTCAGATGAAACCTGGTACGGGGATGAGGTTACTCCAAAGCTTTTCAAAGATGAGCTGAACATGGGTAAAGGTCCGATTTCAGTCTGGATCAATTCGCCCGGTGGTGATGTATTTGCTGCGGCTCAGATTTACAACATGCTGATGGATTATCCATACGATGTGACAGTTAAGATTGACGGACTTGCGGCTTCAGCGGCTTCTGTGATTGCAATGGCTGGAACTACGGTGGAAATGAGTCCTGTTGCAATGATGATGATTCACAATCCTGCGACTATCGCAATCGGAGATTCTGAGGAAATGAAGAAAGCGGTGAAGATGCTGGATGAAGTGAAGGAATCCATTATGAATGCTTATGAGATCAAGACAGGTCTTGCAAGAGACAAGATTTCAAAGCTCATGGATGCAGAGAGCTGGTTCAATGCGAAGAAGGCTGTTGAACTTGGCTTTGCAGATAAAATCCTGTTCGCTGACGGGCAGGGTTATGTAACTGATGATGCTGGCGAGGGGATGGCAGTTAGTGATGAGATGAGTGCTCCTGTGATGTTTTCCAGACAGGCGGTTATGAATTCCATGCTTTCCAAACTGATTCCACCTAAGAAACCAGTAGAGAAGCGTACTCCGGTAGATCAGCTGGAGAAGAGACTGAGCTTGTTATCGCATTGATAGCAGGCTTTTTTAGTACAGAAAATGGAGGATTTTCAAGATGAGCAAGATTTTAGAACTTAGAGAAAAAAGAGCAAAGGCTTGGGATGCTGCAAAGCAGTTTCTTGATGCCAAGAGAGGTGCAGACGGTATGCTCTCCGAGGAAGACACTGCAACCTACGACAAGATGGAACAGGATGTTATGATTTTAGGTAAGGAAATCGAGAGACTTGAGAGACAGGCTGCGATTGATGCGGAGCTTTCTAAGGCTACAAGCACTCCACTTACCGGAAAGCCGGGTGCAAAGATGGGAAAAGATGAAGTTGAAAAGACAGGACGTGCTTCTGATGAGTATAAGGGTTCGTTCTGGAATGCGATGAGAGTTAAGGCTCCTATGCCTTCTGTGCTTAATGCACTTCAGGAAGGTACCGATTCAGAGGGTGGCTACTTAGTGCCTGATGAATTCGAGAGAACACTTGTGGAAGCACTTGAGGAAGAGAACGTATTCCGTACTCTTGCACATGTAATCAAGACTTCCAGCGGTGACCGTAAGATTCCGGTTGTTGCTTCTAAGGGTACTGCAAGTTGGGTTGATGAGGAAGGTGCTTACACCGAATCTGATGATACATTCAGCCAGGTATCTATCGGGGCTTACAAGCTTGGAACCATGATTAAGGTTTCCGAGGAACTTCTTGCGGATAGCGTGTTTGACCTTGAAGCATATATTTCCAAGGAATTTGCAAGACGTATCGGTGCAAGAGAGGAAGAATCTTTCTTCAATGGCGATGGCAAGGGTAAGCCTCTTGGCATTCTTGCAGCTGCCGGTGGTGCTGAGGTTGGTGTGACTGCTGCTTCTGCTACTGCCATTACTGCAGATGAGGTGATTGACCTCTTCTACAGCCTGAAGGCTCCTTACCGTAAGAATGCGGTCTGGTTACTGAATGATGCGACTGTGAAGCAGATTCGTAAGCTGAAGGATTCTACCGGTCAGTATTTATGGCAGCCTTCCCTGGTTGCAGGTACTCCTGACACGATCCTTGGCAGACCTGTGAAGACTTCTGCATTTATGCCTACTGCGGCTGCAGGTGCAAAGACGATCGCTTTCGGTGATTTCAAGTATTACTGGATTGCAGACCGTCAGGGCAGAACCTTCAAGAAGCTGTCCGAGCTTTATGCTGCGAATGGTCAGGTCGGATTCATGGGAACTCAGAGAGTCGATGGTAAGCTTATCCTTCCTGAGGCTATCAAGGTTCTTCAGCAGAAGAGCGGTTCTAGTTCTTAAGGAACGGTGAATAGCCGAGCCCTTGGAAATCCTAGGATGCCCATGAAAGCTTACTCTTTGCGGAGAGTGTGAGAAAGGCAAGTTTATGTGAGGTGATGTTTGATGGCAGTAGTTTCATTGGAAGAAATGAAGAATTATCTGTGGGTGGATTTCGATGATGATGATGCACTGCTTGAGGGCATCATTGTTCAGAGTCAGCAGATTTGTATGGATGTGGCAAGGTTTACAGACCTTGAAGAGTTTGAAAAGCAGCCTGTGAGTAAGATTGCTGTGATGTATGCGGTGGCTTATCTTTATGAGCATCGTGAGGACGCAGACCATAAGGCACTTACGGTAGGACTTCGGGCATTGCTGTTTGGAATCCGAATACCGGGATTTTGATGGGAGGAATTGCTTTGAATGTGTCTTTGATGAATGAAAAAGTGACTTTCCAGAAGAATGTGGTGGTGGCGGATGTCATCGGCAATCATAAGAATGTGTGGGAAGATTTCTATACATGTCACGCTACGATTGGTGGCGAGGGTATGGCAAGCTCCAAGGAAAAGGAAGAAGCCGGAACTATTGTTGAGGATGTGAGTATGACGGTAACTATCAGATATTGCCGAAAGTCATCGGAGATTGGTTCCACAACTCACAGGATTGTTTTCAGGGATGAAATCTATGATATCACGAATGTGGATCATATGAATTTCAAGAAGAAGAGTCTGAAATTCAGCTGCAGGAAAGTGAGGCGGTAAGCATGGCAACGGACAGATGCAGGATTGACCAGATGGCACACGTCATTATGGAAGGTTTGCAGGAATACGCTGACCTTGCGACAGAGGATATGAAGGCCGCTGTGAAGAAAGCAGGTAATAAAGCCAAAAGTGATGTACAGGCAGGAGCTCCGGTTAAGACGGGTAAGTATAAAAAGAGCTGGGCTGTAAAAACGACGAAGGAGAATGCAAACGCGATGGAAGTCACGGTGCATTCCAGGAATCGTTATCAGCTGGCACATCTGCTTGAATTTGGACATGCCAAGCGTGGTGGTGGCAGAACGAGAGCCTTTCCGCATATCGCTCCGGCAGAAGCAGCTGCAGCTGAACTTTTGGAAGAGGAAGTAGAGAAAGCTTTGAAGTGACTTGCAGAGGTGATGTTGATGGAAGAACTGGTTCAGATTATTCAGGAAATGAAGATTCCCTTTGCCTATGATCACTTTGCAGAGGGAGAAAGTCCTGATCCGCCATTCATTTGTTATCTGATTCCGGGCAGTGATAACTTTGCTGCTGATGGCAGGGTGTATTTCAAATTGAATGAGGTCAGGATTGAGATGTACACAGATTTCAAGGATCCTTCTTTGGAATCGAGAGTAGAGGATGTCTTAGACAGACACGAGATTTTTTATAACAAGTCGGAAACATGGATCCAGAGCGAGAAGCTTTATGAGGTCATGTACAGTTTTGATATGGAGGGTTTGAATAATGGCTAATAATAAGGTCAAATACAATCTTAAGAATGCGCATTATGCGATGCTTCAGACAAGTGAGGAAGGTGTAGTTTCCTTCGGCACTCCTGTTGCATTGCCTGGTGCGGTTTCGATTTCTCTGGATGCCAATGGGGAACCGGAGAATTTCTATGCTGATGGTACAGCATACTATGTAATAAATAACAACATGGGTTATGACGGTGATCTGGAGCTTGCGATGATTCCTGAGGATTTCAGGGTATCTGCTTTGAATGAGACTCTGGATGATAACAAGGTTCTGATTGAGGATGCGAACTCGGAGTTGAACAGATTTGCTCTGTTGTTTGAGTTTGATGGAGATGTGAAGCACATCCGTCATGTCCTTTATAACTGCTCTGCAAGTAGACCTGGTATCGAGGGCAAGACAAACGAAGAGAGCAGAGAGGTTCAGACGGAAACTCTTACCATCAAGGCTACACCACTTCCTTCCGGTGTGGTTAAGGCTAAGACCGGTAATGAGACAGACAGCACGGTTTATGCCGATTGGTACAAGGCAGTTTATATGCCTACAGTTACCGGTGTGAATACAGGTGAAGAGTAAGAGGTTAAGGTGCCCTGGGATTTGTAAATCCCAGGGTATTTTGACAGATTGGAGGAAATGCGATGAGCATGATTAAGAATATCGAAATTGACGGAAAGCAGGTGCCTTTCAGAGCAAGTGCTGCGATTCCGAGAATATACAGAATGAAATTTCAGAGAGATATCTATAAGGATTTGGCTTCTCTGGAGAAGGCGATTGACAGTAACAGCGAAGAGGTGAGCAACCTGGATTTGTTCTCTTTGGAAATGTTTGAAAACATTGCCTATGTTATGGCGAAGCATGCGGATCCGAATATTCCTGATACACCGGAAGAGTGGCTGGATGCATTCAATACTTTTTCTATTTATCAGGTGCTTCCAAAGATTATTGAGCTTTGGGGACTCAATGTGAGAACCGATGCTGAGGCTAAAAAAAACTTCGTGCAACAGACCGTCCGATGACAACACCGCTGTTCCTTTTAAGGTGCGTTCAGCTGGGAATCTCTATCA
>OFFQ01001503.1_pt1 | contig 13410 bp, 16 predicted proteins | sample 1521411 | NCBI WGS metagenome assembly OFFQ01 (sample SAMEA3504110, study PRJEB24116) | mouse gut metagenome | biome: mouse gut; feature: mouse-associated habitat; material: faeces | place: Denmark | collected 2011 | reverse complement strand
GATCATGCTTGTAGATGCTGACGCCCTCCGCTGAAATCTCCGCCGCCCGGACAGAAATGGGAATGACATTGGCAAATATCCTTACCCGGCTTCCATAGGCTTCCTTCAGCATGGCGCTGATGTCCTTTGCGTAGTTCGTCCGGCTGTCCACCATTGTAAGCAGAATCCCTTCAATCTCCAGTTTCGGGTTAATCTGCCGCTTTACCTTTCCCACCGTCTTAATAAGCTGCTGCAAGCCTTTGACGGGCAGGTATGCCGCCTGTACGGGTATCAGGATACTGTCGGCGCAGGCAAAGGCGTTTATGGTAATCATGCCGAGGGAAGGCATACAGTCAATCAAGATATAATCGTAGCTCTCCTTCACAATCTCTATGTATGACCGGAGTACCGTTTCCCGGCTCATCACATTCACAAGGGAAACCTCCAGACCGGAAAGCTCAATGTTCCCCGGCATTAAGTCTATCCCTTCCTCATGGTGGAGGATACCTTCTCCCGGCTCTACTTCCTCGTCATTGATTAAGTTCCCCATAATGGTTGCAAGCGTGACTTCCAGACTGTCCGGCTCTGTAAAGCCTAAACTTGCGGTCAGACTGCCCTGTGCGTCCGCATCAATCAGAAGCACTTTCTTTCCCTGTTTTGCAAGTCCTATGCCTAAATTGCTTGTGGTGGTGGTCTTGCCGACTCCGCCTTTCTGGTTTGCGATTGCGATTATTTTACACATGATAATTCTCCTTTGCTTTCTACTGGTTTTCTTTTACGTTGCTTTTCCTGACTTCCACATAAGTCCTGTAATATTTCTTTGTCCCTTTGTTTGGGAACATATCGGAAAACTCCGTCACCTCGATTTTCGGGTTACGCTGTAAAATCTTCCCGAACCACTTAATATCGTTCTTTGTTCCCATAAGCCTGACTTTTAACATCAATCCCGTCCTCCAAGCATGGCGTACAAGTTGTGGTTATATGTTACATATTCCGGATAACGAATCTGTACCGCCTGCCAAAAATAAGGCGCATAGGCACAGCAGAACAGTTCTTCCACTGTGTACCGTCTGCACTCGTCCACCTGTTCCTCCGCATCATCGTAATCAAAGACACTTGGCGTACCATTGCAGTAAAGGTTATACGCCATCCTGACTACTTTCACGCTCCCGCTGGTCTGCCAGCCTTCATGCAGACACTCCGTTTTTACACATCCTGTCTTAAAGTTATAAATGCTTTTGATATTTCTTCTTGTGTCATCGCTGATACCAAGACAATATACAAGCGCTTTGTGGTATACGTCCTGATACCTGACCTCTTTCAATTTCTCGTAGTAGAATTTTTCATGTGCATCGCTGATAAAAATAATCGCTTTCTCTGCTCCTAACGCTGTACTACTCATACATTTTTCCTCCATTCTTGATGATTGACTATAACAAAAAAGGACAGTCCCATTCGTTAGAATAAGATTATCCTTTTTACCTTTTGTTTCTCTGTTTTTGCCATATTTTATTCCTTTCTTTTTCCACAGAAAAATACCGCCCTGCATATTTCACAGGACGGTATTTCCCAAAATAAAAAGGCATATGGATTGTCACATCTGTACCCTCCATATGCCCATCATTAAGTTACTTTATGATTTTTAACAACTGAACAAGTTCATGCGGTTCATAGCCTGCTCTTTCTGATAATCGGCTGTCAAATTTCTGAAACCCCATTGCCTGATAAAATGACAACAGTTTTTCTTCATTTGATGTTTCCAAAAATACTACCATACCTCCAGCTAAATATTGCAGCTGCTTTATCTGTTTCATTGCTAATCCAAGCAGTTCCTCGCCCGTGATACGCTCATTTGCGCCATTATGGTAATTCTTCCCAAGCTGTGCGATCAAATAAGCCGCCAAATTATAGGTGTGATTCAGCTCATTCAACTCACTTACCTTGGCTAATTTTTTTCTGACCGTATTGCTAAACGGCTCTGCATTTACTGTTATTGGCTTTATTGTAATGGCAAAGTATCCAACAAGCTCCGCATCTTCTGTCGAAAAAACAAGGTATGTAACAGATTGCTGTTTCTTAGCAAATTCAACTGATTGGTTCTTTGCGAACCTCTCCACATCCTTATTCTTCTCACACGAGAACTCGGAAAGAATCTGAAATAATTCATCCTCTCCGAGTTCTCCGTTTTGACCATTCAAATACTCACGAATGTTGAATACTGTATATTTATTTGTTTCCTGCATTCGCTTTCTTCCTTTTCTCCATAAATTTTGCAATATCTTTCGGATCGGTCAAAAAAGTTGCGCTCACTTTGATCGGGGGCGTCTGATCATTGGCAGACGCTTCAATCGCATCGGCGAACATCTCCACCTGCCTCTTGCCCGATATGACAAAATTTTTCGTGATGCTTGAAGTTGCCATAAGAAACACCTCCTTTGTCAGTATGGCTTATTCTAAACATAGTTATTCTTTGCTTACTCATACTTTTCTAACTATATTTTATGATGTTTCCGCCGCTTTTGCAATAAAAATTTTTTGAAATTTATATGTCCACCTCTTTCCGTTTTTCTTTGATTTCCGCCTGTTTCTGCGTCCCGGCTGCCTGCGTCTTGAACAGATCCAGTTTTTCCCGGAGCGATGCCTTCGGCGCAGGCTTGTCAGCCATTCCTGCCGCAATTCTCATTACCTGCGGACTTCCGCTGCCCGCCATAGGCACCCAGCCTGCATTTTCTCCCGGATATGGAATCGGCGCATCCGCAGCGTTTTCCGGCTTTTCAGAAATACTCTCCGGCTGCACCGCCTTCCGGTCATTCTGCATGACGGAATGGTCGGCAGGCTCTGCCTGCTGATCGAAAGTTTCCCTTTCCCCGCTTCTTTTTGTTATAGCTGATAACTTCCGCATTCACCAGCCTCCGCGGCATTCGTCAAATGGATGCTCCGCATACGCCTGGCTCATTGCCCGCAGAAATAAAAAAGCCGCCCGACACAGTTTTCCACTGTATTGAACGACTTATTTCCCAAGCGGCGAGCGGATGAATGTCCGCAGCGCCGGCTCCGTTTGATGCTTCTGTGGACTGCCAGGAAGGTCAGTCCCGGGAGCTCTTTCTCCCGTATCCGGTAATCACCGCCGCCAGCAATATCACCAGCATGCAGAGCGAATAATAATTCACGAAAGGCACCGAGGCCGGCGCTACTGCAAAGCCCTCCCCGAACTGGGCGGACTGCTGCGCCGGAATCACGCAATGCACCGTCCAGGGAGCAAGAAAACAGAACACACAGCCCGTACAGTCCATCAGATTCGCCCGGCGGTACCGGTTCACTCCTGCCCTTTCTCCAAGCTCATTGACCAAATCGCCAAGCGCCACAATAGCTACCGAAATTACGCCCGTGACCATGCTCAATATCCCCACAGACAGGACAATGGTTGCCTCCGTGCTCCGCTCTTTTTTTGCAAAATGCTCCAGAAGTCCCCTCACATCTTCAAACAAACCGCCGCACTCCAGCACACCCAGAAGCGAAAATACCGCAATCAGCATGGCTACCGTGCCTGCCGTCCCCGTAATGGCGTCTATAATTGCCCCGGACACGGCAAATCCGCCGGGAAACGAAATCAGTCCCTCCGCCGTGTAAACGCCGGAAAGCAGCCCCGCGGCAATTCCCGCCAGAATCCCGAAGGACAGCGCCGTAATAAGGTGCTTCCGCAACATACAAAGGACGATAATGACCACCGGCACCACCAGCATGACAAGACTGAGCGGCTTAGCCTCCCCGCCCGCAGCCTCAAGCGCAGCATTCCCGTCCGTGGTTTTGGAAAACAGCAAAAAAAGCACCAGAGCCCCCGCCGCTGCCGGCAGACTGTAACGCGTCCTGGTTTTTACCACAGTGCCCAAATCCGCATGCTGCGTCGCAGAGGATGCAATGGTGGTATCCGAAATCGGCCCTAAGTTATCGCCGAACGCCGCCCCCGATACGATAGCTCCAATCATAAATTCCGGCGCCGCCCCTGCCAGCACGCCTACCGGAAACAAAATCGGTATCACCACAAAATAAGTCCCCACCGAGGTCCCCGTGGCAAAGGCCAGAAGACAGGTAATGAGAAAGCTCGCCGCCACAAAAAGCTTTCCCGTAAAACCCGCTTCCACCACATATACCGCAATCGTCTGTACCGCCCCGCTGGCGGAAATCAGCTTCCCCGAAACAGCCGCCAGTATCACCGCCAGAACAATGATGGCAAACATCGGCTTGCCAAGACCGTATACCAGCGCCTCCCCGTATGCCTTTTCATCCTTTGCAAAAACGACTCCCGTCACCAGCGCCGCAAAAAATGCCAGCACATATCCGTTCACATTGGACTGGCTAAAAGCCGCCCATCCAATCATCGCCGCGGCAACGACAAGAGGCGCAAGCTTTCCCGCAGTTCCCAGACGAAATTCTATTTTCTTTGCTTTCTGATTCATTTTCACATCCCTCTTTATGCTGCCTCAGGCGGCTCCCACTTTTTTCCGCCAGCTTTCCTCTCACAATTTTCCCGTCAGCCTTTTTACCCCCGCAAGGGCTCAAAAACCGGCCATTCCTCCTCTGTTTCCAGACATACGCAGTAATAAGCCTGCCTGCGCAGCTCCTGCGGCAGTTCCACCGTTACCATGGAATCCCCCTCGCAGGTTTGCCATCCGCACAAGCTCATCGGCGCAAAACTGCTGCGAGCAAAACTCTCCGGCCAGCTTTTCATACTCTTCTACCGGAATATTAAGCGTATTCATAATCCATTCCGATATGTGGTCAGTCTTTTGTCCCTTATACTCCCCGGCCAGAATTGCATATAATCCCCAATGGATAAAAAGCCCGTATTTGGCGTCTTTATACCATTGCTGTCCCGTGTCCGGTATTCTGTCGATTTTTTTCATAGCTTCTCCTTTCATCCGTCCGCCGGCCGACTGTCCTTATATTTTTAAAATACTACCTGGACGCCGGGCAGTCAAGCCGGTTTCGGGGAATTTGAGGTATGACAGTTCACTTTCCGGTTTTCCTTTCTGCAAATCCTCTGCCTGCATCTCCGCCCGCCGTTTTCCTTTCAGCCCTCCGGCGTCACTTATCCCTTTCCTGCTCTTTGAAGAAGCCCAGGCCGTCCAGAGCCGCGACCAGTTTTCCCACATATGCCCTGGAGGTTGTAGGCCAGTGGTATCCCAGACGGTAAAGCACTTTCATCGTGTAAGCATTTTCTTTTGCAATCCCCACCGTCTTTTTCCAGCGGCTGGTAGATTGCTCCCGCCTTCATCACGCCCAGGGAGGCAATGGGCATATATTCCCCGCGGGAAATCAGAATCGAGACCGTCTGGTCCTTTCCAATCCCCAGACGGCTGACATAAGCGGCCACGCCGTCGGAGAGCCGGTCGATTTCCCTGTAGGAAAACCGCTTCTCCCTGAAAACCACCGCCGTATGCTCCGGCGTCTTTTCTGCCTGACGGCGAAACAGTTCCGGCAGGGTGAGAGCTCTGTCATAGTCCGTGCGCTTCCCGTGATAAGAATCCAGAACCGCCACATCTTCCGCGGAAACAAGGGGAATATCCTTAAGGCAGGCGCAGTACCTGAATCCCTCCAGCGCCTTCACCATCAAAGACAGCAGCGTGCGCGCCGTCCGCTCCAGATAAACGTCGCTTCTGTATTCCAGATGGATTTCATAACTGCCGTCTTTCTTAAACACATGAACCGCCAGATTCGCCAGACTGTTCCCTGTTTCCAGTGTTTCCATGGGAATCAGCCCCCGCTTTGTGTGCATGCCGTTTAAGGTCTCCGACTGATAGACGAAAAGAATATCGGAAGTCACCTGATACCTGCCTGCCAGTTCTTCAAAGGAGCAGCAGTCGTGGCTCATGGTCTCGAAAAAGTCCTGCTGCAGCTTTTGCAGATACTCCGCCACCGTCTCTTCTTCCTGAATCTGTACATAGACCGGCAGCGTGCGCACCAGCATTCCTATGGTGCGTTTCAGCTTAAGGTCGCGGCGTCCGTTATTGACCGAGCCGAAAAGAACCTCTGTCTGGTCGTTATATTTTGCAAGGGCATAGGCAAACGCCCCCAGAAACAGCGTGCTTTCCGTAACTCCGTTTTTGCCGGCAAACCATTCCGTCTCCTCCTGTCCGAGAATTTCTCCCAGACAGCCTGTGATTCTCCCTGACGGGCGCTCCGGAGCCTCCGGATTTTCCGCCATATCAAAAACCGGAACCGAATCCACTTCCAGTCCCGCCAGACGCTTTTCGAAATATTCCCGGGCCTTTTTGTAAGCCTCCGTATCCTTCAGCCTGCCCTCGCAAAGCGACAGGTCAAACTGGCTGATTCCCTCCGCCTCCGGCTCCTCTCCTTCGTATATTTTCCGGACGCCGTCAAAGAAAAGGGCGACGGAAGCCCCGTCCGATATGATATGATGCATATCCGCCAGAAAATAAACGCTTTCCTCCGTCCGGTAAAAGGCCATCCGGACAAGAGGCCCCTTTTCCAGGTCAAAGGGCCTTACAAACTCTCTTTTCAGACCGTCCATCTCCTCCTCTGCCGCTTCGTATACGGGAATGGAAAGGCCGTCCGTGTCATGAACCGCCATACCGTATGTCTGTTCCTCCTGCCGCATTTCAATGGACACAAATAATGCCGGATACCGGGACGCCATCCGCCCTGCAGCCTCTTTCCACCGCTCCGGGTCGGCTCCCGCGGGAAGCCGGAAGCAGACAGGGATATTATACATGGTGCTTTGGGGAGACGCCGCGCACTCCAGAAACACCCCCATCTGACTGTCGGTTAATCAGCGGGAAGAATGCGTCCATCGTACGGGAACGGATAATGTCGGATGCCTTTGTCAGGTCCTGCACCGCAACATAGCCGACGACAGAGGTCATTTTTACCATCGAGATAAATTCTCCCTTTAATACAGGAAGGAAACGCATTGCCGCCTGCGGAAACACAATTTTCCAGAAAGTCTGGTACCTTGTGTACCCCAGCGCAAAAGCGGCTTCCGACTGCCCCTTCTCCACCGTTTCCAGACCGTTCCGCATCATTTCCGACGTATAGGCGCTGAAATTGATTGAGAAACCGATAACCGCAACCACAATTCCGGAAATGTCCACCGAACCGAAAATGACGTAAAACAGAATCATCAAAAACACAACGATAGGCATACCCTGAACCAGCCGGATATACGCGGCGGCTCCCAGTCTGGCGGGTTTTGGCTTCATGCGCCTTAACATACATATGCCAAACCCCATAAGCAGCCCGAAAATCCCGGACAGCACCGAAATCAGCACGGTAATGCCAAGCCCGTCTAAAATCATCCGCCAGCGTTTTTCCTCGATAAAGGTACTGTAAAAACTCTGCTGCAGCCGCGCCCCGAAACTCTCCGTCGATTTTACGGCATTTTTGTCGCGTGTGAGCAGAACCACAGCGCTCCTGCAATACGGCTCGGAAAAATCCACATATTGTTTCTTTTCCTCTGTGATATCCATACACCCGCTGGCAATATCCGCTTTTCCGCTTTGAATGGCCGGGACAAGGGCGTCGTAATCGCAGACCGTCATTTCCACCTTCAGGTCCAGCTCTCTTGCCGCCATAAGCACAAGGTCCAGGTCGTAACCTGCGCTCTCCCCGCCTTTGCCGATATAGCACATCGGATTGTAGGTGGCGTCGTGGTAATAGCGCACCGTGCCGCTTTTCCCCTCCCAGTCCCGGGGAATCAGCACTTTTCCCTCTTCGTCACCATCCATCCATTTCTTTTCCAGAGCCTCTATCGTACCGTCTTCCCAAAACTGCTTTATCACACTGTCAAAAGAGGCCAGAAACGGGCTGTTTTTGGGAAAAACAATTCCGTATTCCGCCTCGGCGACAGTTTCCGGCATGATACAGAGCCCCTCGTTTGCGCTGACCGCCAGACGCGCAACCGGCTCATCCACACATACAGTGTCCACCCGGTCTTTCTGCAGCGCAATGATTGCGTCCGTCGTCGTCGGATAATAGACAAACGTATTATCATGGCCCAGCGAGCCTTTTAACACCGTATCAAATCCGGTAATCATCCCGATTTTTTTTCCGGTGAGCTCATCCAGACTGCCGTATTCCGGCTGCGCCTGACCGGAAGCTTCTGACGCTTCCGGTTCCGCCCCGTTGTTTACGGTTTCCACCGCCCGGACCGACAGTCCCGGCGTCAGAAACACGGACAGCAAAACCGCCAGCCAGCACAGCGCGATATGTATGCAGTACTTTTTTATAACCCGATTCATCAGTTCCCTCCTCCTGAAAACGCGGGAAAAGTCAATACTCACTCAATGGTCAGAATATCCGAAAATCCCGTCACCTCGAACACCTCGGAGATAACGTCGTTGACATTGCGGATAACCATTTTCCCCTGCTTGTTCATAATCTTCTGCGCTACCAGCAGAACGCGCAGCCCCGCCGATGATAAGTACTCCAGCTTTGCAAAATCGAGGTTGAGTTCGGCGCTGTCGCCTATGCTCTGCTTTAATTCCGCCTCCAGCTCCGGCGCGGTCGTCGTGTCGAGCCTGCCCTCCAGAGCGATGTTCAGCGATTTGTCTGTCTGGTTTTTAATGATGTTCATATTTTTTCCTCCTGAAAATTATTGTTCTCTCCGCACACGGACATATAGTTATCAGTATACAATTTTCACTGTTCTTTGCCATAGCCGTGGCACGAATTGTAAAAATCCGTCCCGAATTGTATGTGAACTTTCCGGGGCGGGGCTTGACGGAACCATTTTTTATGATTCTCGCTTTTTCTTCCGTTTTATGCTATGATATTGCGTGGATATTTTTGGAGTAGTGGATACTTTTGAGTAAAGGAGAGTTTTCCATGCGGATTGCCATTGTGGAGGACATTACATCAGAACGGGAACACCTGAAAGCGGAGCTGGACGTACAGCTTGCCCGCCTCTCCCTTAACGCCGTGACCTTTGAGTATGCCTCCGGCTCGGATTTTCTTGCCGCTGCCGGGAAAGAACGGTTTGACCTTGTGTTCCTTGATATTTACATGGGGAATGAAAACGGAGTGGATACGGCGCGGGCTCTGCGCCGCTTTGACGAGGACTGTATGCTTGTATTTACCACCACCTCCGCCGACCATGCCCTTGAGGGCTTTCGCGTCCGGGCATTCCACTATCTGGTAAAACCCTGCACGGAGGCTGACATGGCCGCTCTGTTTGACGAAATCATAAAGCGGCTTCCCGCCGACGACAGATATATTGAGGTGAACGCAGCCGGCGGCCCCGTCCGGCTGCGTTTCAGGGAAATCCTCTATGCGGAACATCACCAGCACCAGATATATATCTACCGCACAGACGGACAGGAGACCGTGGTGCGGCAGACCTTCCGGGAGTTCTGCGCCAGCCTTGCGGACGGACGTTTCTTTCCCTGCAGCCGGGGCGTTATCGTCAACCTGGAACATGCCAGAGATTTTGACGGTGCGGATTTCATCCTGAAAAACGGGAAAAGAGTCCCCGTCAGCCGCGACCTTGCCAAAGCCGCAAGGATGGCCTTCGGTGATTTCCTCTTTGGAAGGAGGGATGGAAGATGACGGAATTTCTGCGCTCTTCGCTGGAGCTGACGGTTCTGCTGCCGGGTATGCTGCTTGCCTGCCTGCCCGTGAAAGGCTACCTGCGCATGTCCCCCGCGAGACTTGCGGCGGTAACCGTCCCGCTGATACTTTTCCTCTGCTGTGCGGGCGGCGCTGTAAGCTGCCTTTTCCATGTGGAGGCTCTCTGGCTGCTTTTTCCTGCCGCCGCTGTCATGGGAACCTTTTATGTGCATATGGTCAGGATTACCCGCTGGAAGTCCGTCAGTATATACCTAGCCATATGCGGCTCGTTTTCATGCATGTGCAGCACCGCTGTCGCTGTAAACAGCCTCCTGAACCTGGGAGAGCCCGCGCTGCCCCTTTCCCTGAGAAGCGCGCTTTTCTGGTTCATGATTTGCTGCCTGTCCGTCCTGGCTGCCTGGCGTCCGGCCACCCGTGCCGCAAGACGTCTGCTGGAAGAGGAAGCTTTCGCGCAGACCTGGTATGTGTTCTGGATTCTGCCGCTTCTGTTTATCGGGCTGAACCTTTTCATACTCCCCCGGACTCCGGACATTCTGGAGCCGGAGCGGCTGCGGCAGCTCTATCTTCTCCTCAGCCTTGCGTTCCTGTTCCTGCTCCTTTTGTTCTACGCGCTCTTCTACCTCATGGCGTCCAGCTTAAACCGCAATGACCGCCTCCGGCAGGAAAACCAGCTTTTATCCATGCAGCAGGCGCGGTACGACAGCCTGCAGGCCGCCATTGAGCAGACGCGCCAGTCGCGCCACGATATGCGCCACCACTTCCATATCCTGCAGGGCTTCGCCGCCCAGGAAAACTGGGAGCGCCTCGCCTCATACCTCGACGAGGTGCAGGGCAGCATCCCGGAGAGCAAGCTGGGACTGTGTGAAAATACCGCCGTGGACAGCGTGGCGGGCTATTTTGCCATGCGGTACAAAGAATGCGGCATCCCGGTCACTTTTGCCCTTGACCTGCCCCCGCAGCTTCCGGCGCCGGAGACCGACCTCTGTTCCGTGCTCTCCAACCTCCTGGAAAACGCGATGGAGGCCGGCATGAAAACCGCGCCCGAGAGGCGGCGGGCCAAAGTGGCGGCACACCTGCATTCCGGCCATATGGTGCTGTTGTCTGTGGAAAATACCTATGACGGGAAGGTCAGGGAGAAGGACGGCGTATTCCTTTCATCCAAACGTCCGGGGGAAGGCGTGGGCCTGCAGGCCGTGCGCCATTCCGCGGAAAAAAACGGAGGGTATGCCCGGTTTCATTACGGGGACGGCGTATTTACCGCCAATGTGATATTGCGGGGCGGGAAGTGAAAAAACAGAATATGGGCGCTGTGAAACCGGTTAATTTCACACTCGTATTTGGATGGCATATCTTGTCTCAAATCGGAAGACTTGAGGCTACGCACAGTGCCCCATACCCCTCTTATGTCAAGTTAATGTCACAAACTTTTTTCACTTTTTTTGAAGGGAAATCCCCGGAAGCCGCATAACTTCGTTGGGGTTATGGTAAATTATCATCAACAACACCCCCACCGTTGACGAACTGGAAGCAAAGGTAAAGGCGGGCGAGCAGATTTCCCTTGTTGACCTGGCTAACGCTGTCAAAGCCGACAAGGAGCGCGGCAAGGGAGCGAAGCCGGAAAAGAAGCCCTCTATCCGGGCGCAGCTTAGAGCCGACAAGGAAAAGGCGCAGAAGAAAAACGCAAAGCAGAAGTCACAGGACTTGGAAAGGAGCTGACCCATGCCGGAACAGAGCAAATTTGAAAACGTGGATTTGTTCGCTTCCCTTGAAGCGATTATGAAGCAGAACACAGGCTTTTACCAGAGCGACTTAGACATTGACAAAGAGATTATCGCAAAGGCGGCGGCAAGCCCCCACAGGGAGGACAAGACCCTTTTGTGGTTCTGCCGCCCGTCCGGGACGCACTGTTTCCGGGAGCGCGACGTTTTCCTCAAAGACACCGCGCCCCACAACACATGGCGTTTCTACATGGAGCAGACAAGCGACCGCGTTCTTGCCTATGCAATCGAGCTGACGGGAAAGGAGCGCGGGAAAATCAAGGGCAATCTGTACGAACTGGACTACTCTAAACATTATGAGCGCGTCAAGGAAAAGGAGCTGCCCGCCGATACGGTGAAGCTGATTTATGAGCATGGGGAAAGGGTACAGGAAGCCGGGAGATATTTTGACGGAACCCCAGACCCGCAGCTTGGGAAGTTTGAACGCTTTGAAGCCCTACCCAACGACCCGGACGCGCTGCAATCGCTCTTACAGGAAGAACGGCGCAGCCGGGAGCAGCTTTCACCGGGGGACTTCAAGGCGCATATCACAGCCTTGCGGGACGGGCTGATTGAAACGGAAGCGCGGCGCATTGTGCGGGAAATGAAGCGGCATTACGAGCCGAACAGCCCGAACAAGACCCATTTCATGGCAGAGCTTTCCCCGGCGTTCATGCGGCTTGCAGCCACAAAGGACACTGACCGCCTTTTCTCCATGCTGCCCTACAAGACACTTTCCTTTTCCAAAATCGAGGGCAGACATGGGACGTATGCGCTGATTGACAAGGGGGAGAACCGGGACAGGGAGATAAGGAAGCCCCGCCCCTCTATCCGGGCGCAGCTTAAAGCAGACAAGGCAAAGACCGCCCCGAAAAAGGCGGCGGCAAAAACAAAAAATCACGATATGGAGGTATGAGCATGATTAGACTGACTGTTGAAGAAACAAACCTTTTGAGCATTTACAACGAGGGCGGCAAGCGGGCTTTGATTGAGAATGTCAACGCCGCGCTGCCCTACATGGACGCGGATATGCGGGAGCTTGCAAAGCGCACCCTTTCCAAAGTGGACGCTTTGACCGAAGCGGAATTTGCAGAGCTTCCCATTTACGCCGCTGATGAAGTATGAACGGGGTTAAGCGGCTGACGCCGCCCCAGAGCCGGAAAGTCAACGCCCTTGTGCGCCGGACGTGCTGCAATTATGATAACGGGAACTGTATCTTACTGGACGACGGGGACGAGTGCGTATGTCCGCAGCTCATTTCCTATTCGCTTCTCTGCAAGTGGTTCCGGGTTGCGGTGCTTCCCGCCGACAAGCTGCTCTATGCGGAGCTTTACCAGACCGGGGACAGGAAGAAGTGTACCGAGTGCGGCGCGTTCTTTGCGTCAAGCTCTAACAGCGTCAAATACTGCCCCGACTGCCGGAAACGTATCACTCGCAGGCAGGCCGCCGAGCGCATGAGGAAAAGACGCGCCCCTGTTACGCAGTAGGCGCGGAAAATCCCTTGATTTACAGGGCTTTCCGGGCGTGAAAATCGGATAGGCGATACTTTATACCTTTACCCCCGAAAATGGCGTTCTACTGCGTAACATTCACGAAAACAGCACCCATAAAAAGACAGGGCGCGGAAGTCATATACTGGCTTCCGCGCCCTGTTCTTTTTTTGCCTATCTGACATTTCCCTTTTCCATTTCTTCAAGCGGGAACTGCGGGAGGGCTTCTATCAGCTTCTTTGTGATAGACTGGCGCATATCTTCGTTGATTTCCTGTTTCGTGCTTCCGTCCGGCTGTCTGACCGCTACCGTCGATAGCCTGTCGATTTCGTCCTTGTAGCACTCCACGACTTTCTCCACCGCCCATTTTTCCCCGGCGACGGCGGCGCGTATGGTTTCATATTCCGGCATTTTCTGGTTTTCCATGCTCAACGCTCCTCTGCTTTTTGATAGCCCTATCATAGCACAGCGGCGGGGATTTTGCTATCCTTATCCGCGCTCTGTTCCCTTTTCACGTTCCGGCTGCCTGTCTGCCTGTAAAATGCTGTCAATGTTCTGCTTGATAATATCATATTCCCGGACTTTCTTTTTCAGCTTCC
>OFFQ01001502.1_pt1 | contig 13414 bp, 8 predicted proteins | sample 1521411 | NCBI WGS metagenome assembly OFFQ01 (sample SAMEA3504110, study PRJEB24116) | mouse gut metagenome | biome: mouse gut; feature: mouse-associated habitat; material: faeces | place: Denmark | collected 2011 | reverse complement strand
GCCAGGAGAGCTGCGGCCCGCCGCTTACATATCCTCCGGAAGCGTAACCCTTTTTCTCATTTGCAGACACCTTGACGGTCGTCTTGCCAGAAACGCCGTTCCCGCTGACCGTCAATTCCCTTGACGGGTTCAAAAGGTTGTAATCCAACGTGATGTTGACCGGCATCTTTGTGCTTACCCCGGTCTTGAATGCCTTGTTGATCGATGCGTCGGTATTGGATTTCAGCGTGTCAACGGCGGAATTGACGTTCTTCATGTCAGCACCCGTTATGGCGCTGCCCACGCCTGCGATCACGTTCTGACCGACAATCGTCAAGTCCGCCCCTTCAAAGGCCGTCCCAAGCCCCGACGCATACTCCTGTATGATTTTTTGATAACATTCGTCGGAAATCGGACCGCATTTCTCCATGACGCTTGCAAAATCCAATCCCGCCATCGTCTCCGACATGTACCCTTCCATAAAGGTCAGGAACGATTCCGGGTTTTCTGACAGGGAGTTCTGCAACGCAGTGAAGCATGCCTCCTTGAGCTTGGAAAAATAATCCCCGAAATACGCTTCCTGCGCCTCCGGCGTGGCTTCCGATCCAGTCACCGTCCCCAAGAGCGTGTCCCATTCCTCGAGGGTCATGGTGTCCCAATTGATGGCTTCCTTGATCTCCTCCGCCGTCGGCATGTGATCCTTTATATTCTGTATGACCTCTTCCTTCGTGCCTTCCGGGACGTCAAGCACGGACTGTATAAGCTTGGCAAGGCTTTCCTGCTCTTGCTCGCCGAGCCCCATGTCGCCTAATTGAAAGCATTCTATGATTTGGGAAACATCCCACTCCGCCGAATCCGGGCGCCACTCGATAACCTCTGCCAATGCGCCTGACCATGACTCCGACAATGCGGCTTGCAACGCATGGGAATAAGCCTCTTTCGCCTCTCCAAGGCCACCTCCGTAAAATTCTTGGAACGTCTTCTTCCCGCTGCCCGTCCCGATTACCGATTCCATCAGCTTGTCAACGCTGATAAAGTCCAAGGCTTCCCAGTTGGTCGCATCCTTGATTTCCTGGGCGGAGGGGATCTGCTCCTTGAAGCTTTGCATGATGATTTCCTTTGTCCCTTCCGGGATGATAAGCGCCGTGCGTTTCAGTTGCTCGTAGAGCATCTCGAACGCCTCCCCGTTCGCCTCCGCCAGACCGTCCAGCCCGAACCACCTTTTCACGTCTTCCTGCGTCCAGCTTGCCGCATCCGGGTTTGCGAACAGCGCCTGCTCCATCGCCTGGTTGAGCTTCTCAGCCGTGCTGCCTTCCATTTGGGGAAGTATGCCGTCCAACTCTTTGCCCCACACGTCCGCCAAGGTGTTCAAGCTGAACGTCCTTGCCTCAAAGTCCAGCCCAGTCATCTGTTCCTTGTAATTCTCCTGCAATTCTTCGAGCTGCTTCTTGATTTTTGCCGCCTCCTCTTCGGAGAGCCCGCCTTCCTCAAGCTTCAGCTTCAAAGGGACGGAGGCGCTTATATAGGCATCCTCTATGGTCTGCGCCTTTTCCTGCGTATAAATTTCAAACTCCTGCTGCATTTGCGTAAAGGATTCCATGTCCATCCCTGCGCCGCTGAACCTTATGCTGTATTTCATCTTCATGGTCTCCAGAGCGGCTTCATCCTTTGCCTCTGCCAGCTTGTTCGTGATGTCCGCAATCTGCTTCTGGGCCTCCGCAATGGCGGACGCCTCGTCCATCAGCACGAACTCCACGCCTTTCTTTACTTTTATTTTGTCCGTGTCAGAAATCACCCCGTCCTTCAACGCCTCGTCCGTGATCCTCTGCAGCTCCTCCCCGGCCTCTTCCAGCCTGGTCCCCCATTCCCCATAGATGTCGTCAACCAGGGCGGCATCCTTCTTGCCTCCCCCGATCACCTTCAAGGCGACCGTTGCCTCATAATGGTTATCATCGATATAGCTTTGCGCCGCTTCGACAAAGCTGTCGATGGAGGACTTATAGCTTTCCTTTTCATGCTTTTTCAATTTCATCCCGAGGCTTACCTTCCAATTCGACTTATCCAGGTTTGCCATGGACTGCTTCAGGGCGTACAAGGAACCCGCAGTCTGGGAGGCGGCTTCCTGGAACCTTTCCATGCTTTTTTCCATCTTGCCAAACGTGATCTTTTCTGCAAGGTCCTTGATCTCCTCAAGGGAAAGGTTGACGTCGCCAAACGCATCATTCGCAACATCTGCGCAAGCCTCCTGGAACATCAAGGCAAACTGCGAGGCGGAAACTTCCGAATCATTCATGGCCTTGGTAAGCGCCTCATTCTTAAACGCGACATCTTCAATGGACAGTCCCGTAGCCGCAAAGGCTTTCTGCGCCTTTTCAGCCTCCTTTTGCATTTCCTCGTTGCAGATCTCAATGACCTCCTGGCACTGGGCCATGGTAAACCGGGCGATGTGGGTGCGGTAGTCCGGCAGCTTCATCCTTTTCGCCAGCCAGTGGTAGGCCTCGCTCCGTTTCAGTCCCCGTTTCCTCCACAGGGGGTCGAAGGCGTTGTGGGCCTCCCGGCGCTTATTTCGCAGGGCGGCGTTGGCCAGCGTCCCAAGGGGCTTTTTGGTACCATCATGGACGCCCACATAGGCCCCGCAGTTGGTGCAGTAGTAGATATTCCCATAGCTTTTGCCGTGGTAGACGATGGCGGAATCGGTGAAGATCACCTTGCCGCCGCAATAGTCGCAGATGGTAGGAATCTTCATGGTTATCTGCCCTCCTTGAAAGCAACGCCATATTTTTGAAAGACCGCATGGATCTCATCCTTTGTGGTCGCTTTTGCGATAGCCTCTATTGACAGATCAGTTATCATCTCAAGCACCGTTTTTGTCACTCCAGAGGCTTCTAATTGGCCCAAAAGGGCGATCAAAAGCTGAAAGCCTTGGGCTCTCAGTTCCAGATATACCGTTGGTTCAGTAAGTTCCTGTTCTTTAATGAGACGAAAAACCCTGCTCATAACTTCGATCTGATACATAAAAATACTCCTCTCTAAGCAGTCGTTATCTTACGTCAAGCCGCCAGCTGTACCCGCAGCTTTTTTCTGGTCCGGTACAGGCAGTTATCCACCGCCTTGCGGTCCATGCCGGAACGCTCCGCGATCTCGGCGTAGGTGTGGCCGAAGGAGCGCAGGCGCAGCACATTTCCCTGGCGGACGGTGACCAGCCTTTTGGTCCGGTCCCACAGCTCCTGGGCTTCCCCGAATACCGGTGTGTCAGCAAGCCGGCGCAAAGTCGTTTCATAGGCAGAACTGTCCTGATTGAGCCGGGAGCGGCGGCGGGCTTCCTTGCGGATAAACCCCAGCAGTTCCCAGCGCATGGCGTTTACTGCCACGGTGGTAAAGCTGTACTTTTGCAGCTCCGGGCGTTCGTTGTACTGTTGGACAGCACGCATATACCCATCCAGGGCGGCATCGTACAGGCCTTCCTTCTCCAAAAAGGAAAAAGGAGGTTCCTCATGGAGTTGTCTTTTTAACCATCGAAAGGAAAGAAACCATTCCAGAAGGCTGTAGTGTTCCTCCATAAACTTGCTTTGTGCCGGGGTAAAGGGGTGCAGGGCGGTATTGTTTTTTCCACTCATTGTTGTTCCTCCTATGCGGCCTTGGCCGTAGTCTTTTTAGCTTTAGAAGTTTTTTTCTTGGCGGCGGTCTTTTTCCCTTCCAGGGAATCGTCCTTTTTGGATTTATCCGGGCGCTTGACAGGGCGTCTGGGGATCAGCATATATTTCTCGCTGCCGTTGGCGGCGATCAGTATGCCATCCTGTGAGATCGACAGAGCCAGCATCCCTTCCAGCAAACGGATCCCTTGGGCAAAATCAGATGCGTTGTAATAAAAGCTGGTATCCTCCGGCATAGCGTTCAATACCCCTGTTTCCAGCTGGGTGTTGGCGGTGATGCCGCTGGGTCCGTCGCAGGAAAGAAGGATCTTTTTATCCGGGGTAAAGCGCAGATGAAGACTGCTGTACCCATCGATGACGGTGGTGACGGTCTCCACCGCCTGCCGGAAGTCTTTGGACGCTGCCAGGGCTCTGTATTTCCCCGGCGTGGCCAAAAGTGCCTCTACATCCAGATAGGGAACCTCCACGATGCGGGAGGTAAAATACAGGCCCGGCCGGAAAAAGATGGCGCTGTGGTCCTGTATTTCCAGATAGATGATCTCTGGATCCTCCACCAGTCCTGCCAGGACCCGCAGAGACTTGGCAGGGAGCAGGAATTCCAGAGCCCCCCCGCTTTCCGCCTTCTCCCTTGTTTCGATCAGACGGTGGCTGTCGCAGGCAGCGGCCTGAATGGAGTTAGGGGTGATTTCCAGACGGACGCATTCCAACATCTGCTTGGGGTCTTTTTTGGCTGCGGCGAAGGTGGTGAACCGCTCCAGAGAGCGCAGGCCGGTGAGCCGCACCAGGTTTTGTGGGACCGGTATCTTCACCTTGGTGAGAAGATCCGGTTTCAGGGTGGCGACCGTGTATTGGGTGTTCTGGCATTTCAGGCAAAGCAGCCCGTTTTCCAGGGATTCCACCGAAACGCGGTCTCCGCTGGTCAGGTTCAGCATACCGGTGAGCAGTTGGGCATTGACGATAGCACCGCCGCCAGTTTCCACATCCGCCTGCATTTCACAGTGGATGGCGGTCCGTAGGTCGCTCCCAAAGAAAGATACCTGACCTGTATTTTCATTGGCTTCCAACAGGATACCGGTGAACTCGGCTATGGGGGAGTTTTCCGGGACCGCCAAGGCGGCCTTACGGGCTGCAGAGAGGGCTTCCTTGCGGTTGATATGAAATTTCATAGCTGCCTCCAATCGTTTCAAGCAGGGATCTGCTCAAAGAAAGAGAGTTGGTTTTTATCTGGTGTGGCAGGGGCCTTTTTCCTCCGGCGTGCTACCTGACTGTAAGTGATGAAGGTAAGCGGCTGAGGATCCTCCGTGGCTTGTTTTGCCGCCGGCAATAAGATCACTGGTTGAGGTTTCGATTTCTGCACAGATGGGATTTGCCGTGCTTCCCTCTGGGGATGCAGGAAGGCCATCTTCTTGAAAACGGTTCCAATATCTTCCACTTCACTCTTGATGCCAAGGGCCAGCTCCTTTGCCAGCTGGGAAGTCATATCCTGGCAGTTAGACATGGCGGCCAGGCCCTCGTCAGTGATGTTCCCCTCGATGATGCCCGCTACCGCCAGCTTGGAGGCCATAAGCTGCATGGCCCGTTCCTGGATGGTGTTTTTGTAGTAGAAGAAATAGACCTCAATGCGGGGAGCGGTCTGGTTGATCCGCCAGCTTCGGCGGGATGCTTGGCGCAGGGTGAACAGGTTGTAGCCCATGTTGTAGAAGATAAGAGTGGTAAAGTCGTTGGCGTCCAAGCCGGTCTTGATCAGGGAAGGGTTGCAGATAAGGACCTGCAGCCCGTTTGCCAGCTGTTTGTCGATCCAGCCCTCCCGCTTGGCAGGCTTGACATTGGCAGGCAGCACCATGGCCTTGTATCCCCGCTCAGTCAATTCGCGCAGGAGTTTTTCCTGGGTGTCGATCCGCACCCAGCTGGTGTAGATCAGCACCTTTTCTCCTCTATCCACCTTCTGCCGGATAAGCTCCAGAGCCTTCATATCCTTTTGGTGCAGTTCCTCTGGCTGGGATCTGTCTTTGGGAATGACCAGTGGTTTGCCCTCATAGTCCAGCACAGGGGGGATACCGTAGGGCTGGTCCGGATAGATGGTCAGCGTGTTTAGATATGCCGAAAGGAGTTTTTTGGCATTTTTGTGGTTTGCACATATTTGATAGCGAAACAGCTCGCTCAAGCATTGGTACTCCTGCTCTACATCAGGCAGCATGGTAAGCCCGATGGGGATCTCTTCGTATTCGGGCAGGTCCTTCCCCATGTCCATAAGGGAGAGAAAGACCGTATTCAGCAGGAGAAAACGGGAATAGACCAGCGGGGATACCCCCGGCAGCATCCGTTCTCCTTTTTTTGTGCGGGATGCCCTGCGGTTGGCGTTGTATTCCGCTGACTTCATCTGGAAAGTGCTTTCCACCACACCGTACTCCCGGCAAAAGCGCCAAGGATCAGCGTGTTCCTGACCGTCCGCCACCATCTCCGCCGGGGTTAGCCGGAAGAGCAGGTGGAAGATGCCGGAGGCATAGCCGTTGATGAGGGTGGCAGTCATGCCCACTACCTTCTTTGCCGTGCCTGCGATCTCCGCCATAGCGTCTCCCTGGCCGCTGTCCTGGGAATACTGGTGAAGCTCGTCTGCAAGGAGGCCGTCGATCTTCCCCTTCATCTTCCTTTTGATAAAGGAGCTGATGGGAAAGCGCCGGCAGCCATAGGAAGGGTTATTGAACAATTCAGGGTTTTGGGAAAGTTTCTGTAATGCCTCCAGCACCTGGGGCGACCGGGTTTTGGCTCCATAGGTCCACAGAAAATCTCGGTGGACAAAGCCGAAGCCGCCAATCTTTGCCCACTCGCTGCGGCGGGAGGGCGGCGCCATCCCATAGAAGGACTGTTCCGGCTTGCAAAACGGCTCCCATAAGACGGTACCGCATTCCCTGCATTTGTGGTTTTTGGTGTTCTCCCGCAGAAAGAAGGCCGGCTCGACGGGGACTTCATACCGAGCCCCTCCCTCGCTGATCTCCTCCATAACAGGCTGATGGCAGCAGGGACAGAGGAAAACCTTTTTCCTGGCGCTCCATCGAACAGCAGGGGCCCGCATATATCCGTCCCTGGCCCGTTCCTTGGAGAGAATGGCGTAGGCGGTACGGTCTCCCTTCTCATAGGCCCGATAGAGCTTCTTCAGCTCCCGGATGCTGGTGACAATACTGGCAAAAGCACCAGGGACCGTTTCCTCCACCTCCCGCACCCACTTTTCGGTGATATGGGAGGGACAGAGGACCACATTGAAGGTCTTTTTCTTCCTGGCAGCCAGGTGGCTGGCAGTAAGGGCGGTCAGGCCGATCTTTGTCTTGCCGGAGCCGCATTCCGCCACCAACAGAGCGGGTTGGTGCTGGTCCAGCCTTCGTTTCAGCCCTTCGGCGGCGGCAAGCTGGGCGTCATAGAGGGAATATCCGGTCTTTTGGCGGATGTTCTCGTTGACCGCAAGGACATTTTGGGAAAGGGGCTCCGACGCTGGATCGAACAGGGGGACGAATTGCCCCTTGATCCGCTGGGCGATATTAGCCCCGAACTTTTGCAGGTACCCAGTGACCGTTTGGATGTCCTGGAAGGCAGCGTCGCTCTCTGGCGTAGAGCCCGGAATGGAGATCTTGCCGCTTTTCAGCCCATCCTCCACCACCTGGATGATGTTCTTATCGTCCTTTGTGCAGGTAAGCAGCCAGGCGTCAAAGCACTCGGTCCGGCTGATGACCTCCAGCTTTCGCAGGATGCCTCTTGCTTGCAGCTCTGCCAGCAAGTAGTCTTGAAAGTCGGAGATCAGCGGCACACCGGTACGCTTGTCGATTTCGCTGAACAGGCGGTCCATATCCCCCTGGGGGCAAAAGATGTAGCATTTGCGGGGTGGGCCTTCCAACATGGTCTGCTTCTGCGGGGATTTTTCCTGTTCCGCTGCTTCCGGTTCGCTGTCCCGCAAATACAGAGTTGCTTCAGCATAGATGCCATCGTGGGAAAACTGCCGTTGGTACTGCCTTAGCGGGGTATCCAGCTTTAAGTCCGGCTCCACCTCCACAGTACCGCCGCCATAAATGGCGTCCGCAAGTCCCCGCACCTTTTCCGGCTCCCCGCCGAAGCGGATGGCCACCAGCTGGGGGCATTTTCCTCCAGCCGGGTCGAATACGATAGTATCCGCGTAGCAGTCGAGTCTCAAACCTCCTTTCTTGTTTTCATAGGTTACTTTCCATAGTTGTGGCTTGCTCATTTACAATGGTCTTCCTCCTTTTTATGGACTCATCCGAAAACCGATAGGTTTTCGGATGGGACGAGGCGGCGCGAAGCGACGCCAGCACGCGCAGCGTGCGTATTGTCGATTGAAAATCGGCAATGAGTACCAAACAAAAAAGACCATAGCCGGGCCCTTTCGGGTTGGCTATGGTCTTTCTGTTTGGCTGTATTCAGGTTTTTGTGTTGGACAGGGCTTTCTGCGGGGCGCACTGGCCCCTGGGGTCTTTCGCTCCTACCTTGGGCGGTCTTTGGGGCCGCGCCACACTCCTACCTGAAATACAGGTCTATTTTAACATAGCTGGGAGAGACTGTACACTTGCACATCAAAATTGTAGAGGGGGAATTAGTTTCCGCCTATATGTGTTCCCCGGAGAGTGCCACCGAGGAATTTAAGATTAAGTAAGCAGCTATATTATCAGAACACCGAGTGTAGCCAGCCCGTCCACCGGAACATGATTATGTACACGATCATCCAGTCCTTCAAGCCGGGGAAGATCTCCCCAAATGATGCGAACCGGCTGAGTTTTGAGTTGGCTATGCGCTTTATCAAGGGCCAGCACCAATTTGTTATGAGTCCCCATACCGACAAAGCCTACATCCATACCCACATCAAATTTAACAGCATCAATCTAGACTGTAATGTCAAGTTTTGGAATGTAAAAAACTCTGCTTTTGTCTTGCACTGGATCAACGACGAACTATGCCAGGAAGGGGGGCCAATTATTGAAAACCCTTCAGGTCGGGGAATGGGCGGACATCCAATACGGGATGTCCGGCAATAGGTGAATGTGTCAGACCATTGACCAGCTACTCCCGAACAGCCGGGATTTAGAGGATTTTTTGGCCCGGATGCGCACAGAGGGGTTTGAGGTCAAGTTGAATCGGCATATTACCTTCCAAACGGCGCAAAACAGGCCCTATCCGACAACGCTGGAGAACGGCTTAACGAAATTTTTCAAAGGGTCAAGCAGTTAGAGGATTGCATAGCGGAGATTGCCCGTCTAAAGACCCATGTCATTCAATAGGACGCGCAGGCACGATAAAAGGAAGGCTGGAAGGGTATTCATTTCCCTTTTCAGTCATCCTTTTTTCATTTCTTTCGGCGTCAGCTGACCGTATTGGACAATAACCTCTCCAGTCTTTAGGTTGATTTTCCTTTTCCAGTAATGTGTATTGCGGCTGACTTTGGGCGTAGCCCCTCTCCACTTTTGGAAAAAGGTACAGCACACCAGGGTATGATTCCCTGTACGTCGAACTAGAAACAAATACACTGGCTGTCCCCCAAAATCATTTCATCTATCTTGGTATAATTGCAGGCCTATGTGTTCCCTGGGATGGCTCAGCCCTCTGCCGCGCCTGCTCTTCTTTCGTGGTTGATATTATTTACAAATATAATTACCAAGAAAAAAACAATTTAGAAAGACTTGACATTTAAATATATTTATGGTATTTTTATTCTGGAGGCGTATACAAGTATATAGATAAGAATGGGAGTGGATAACAGTATGGATATTTCAAAATTAAATGTTCCTCTGATGTATTTTAAGCAAAAGGAAACAAGAAATGGACTAATTGCTGACGATTCATCTACTTCAGCCTTTTTGCCTATGTTACAGTTTGTATTAAAAAATATAGATATTAGTGAAAAAACGCTTGACACATCGTGTGACTGCGGCAACAAAGAGAAATGTAAGTGTAATAGCGAAGATGAAATGAGTGAAGTGACTGAACCTAAAAAAAGTGGATTGGCGGCTTGTATGGAGTGCCCAATGAGAGAGTCTGGTCAATGTGAGCTTTGGAATGGCAAGGAAGATGATTTTGGGCTGCTTATTGGGACCACTTCAACAACTAGGAGTATTTCTTTGGCACACGATGTTTCTTTAGATGAGCAGTCGGGTATTCGCCCTGATTTGTTTCCGCTAACTAAGGTATGGTTAGATTATAATGGTGCGTATGCTTACATAGATAAAAAAAAATTAGGAAGACGAAGACTATGAAATATTAACTGATAAGCATCATAAAGGTGCAGATGAAATATACAATTTCATGCTTATAGATCAAATAATAGGTGCGGTTTTCCATATAGGGAGAACCGCACTTTTTGTGCTCTTTTGGAAGAAAGGAGGATAGGTACCATATGAGGGGCATAGAAGCAGAGTGATGGCAAGTGAGAGGTAATATGTAGAGGGTGTTTTCTGCCACCAAATATATATGACTGCGGCTCATTTGTGGTGAATAGGACTTGCGGTTATAGGAAAGGAGACAAAAAATCCGTATCGCATTTTCGGTAGCCGCTACCGAAAACATCTGAAATGACGGAGGAACGCTATGAATGAATTGAAACCGAAAATCCATGACGAGGTGAACGACCTTGATTATGTCCTGGTCGGGGACTACTACATCCCAGCTATTGAACTGCCGGAGGGTGATGACCGCCTCATCGGGAAATGGGGACGGATGCACCGGGCATATCTGGAAGAAACGAACCCGCTTCTGCTGAACCATCTGATTTTGACGGGCAAGCTGCACAACTACCTTGCCGACCTAAACGAGCAGGCGCAGAACCGCTACCAACTTATCGTAAAACAGATGGCCGATTCCGAGGGCGTGACCGGGGACTTGAAACGGCGGTCGCAGTGGGACTGGATCAGAGCCATGAACAGCATCATCAATCGGGCTGAGGAGATTATCCAGCACGAGATGATCTGTGTGTGATGCCTGTTCGGAACTTTTCACAACACAAGAGATATAAAGTGGTCTGGGGCAATTCGGCCCAGACCACTTTTTTAAGGTGCAGAAAAAAGAAGAAAAACTCGAAATTCAAATTGAAAGCAACAGCTCGGCGTGGTACAATATGCTTTAAGAAATCCGAGTTCAAATCTATAGAGCGGGGTATGCTGCTATGAAAGGTTCAGAATGCAAGTTTGTAAAATATATGGAAGGATCGGACAAGCGCTTTGTCATTCCGGTTTACCAGCGAAATTACGACTGGAAGATGGAGAACTGCAAGCAGCTTTTTGATGACCTTGTGAAAATTATTAGAGGCCACCGTAAGAGCCACTTCTTTGGCAGTCTTGTTTCTGTCTATAATCCAGACGGTCATAATGAGGAATTTCTTGTCATTGATGGTCAGCAGCGCCTGACTACTGTTTCGTTGCTGTTCCTTGCCATGTATAACCTGATGGACAAAGGCATCATTGTGCCGCAAACAGTGAATCTGAAACAGCGTCTCTATGAGGAATACCTTGTAGACAAGTGGCAGCCGGAAGATACTCGCATTAAATTAAAGCCGGTCAAGAACGACCAGCGCGCTTTTGGCAAACTTTTTTCTGACCCGTCAGAACATATTCGAGAATCCAACCTGACTGTAAACTATGATTATTTCTACAATCGGATTCAGAAGCAGGAAATCACGATTGATGAGCTTTACGATGCGATTTGCTGTCTGGAAATCATCAACATCCGGCTGGACATGGAGGACAACCCGCAACTGATTTTTGAGAGTTTGAATTCCACAGGTCTTGATTTAAGCGAAGGTGACAAAATCAGAAACTTCATCCTGATGGGTCTGCCATCTAAAGAGCAGGATGAGTATTATGATAAATACTGGAATAGAATTGAGGTTTGCACAAAGTATGATGTCAGTGCTTTTATCAGAGATTATCTGAGCGTGAAACAACAGGCTATTCCACAACAAAGCAAGATTTACATCAATTTTAAGGATTATGTAGAACTTGGCAATATTCAGACAGAACCGCTTTTGATGGAAATGCTGGCATATGCTAAGCGGTATCAAATTCTTTTGGATGGCAAGACTGGCAATGCCGCTCTCAACGCCTGCATCTTCCGTTTGAACCGACTGGAAACAACGGTCACGAGACCGTTCTTTCTTGAGGTGCTTCGGCTGTACGATGAGAGTAAGTTGTCAATGGAGCAGGTCACAGAAATTTTTCTGACCGCTGAAAATTATCTGTTTCGTAGGAGCATTTGTGATTTGCCTACCAATGCTCTAAATAAAATCTTTCTGATGCTGCATCGGGAAATCATGCGCTATGATGGTACGGAGACAGACTATGTTGAAAAATTTAAGTATGCGCTCCTGTCCAAAAAGGAACGCGCCCGCTTCCCGGATGACGAGGAGTTTGCAGAATCTTTTATCAGCAAGCCGGTTTATCTGATGAACAGCAAAAACAAGGTTTATATCCTTGAGAGACTGGAGAACTTTGGGACAGTCGAGGACAAGGATGTTTACCGCCATTGTGATGAAGGCACTTACTCAATCGAGCATATCATGCCACAGCACCTGACTCCGATATGGCAAAAAGAATTAGGTGTGGACTATGAGCAGATACATGAGGCGTGGCTTCACCGAATTGCAAATCTGACGCTGACTGCTTATAATTCCAAATACAGCAACAGCTCCTTTTCTGAAAAGAGAACTATGCAGAACGGATTCGATGACAGTGGCATTCGTATGAATACTTGGATTGCCAAAAAGGATAAGTGGACGCTGGCAGAACTGGAGGAACGAAGCGAATATTTGAGAAATCGCGCCCTGACGATTTGGACACTGCCCATGACCGAATTTCAGCCAGAACAAAAGCAGATGGACTCTTATACCTTGGATGATGATGCGGAACTCACAGGCCGTCTGATTGCCCGGTTTACTTTCAAACACACAGAGCAGCCGGTCGCAAGCTGGGTGGAGATGTTTCAGAAAGTCATTCAAATCCTCTATGCTGAGGACAAGGCAATCATCACTAAGTTGGCACTTTCCGAGGAAGACAATATTGCTCTACATTTTAGTACAAAGCCAGATACCTTTACCAAAAGTGTGGAAATTGGCGATGGCATCTATGTATGGACGAATACCAGCACACAAAGCAAGCTGTCTGTGCTGAGCCGTCTGTTTAAGCTATACGACGAAGATCCGGCAGACTTAGTATTTTATCTTCGAGACGAAAGCGAATTGACTACTGACGAACCAGGCAGCAGGCACGAACTTCGGAGGCGGTATTGGACATATGCGCTTCCGATCATCAAAGAGGCTCATGGCAAAGATGGTTCGTTCTTCAATGTCAGCCCAACCAGAGAAAACTGGATCAATGGCTTCTTTGGTGTCAGCGGATTTTCTATTTGCTGTGTTGCAAACTATGACAGTGCCCGTGTAGAGATTGTTTTCCAAAAGAGTGAGAAAGACGAAAACAAGAAAGCCTTTGATGCTCTGATGACTCATCGAGCAGAAATCGAGAGCGCATTAGGTATTGCCTTGAACTGGAATCGTGCCGAGGACAAAAAGGCATCAAAGGTATATACACAACTTTCTAATGTCAGCATTGAGAGCGAGGTGGACTGGCTACAGATGGCGCGGTTCCATGCAGAGTGGAGCAAAAAATTCTACGATGTAATAATTCCGCTTGTCATCGGAGCTTAAAGAGAGGAATCTGCCGTATATTTTGTAATTTTCAGAACCGTCCTTGCTGTCAGCGGTCGGCTTCCGAACGCGCAGCCAGCCCCGGCAAGGGGCT
>OFFQ01001489.1_pt1 | contig 13495 bp, 7 predicted proteins | sample 1521411 | NCBI WGS metagenome assembly OFFQ01 (sample SAMEA3504110, study PRJEB24116) | mouse gut metagenome | biome: mouse gut; feature: mouse-associated habitat; material: faeces | place: Denmark | collected 2011 | reverse complement strand
CTTGCCTTAGGCTTTGCATGCAGGGCCGAGTATCTGGAAGCCTGCCGGAGGTTTGCGGCGCTCTTTGAGAAGGCCGGACCAGAGGTTCTGCGGGACTTTTCGCAGGAACTGGAGGTGATCGTGGATCTGTATCTGCTTGATCGGGAACTCTCCCCCATGGCGGATACCGATAAGGTATTGGACGTGTACAGCCGTATCTATGACGGTCCCTGCCGGCAGGCGGAACGCTGTGAGAGGGGGCTGCAATGGAAGAAAAATCAGTGAACAGTATCCGTGAGACTTTTTACAATGACATTATCTACGATTACCAGGTCAAATGCGAAGACCAACGTGAGAGGGCTTTCCTCTACAGGGCTTTTTGGGCGGAGAATGTTTCGGGGCTGCTGAAGTGCCTTGACAAGTCGCTTTCGGAGTATAGCCGTAAGAATCACCTGCAGTCGAAGGGCAGGTCCCCAATCAGGGAATTGCTGGAAGAGGCTGTGAGGGAGGATCCGGAATGGAGCAGGCTGTTGGAGGAGGCTCCGGGGAAAGGCCGGGACTTTTGGGAGAAACTTCCATGGCTTTTGGCGGAGAAACCCATACGGACCCGGGACGAGTCCCGAATCAAGGAGCTGCTGGGAAAAGTGATGGGAATGGAGGAATACTCGGACTGGGCCAGAGCCAGGAATCAGGACAAAACCAAAGACGTGCTTCTAAGGGATGTGCCGGGGAAGGACAAGAAGGAACGCCGTGACTTCTGGGAGGAGCTTTGGCGGAACGATGCCGGTTATATGGCGGGGCTGATCACGGACACGGACTATTATCTGTGGCTGACGGAGTACCTGGCTGAACGGGACATCTATTATAAGGATAACAGCATGACGGACGGACATTTGTGGTTGGAAACGCTGCTGTTGGAGTCGGGCGTGGTGAAGCCGGGGAAGGCAGGAAACGGGGAGTCCCCGGAGAGGGCGCAGGCGCCGGGGGACGGGAAACCTGCAGGGAATCCGGATGCCGGCCAGAGCGAAGACATCCGCATCAAGGCCAATGTGGGAAAGAAGCTGACCGAGCTTGCGAGGCTGATACGGGAGGAACGGGATGCCGGAGGGACGGAAATTGCCGGACGGCTGCAGCATCTGGAGATCTCTGTGAAAAACGGGGAAGATGAGGAGAAGGAGGACTATCTGCCCTGGCTGACCGCCCGTCTGGAGCGGATGGCAGTCCACATCAAGGTCAAGACCTGGCTGCAGGACAGCGGATATCCCCTGGGGAGAAAGGACAAGGCCGAGAATCCGCCCAGAGAGCCCAGGAAACAGGACTTCTCCCTGCGCCTTTTCGAGGCATACTGCGACAGCGGCGAGGGCTACGAGTTCTACAGAAAAGACCTGGGGGGCCAGGAGAACTCCGGAGATTGGCATACGGACAGCCAGGGCTTCTGCATGCTGGAGCTGTCCCAGGCCGACAGCCTTCGGGAAATCCTGGAGCAGAGCGGAGGAAGATACCTCTACATTCCGCTGGCCATCCACCTGGGAAGCGGTTGTATCTTTTTCCTGGCAGGGAAGGAGAATTACAGGGAAGCCTATGAGAAGGCGGGAAGGCTGCTGAAAGAGGCTTACAGGCAGGCGAACGGCTGCTGCTTTGACTATCTCCGTCTGGACGAAGGGTATCAGGCACAGTTTCCCGGGGACGTGGGAGGGGCGTTTCGGCTGCAGCCCTCTTTCCATGAGAACCAGGGGCGGAGCTGCCTAGACGTTTTCATGGATTTCAAACGCTACTGCCTGTCCGGAACCTGCAGCCCCCGCCGGACAGTCAAAAACTTCAACGAAGAGGCTCCCGACGGTATCCCGGATGCGTTCCGCTGGGCCTTTGACAATCTGGAGGAGATGGAAGTGAGCCCACAGGCGGCAGTCTCCTTCCAGCGTGTGCGGGAAATGGCGGAAAGGTCATACTGACCTCTCCGGCGCGGATGACCTTCCGAAGGGATACATTCCGGGTAAATACAATGCAGCTTGTTACGCTATCAGTTGTTTTTTTATCTGCTATATGCTAATATTATGATGGGCTGAATAAGGCCGCAAAAGCCGAGACGCCGGAGCAAATCAGAAAAAGAGTTGAGGAGGAAAAAGACACAGTGAATGGCGAAACAAAGCAGTACAGCATTTTGATTGTCCCCCAGCCGGAGGACAGCAATTCCCCGGTCTCCGCGGTGCATCTGGAGATTGCCGGAGATTCCAGCGACTTTTACAACAACGTGGAGGAGTGGAAGAACCGTCTCGCCCCCGACAGGCAGACGCTCTACAGCAATGGTTCAGCGGACCGCGCATGTCGGATTGTCGCAGGGACCGACGGCGATTTCACCGTTCCCTGCGATGAGTTTGCCGCCCTCTCCACGCTGTTGTATTACTGCGCGGTTCCCGAAGCCACCGTCAGAGAAATCCGGTATCGGGACACGGTTTACACGGATGTCTCCAATCTGGAGATCCTGTATAAAGAGTTCGAGGCGGTACAGGGAACGATCTATGCGTGCCCGGTGAGGTGCTCGGCGAAAAAGGACGGCCGCGATGTAACCGTGTATTTCCTCGGGTTCGACTCCTTCGGGTACGACCCGGATCCCTACGACATGCCCGGCCAGATTTCCTGCGGCCTGTCCGGCGGTATTGTAGAAGCGGACGAAAAGCGGCTGTACTTGGGTGCGTATCTCGACAGTGTGAGCCAGTGGGTTGAGCGCATTGATGAAGAGACCGCCCTGGAGATTCCCGATAGCTATTATAGCTTGGATTTCGATGTATTTTTTCACGTTTTCCTGGAAACAGACGGGGAAGATGTGACCTTCTGTCGGCTCTTAAACAGAAAGATGTGCCGGATGATCAGCAAGACGAAGGACACTGTGATCTTTCATGCAACAACGGATGACTGCGAAACGCTGGCCGCCAGCCCTGAGCGGGACGTGGCCCTGCCCTACATGGATGTAATCTTCAGAAACGTCAATGGAGCCTACCAGTACACCATTGAAAATCGAGGCATTGCCAAAAGCAAGTACAGCGGCGTCGTTTTCACGCCTCCGCGGCTGCCGGATCCGGACAGCCTGACGGAAGAATCCGCCGCCACCCTGTACCACGCCTATCTCTGCGCCCTCCGCAACGCATTCTCCGGCGCGGAAACCTACGAAGTAGACAATGTTGTCTTCAATCATATTGTCGGCAAGGAGGACCGGTTCTTTGCCAAAACAGAGGATTTTGAGCTGACTGCACAGTGGATTTCTCCCCTTAACACTGAGGGTCATTATACTATGGACTACAGCCGCTTTGAAACCGGCGCCCGCATCAACGTGCTGAAAGCGGTCTTTTTCGAGGGTAAGACAGAGGTCTCCCTTTTACCGCAGCAATACTCCCTTGGGATCACCGTAAATAATCCCACCCAGAAGGAGCCCTACTGCACAAGCCTCAGCGAACTAAGGCAGCGGGACTCCTTCCCCGGCGAAGAGCTCCCTGAAAGAGCCCTCTTTCAAGAAGATTTCTCCAGCTTCATGAAGAACTGCGGACTCTACAAGGCCGTCAAAAAAGCCATCCTCCGCTTCGGTGTGCACCGGCTCATCATGGATCCCGCCAGATTGGAGCAAATCAGACGTGAGGAGATGGAATCGCTGTTATATGGCGATATGGTGCCGGATCAGAGCATCCTCTCCCTGGCTCTGGAGATGAAGAATGAGTTCAACAGGACCGGAAAGATTCCGAATATCGCGCTGATCGGCGAGGCCGGCACAGGAAAAACCAGCATAGCGAAGAAATTGGGGGCATCCATCTTCCACAAGGAGGTGCGGGAGTATTCCCCGTCGGATTTGAAGGGAGCCTATGAGGGCTGGACAAAGTATGAGGTTCTGAGCAAGCTGCTGCAGGCGGCGCAGGAGGACGCGATTTTCTTTGTGGACGAGGCCTACGAGCTGATGTCAGACGACTTTGGACGGGAGGCGGTCTCCCTTCTGCTTCCGCTGATGACGGGCAGGACCAAGGTCGATGCGTCCACCGGCGGCAGCGGCGGCGACAGGCTCACGTTATCGGTGGATTTTGAGACAGGGGCGGTCAACGGGGGAAAGAGATATATAAAGCCCGGTATCCCTCCCATCTGGATTGCAGGCTACGAGGATGAAATCCGCCTGATGCTGAGCCAGAACAAGGGGCTCTACAGGCGCCTGAAACGGGTCTTGCTGGCACCGCCCACAAAAGACCAGTTGTACAGCAAGCTCATCAGGGAATTGGAAGACCAGCAGGGAAATGTGGATCCTAAGAAATGCGACATTCTGACGAAGTTGTTCAAGAATCAGAAGGCATTGCTCACAAGATTCTTCATGTGGGGAGCCCAGCCCCAGAATTCCCCGTATTTCGCCAACTACGCGGGCGTTGAGAGTTTCCTTGGGCGCTGCATGGACGGCATTGATTTCAACAGCACGGAGGACAACGGAATCACCGGGCAGATGGAAACCATCATGGCCTCGATCAAGCGGGACGTGAAGCGCCAGCTTGACACGGTCCGGCGCAAGGGCGGAACCGCTTACGCCGCCAATACCAATGATGCGGAGCGCATCCAGATGATCTCCGACATCGAGACCCGTTTCGAAAATCTGGTGGGCTGTGAAAACCAGATTGCGTACATGCAGAGCATCATTGACATGCTGGCGGAGAAGCTCCTGTACGACCGCTATCACATCACTGTTCCCAAGGGCGCGCTGCTGCTGGGCCCTCCGGGCGTGGGCAAGACCTTCATCGCCCGGGCCATGGCAGGCGAGCTCCAGAAGAAGTTTGAGAAAGGCTCCGAGACCTCCAACAAGCGGGTGGGCTTCATGTCCCTGTCGGCTCCGGAGATCACCACCATGCCGGTCAGCTTCATCGGAAGCATTTTTGACAGGGCCGAGGATTACGACGTGTGTGTAATCTTCATCGACGAAGTGGACGCCATCGCCAAGAACCGGTTTGAGAATGGGAACTACTCTCATTTCATCGAGCTGATCAGGCAGATGGACGGCATCGAGCAGCGGTCCAATGTGTTCATCCTTGCCGCCACCAACGCCTACGAGTCCCTGGACCCTGCCTTTACCCGCTCCGGCAGAATCGACAAGAAGCTGTTCTTCACGCTGCCGGACAGCAAGGCCCGCTGCGAGCTGGCGGAGAAGAGCATCCGCGCGCGCTGTGGGATCCTGGTGCAGTTCGGCACGGAACCCAACGAGAAGGGCGAGCATGTCCTCTCCGAGGCGGAGAGCCGAGGCATCCTGAAACTGGCGGAGGAAACCGCGGAGCTCACCGCGGGACGCACGCCCGGAGATATCGAAAACATCATCAACACTGCGTTCATCATGTACAATCAGGAACTGCACCTGCCCCGGAAGCCGCTGGAGCAGAGGGAACTTCGTTTTGGGGACAGCGAGGAGCTGGGGTTCCTCTACCGCAATCTCTACGAGGCGGTGGAGCGGTTCACCGTGGGCGACCCGCACCCCGTGGACAAGGACAGCGGCTCCAACACGGGCAAGAACGACAAGGGGCGCTTCGCCGTCTCCGTCCATGAGGTGGGACACGCGCTGGTGGAGATCCTGTCCGGCCGCGAGCCTTTCGAGAAGATCACCTCCCTCCCGAGAGGCGACGTTCTGGGGTATGTGCAGCCCAGCCAGAGCAGCCTCTGGACGAAAGAGGATTTCCAGATTCGCATCCGTTCCTCCATGGGCGGAAGAGTCGCCGAGGAGATCGTCTACGGGAAGGAGCATATCTCCACAGGCGCCTCCGGGGATATGGAAAAAGCGACCTACTGGGCCCGCATGATGGTGGAACGTCTGGGCTTTACGGAAGAATTCGGATTCATGGCCCTCTGCCAGACCACAGCGCAGCATCTCGACGCAAGCGCGTACAACTGCTCCGAGACCTTCCGCGAGCAGAGCGACCAGGCGGTCAACAAGCTTTTGAAACAGCTCTATCAGGAAACCCGGGGCCTTCTGGCGGACAAGAAGGAGCTCATCGAGACGCTGGCCGCGGAGGTGGTGAAGCAGGAGACCATGACGGGTAAGGAATTTATCCGGTTTTACCGCAGATGTTCGGGTAGGGAAGCCTGAGGAGCCGCCCCGGGGATTTTCCGGGATTCCAAAAGGTACTGCCTGCCCGGAGCCCACAGCCCTCTCCGGGCAGCCAGGAACGAAGCATCCAGGCCTTACCGGGCCTGGATGCCGTTCTTTGGCCAGAAGCACCGCCGTGGTTCACAGGCTTCTATCCAGATAGCCGAACATGAGCTTCACCATATTCACTGCCAGGGCCCTCTCCTCTTTCGTCCTGCCGTTTAATAGTTGCCGCAATATCATGTATTCCGTATCGTCTTTGGCAGTGATGGAATCCGAGAGCAGGTAATCCACCGTGACGCCCAGCCGGTTCGCCACCGCCACCAGGTTATCCAAAGTCAGGCTGCGCTCTCCCCGTTCAATCTGCCCGATATACGCCATGGAAAGGTCTACATCCTCCGCCAGCTTCTCCTGTGTCAGATTCAGCTTCAGCCTCTCCTCCCGGATACGCCTGCCCAGTGTCTTCTGTTCCATAGAATCCCTCCCATGTTCATAGTTTGTCTTATAGTATACCCAAATAATACTAACCGCCGGAAATTCCCGTAATCCACACAGCGCATTATTTTCATACGCTTTTTGCTGTTATCTCCTCTCCCATCTTTTGCTTAAGGACTATGTTTTCCCGGCCAGCCCTCCATTCCCATACTGAGTCCGCTTTATGACGATATGTTCCCGTAAAATTTACGGGCGGGCACAGAGGGGCCTGCTATACTATTCACTGTAAAGGAGACACCTTAAAAATCAACGGCATGGCGCAGCCGGAAGAAGGAGGGATTGCTGTGGAACGCTACCTAACAGACGCGGTATATGCCCGCAGGGTCAGAGGCAGGCCGCCGGAGCTGGAACGAGAGGAAAAGCATCTGTACGCGGAGCTGTCAGCCCGCATATCCGGTGAGGATTATCTGCGGATAGAGGAGGAGCTGAACCGCTTCCATGAAGAGCTGGGCAAGGAGCTGTTCGGCAGAGGCTTCATGGAGGGGATGCGCTTTTTCCTCCAATGTCTGTCACCGTGACACCGCTGTTCAATGTCGGCGGCACGAAACAGCGAAGATCAGATGCCCTGGACGGGATTTCCGGTCTGGGGCAGAAAGGAGAAAACTATGCTCGAGTATGATTATTACGGCTCCAAGGAGCACTACACCGGCATGCACGAAATCATGTATGCCATCGGACGTTTCATCGGGCTCATCCTGATGTTCGGCGCCGGCTTCGTCATCGGCCAGGTTGCCAGGGGCTTCGTCATGGCGCTCCTGTATGGCCCTCCGGCCTAAGCCACGGCACAGGCCAGACCAATCGATACGAGTCGGAACTCCCTTTCCTGAGTTCGGGAAAAGCCCACAACCGCAATGCATTATTTAGATATGCTGTCAGTTGTATTTCTGCTTGCTTTATGTTAAGATGACAATAGACCTTCGTATAAAAATATACCAGAGGAGGAGACAGTCAGATGGAAAACACCACCAGACAGTATAATGTTTTGATTTTTCCCTGTTCGGAGACAGGGAACACGCCAAGCTCTGCGGTCCATATGGAAGTGGCCGGGGACTTCAAGATGTTTTATGAGGATGCCCTGAAGTGGATAAGGGCATTTCATGAGTGCCAAACGGCAGACGACAGATTCCGGATACGCGACGGGGAGGAGGATGAAGACATTTACGTCTGCTGCGATGAGGCGGAGGTCATCCTTTCGCTGTTGTATTGCTGCAAAGACCACAAGGTCACTGTCAGGGAAATCCTCTATCAGGGAAACCGCTACACAGACATATCGGATATTCAGCTTTCAGATGGCTTTGTCGCCGATGAACACGGGTTTGGCAACGCTGAGCGCACTGATATCCGACTGCATGCGAAGAAGAACGGCCACGATACGCTGGTATATCTATTCGGGCCGAAATTCGGTTATATTCCCGGGGACGACTACGAGGACAAATTCTGTATTTTCAGATATCCTCTCTCCCACGGCATGGTGGAAATAGGAAAAAACCAGATGTATTATGCGGGAACCTATCGTTATCCCTGTTATGAAGAAGATAGCCTCCACTACTATCCTAGTCGTGATTATGATGACGGAGTAGAGCTTTTCCTGGAAACAGACGGAAAAAACGTTACGTTCAGCGCACTGCTGGACGGTAGGCTGTATAAGAAGATCAGCAAAGACGACGAGAAAATCGTCTTCCATTCCATACTGGCCGAAGACGTCCTGCTGGGCACAGGCAGAATTTATGAGGCGTTTGAGGGCGGCACCCGGAGGATCAGCTTTTGGCAGTGCAGGGATATGCAGGATGTGGAATTCAGGAGGGACGGCGACGGCAGATACCGATATACGGGAGGCAACAGGGAGGTTGCCGAAATATGGGCAGGCGTGTCCTTCGTTCCTCCCCAGACGCCGGATCCCAACAGCCTGGACCAGAAGTCCGCGCTCAGGTTATGCGAGGACTATATCAACGCGTTTTATGCAGGGCGCCCCGTGCAAATTCCAGAAGTCCCCGAAACCGGCGCAAGGCCCCCTGAAACCGCCGCAGTTCCCGAAGACAAAAAAATATGGGCGGAGTATCGGAAAATCCTGATAGATATCCAGGGGAAATATGGATTGTCGGCTGCAGAGAAGGCGGCACATGGAATGAATGCGCCTGAAGCGGATGCGACGAATGCCGAAGTATTATATGCAGCCTGCATATTTTTTTCACTGGAGGATAAGGAGCTGGAGGAGCTTTTGCCCGCAGAGGAGCTGCGGAAAGAATATGAAGTGCTGAAGGCAGCCCTCAAGGATGACCTGAACCTTCAGGCTGACCCGGATGTGTCCGAATTCAGCGAGCTGCGTGAAATCTTTGCCAGGGACTTTTTCTATCTCAACCGAATTACCATCCCCTTCAAGCCAGAAGACAGATTTCTTCCCATTTTGGATGAAGATGTGCGAAACGGGTCAGTTACCGAATATAACGCAATTTTCACATCGGTATCGCTTGCAGGGAAATTCCTTTATAATCAAGATCCAAGCAGATATAGGAGAAGAGATTTCCTTTCCATAATAAGACACTATAGAACAAAGAAACCCGGGGACAAATCCGCGAAAAAGGAAATCGATACTGTCATAGCCCTGCGCAAAAGGCTCCGGGAGGGGCTGCGGGCCAAGGTCAAGGGCCAGGATATGGCAATCGAAAAGTTTGTGGACGGCTATATCCGCTATCAGATCCGGGGGAAGATATCGGGCAAGCCCGCAGGCCTTTATCTCTTTGCGGGACCTCCCGGAACCGGCAAGACCGTTCTGACGGAAACCTTTGCAGGGCTTAAGGATATGAGGGAGGCGGGATACAAATACAAACGCTTTGATATGTCCGCCTATGGAGGCGGGAGCAGCGACACTGTGTCAGGACTGGTGGGCTTCGAACGGACCTGGAGAGCGGCGCAGCCCGGACAGCTCACGGATTTCGTGAAAAAAAATCCCAAATGCGTCCTGCTTTTCGACGAGATAGAGAAGGCGAGCCCGCAGGCCAGATTCCTTTTCCTGAGCGTGATGGACGGGGCGATCCTCACAGATAAATATTATAATGAACCGGTCTCCTTTGAGGACGCGATCCTCATATTTACCACAAATGAGGGCAGGGATCTCTATGGAGACAACCGCGAGGCGAATCTGACGGCGCTGTCGGATTCTGCCGTGATAGAAGGCCTCCAGGCATCAAAGTTCGCGCCGGAGCTGATTTCCCGCTTTATGTCCGGGACAATCGTCATGTTCAACCACCTGGACTATTTTAACATGTCGGCTATCTTTGAGAATTCCGTGGACAGGGCCATCGCCCAGATATGCAGGAACCGGGATAAGCTGCATTTCGACCTTGTCTATGACGATAAGCTGCCCAAGCTTTATCTTTTGGGCAAGGGGGACAGAATCGATGCCAGATTCGTCAGCTCAAATGCCCGAAAGGCGGTGGAGGATCATTTCCTGGAAGCCGTGGAATATATGGGAAAACGCTATCCCGGAAAACTGGGGGAATTAAAGAAGGCATCGGTCTCGGTAGATGTAACAGAGGAGATCCGGAAATATTTTGAGATGACACAGAGGCCGCGGGTCCTCCTATACACAGAAGAGAGCACGGCGCTGTACACAGGCGAGACTGTCCGTATCAGCAGCGGCTTCCTTCCGGAGAAGGCGCTGAAGGAATTGTGGCAGATGGCGGACTGCGACCTGGCAGAGCATGCAGAAAGCGGAAAAGAGCATGAAAAGAGCTTCCGGAAATTTCTTCAAAGCTGCAATTGGAACAGCCGCAGGAGAGAGGACAGATATGACGCAATCCTGGTAGATTTAGGACGGGATTCCAAAAACTACAAGGCGACAGAGGGCTATAAGTGCCTGAAGGCCGCGGCGGAAGCGAAACGGAATATCCCCATCATCGTCGTGGACAGGGGGGATGTGGAGGACAAGGCTCCGCTCCTGGCGCTGGGCGTTACGGATTTCGTGCGGGCAGTACCGTACGAGCCCCAGGACACGGACAGGGGCGATTCGACGGATAAAATCGATTGGGAGGGCCTGGCGCTGGACAGGGAAGAACTGGAGGCCATCCTTGGCAGGCAGCATTTTGTGGAAATGGCGAAGGCGCTTGTCCGGGAAGGGAAGAGGCTTTCCTGCGATGTCGCTTACGATTACAAGAGAGAATCCGGCGAGCTGGAAATCCGCTTTACCAATCTGCGCGAAAAGGAGGCAGTGGCGGAGGATGCCGAGGCCAGGCGGCAGAACAGAAAATATCTGCTGGCGGAGAAGCCCCAGGTGCGGTTGACGGATATCTTTGGCAATGAAAAGGTAAAAGAGGATGTAAAGCGCTGTATCGACAATATCAAAAATCCCGAGAAGTACCGGGCCGCCGGAGCCAGGCTGATGACCGGCATATTGATGTATGGCGTGCCGGGCATGGGCAAGACCATGTTCGCCAAGGCCATGGCCTTTGAGTCCGGGGCGGCGTTCATTTCAACGGTAGGATCGGATTTCCTCAGCAAAGACGGCATTGCCAAAATGGAAGAAATGTTCCGGACGGCCCGCCGGAAAAGGCCCTGCATCCTGTTCATCGATGAGTTCGATGCCATTTCCAAGCACAGGGGAGGCCAGATAACCAGCGGACAGGAACTCATGCTGGAGAAATTCCTGAAGGAAATGGACGGCCTGGAGACAGACAACAACGGGGTCTATGTGGTGGCGGCCACCAACTATTCCTTAGAAGGACTGGACGATGCGGTCATCAGGAGATTCAGCACCAGGATTCCTTTCCCGTCTCCTAATATGGAAGAACGTCTCAGCTTCCTTCTTCATGTTTTGGAGAAGAAGAACCTGAAGGATAAGGTTTCCAAAAGAGCTGCCAGGACATTGAGCCTGAAGATGTACGGAACGAGGACAAACTATTCGGAAATCGAGACATTTGTGGAGGAATCCGTCGCTGACGCGGTATATAAAAGCGAACCCGTCACGGAGAGGTTCCTGCTCAACCGGATACATAACGAGGCGGACGGGGCTGCCCGGCAGAAGGATGACCCGAGGAACTATATCGCTACCGCTTTCCATGAAGCAGGACATGCCGTGCTGCAGTACCATTACGGCATGGGAATCGATTATGTGACAATCGTATCCAGAGGGATGTATGGCGGGTATGCCCTGGGGCAGTCAAGATACCATGCCGGCCAGGATTTTCTGGATCAGATATGCATCTGCTTTGCCGGGCGCATTGCCGAGATGCTCTATACGGGCAAGGAGATGGGCGTCAATATAGGCGCGGGGAGCGATCTGCAGAGGGCTACTTATATTGCCTATGAATATGTCTGCCGATATGCTATGGGCAATCGCATCCTGGTGGTGCCCGAGATGTTCGCCCCACGTACAGGGGTGTACCCGGAGAACGTTCTGCCGGAGTCCGAGAAAGAGGCCATCTGGACATCCGTAAACCAGATTCTGAATCAGCAGTGGAATGTGGCCATAGAGCATCTGCGGAACTGTTGGGACGAGGTGACGGCGCTTGCCTATTCGCTGATCTATATGCAGGAACTGGTGGGCGAAAAGGCGGAGGAAGTCATTCTGGGCAAGGTGCCATATATAGAGGAAATATGCTTTTTGGATTCCGACAATGATTATATGCGGACGATAACGGTTGGCGCCAAGACCCTGGTTCCCTTTGGATATGCCGTCTATCCGTATTATCCTTATTCCCAGATCAAGACCCTGCCGGAAGAAGAGGATATGCCGGAGGCAAATGGCAGACATTATTTTTACGCGGTCAAAAAGGCGGAAAAGCCTCTGGGCATTTCCGAGAGTCTGCAGGACGCGTTTGCCACCGCGTATGGACAGGGCGCAAGCTGCCGACGGTTCGTAAGCCTGGAGGCCGCGCAGAGGTATCTGGATATGCTGGAGCTGAAGGTCTTCCGTCAGGGCGAGAACCGTTTCTGCAATTTCTACGCGGACGCGCTGTCGGAAATGATAGACAGCCGGGCAGCGGTGAAGGATCTGATCATCCTGAAAGAGGGGGAGATCGGCTGGTATCAGGTGAAGACAGACGAAGCAGGGGTGACGCATCTGGCTGTGCTGAAAAGGGAATATACGGACCTGTATCAGGAGAAAGCCACGGAAGCAGGAATGCCTTTTTCGCTGTACCTGAAAGAAGAAATGGCCGAAAAGTTTTTGGAGGAGCGTGAAAACGCTTACCGGGTCATTCAGATATACGATAAGGCGCTTCAGACGGAACTGCTGTATTATATGGGCGTCATGGAATATCAGTCCAAGCGGTATCGCAGGAATTTAGGCTATAATGATTGACTGAACATCGTCCCCGGCCGGTGGGACGGCTGAAAACAGCATCATGAACGGCCATCAGGGGCCTGCCGCAGAAGGAGCATGTCCGTAATAATTACGAATCCGCCGGCAGGAACCTGCTATACTATTTCCTGTAAGAAAAAAACAAAAAAGACACGGAGGAATGTCAACATGAACGATTTTATTATGTGGTTGGTACTGTTTGCCATCATCTACTGGTTCTTCACAAGACACGACCGCAAAGACCGGGAACGGTGGCCCACCCTGATGAGCACCGAAGATTACCTTCGCAAACAAGGAACCCCCGCAGCGAAAAAATGCGCAAACACGATGCGCAAAATGCGGAAAAAGGCGAGGACTGACAAGCGCATGGCAGAAGAGCTCGACAGAGAAGATAACATGGCATGGAGGGCAAAGATGGAGGTGGATAAACAGGGGGACATGGACCGCATGAGGAATACAATAGACGAAATGGACAGGAAAATCAAAGACCTGGAATTCGAGAACCTGAGGAACCATCGTTATTGACAAAAGCTTACAAATCTGTATTACGGCTATAATTTATAAACCAGGAGGTATCCGTCATGAAAAAGAATATGCTTATTTATCCCGTATCCGCACTGTTGGCAGCC
>OFFQ01001477.1_pt1 | contig 13590 bp, 15 predicted proteins | sample 1521411 | NCBI WGS metagenome assembly OFFQ01 (sample SAMEA3504110, study PRJEB24116) | mouse gut metagenome | biome: mouse gut; feature: mouse-associated habitat; material: faeces | place: Denmark | collected 2011 | reverse complement strand
ATTACGCCAAGCCCTCCATCCGTGAAACCACCGCCGCCTATTACAAGAACTACATTACATGTACATCGTTCCAAACATCAGAAAAATCAGACTCAACAAATTGACCACGCTGGATTTCCAGTAGTTCAGCAGCAAGGCCAAGGCTAAATGCCGCGTCAAGCGGTACAATGGCATGAAGGTTCTGAACCGGAGTGCCAAACTATCCGCAGCCTTCACGGGTCATGCTCCTGCGGTGTTTAGACCAAGCGCAGCTGATCCTCTACAACCCCACCGCCGGGCGCAAGCTTCCGTCTAAGGAGAAAAGGAGACGTGCACCCTTCCAGTTGAGAAGATCTGTGCCTGCCTCGCTGCGGCGGAGGAGCATACCACGCACCCTAAAGCACTCACTCGGTAATCTGGGACTCCTGATAAGTTGTATGCTATCGGGAATTCCAGATAATGAATAGCGGCAAGCAAAACCACCCGTTGAATGGGTGGTTTGAACAGGCCCTGTAAGGGCCTAACTCTTGTGGTCGCCCCCTAAAGGGGGCACCGAAAAGGTCTGGCAATCACACTTTTATCACGGGCAGCCCCCTACTCGGGGGCTGTTCTTATTTGCCCTGTTTCACTGGCGCACCCGTAAACGGGTCTACATACTCTTTCATCTTTCAGACTGATCTGGTCATTCATGATATCTTCCTGCAGCTGATTTTGAATGTACTCCCTAATTGCCCCTTCGTACTTCCCTACCGTATCCTGTTGCTTTGGTCGGCGTTCAGGATAGGAGCCTTTCTCATACGGACAGCAGGAACCGGGTTGTGGTGATGGCCCTGCTGTACTGACCGTAGAGGTCGGGGCTGTCAGCCTTGAACGCCTTGCCGTCAAGGCGGATGCTGACTACGTTCTTCCAGGTGGCTTTCCAGCCATCCCCCTGGAGGGTTTCCGTCCCCTGCTCCACCATAGCGGATTTGAGCTTGTCCGTGAGGGCTTCCGCCTCCGCCTCCAGTTCCGCGATCATGGCCCGCACGTCCATCAAGCTCCGGGCGGTGGTGTTCAGCTCGTTCATGCTCATTGTGTGTACCTCCTGTTTTGGTATTAGAGGGCGCATCGGCGGCGGTGGTCTTCTGTGTACTTGCTCCTACGGCTTTCTAAATCCTGTTCCACTCTTGCCTCTGGTTCTTCCCCACGTTGTGGACTTCTCCAGTTGGCCGTTCCCTCCTGGCAATGATATAATAGCATATCTTGCGCACGATATCAATTGACGGAACGTGCAATCTTGCGCACGATATTTTGTTCATTATGTATCTTGCGCACGATTGATGATTGTGCTATAATATAAACATACTGGGAGAGGTTTCCCCGATTTTGGGGACTCCCCCACCAAAAGGAGCGAATGAAGTGGCAGGCAAGACGCAGTACAAGAACACATGGCAAAAGGAGAATGTTGACAGGGTAAACCTGACCATGCCAAAAGGCCGTAAAGACATCATCAAGGCCCACGCCGAAGCCCAGCGAGAGAGCGTCAACGGCTTTATCAACCGTGCCATAGACCACCAAATATCCCAAGACCGCCGTAAAGGCCCCTCAGAGACCCTACAAGGCACGTCTGAGAGTGGAAGTATATCCTTCCAGGAAGCCATCCAAACGGCACAGAACGCCGCACAAATGGCCGGGGAGACGGTTTCCCAATTCGTTGAGCGGGCTGTGGAAACACAAGCACAACGGGACGAGGCTTCCTTGAAGCTGGGTATTAACCCATCCACAGGGGGCAAACTTAAAAACGAGGAGGCGTAACGTTATGGCACTACCAGCAGAAAAAGCCCGGTACACATTTGCGGACGTACTCGCATGGGCGGACGATGAACGGGCGGAACTTATTGACGGGGAGGCTGTCTTGATGGCCCCCGCCCCGACCACCGCCCACCAGCTAATCAGCGGGGAACTATTCGGGCAGCTTCATAGCTACCTGAAGGGTAAGAAATGCAAAGTCATTTCTGCACCTTTCGATGTGCGCCTGTTTGAGCAGGACGGAGACAGCCCGGAGGACATTGACACGGTGGTGGATCCGGATATCTCTATTGTGTGCGATCCCTCCAAGCTGGACAAACACGGCTGCAAGGGCGCGCCTGACATGGTGGTGGAAATCCTCTCTCCTTCTACGCAGCGGCATGACCGTTTTACCAAGTTCAGCCTTTACCAGCGGGCCGGGGTGAAGGAGTATTGGATCGTAGACCCGGAGAGTAAGGCGGTACAGTCTTTTGTGTTGGAAGATGGCCGTTACTCCGTGAAGGAGTATGGCACAGCCGGGGATAAGATGAAGGTGAACGTGCTGGAGGGCTGTATCATTGATTTGTCGGAGGTTTTTCAATTGGAGTAAGGCAAGGGCCGGGGTGTTTCCCCGGCCCTCTTTTTTCCCTTATGTTTTCCCTTTAGACGGTTGACCGCATTTTTGTAAATGGTAAGATAAAGTATACCAATTTTCGCCATTGAAAGGATACCAATCCACGCCACAAAAGGGGCCAAATCTCGCCACGAAGTATACCAGGTCAACCGAAGGCAGCCATCTGGTAAAATGAGAGGACACTCACCCAGATGGAGGCCAGAAAGGAATGAAGGGGTATCACGTGTACAGCAAGATTCAGCAATTTCGTTCGGCGGGATTCAGCCAGCGGCAAGTGGCGCGGCGGCTTGGAATCAACCGCAAGACAGTAAAGCGGTATTGGGAAATGCCGGTAGATGAGTACGAGGAAATGAGCAGCACAGTCTGCCGGAAGCAGTACTTGGACAAGTACCAGGCGCAGATTTTGGAGTGGCTGCGGGAATTTCCAGACCTGACAGCGGCCCAGGTATGCGACTGGCTGAGGGAACACTACCGGGAGGAGGTGAGCGAGCGAACAGTATCCCGGTATGTGAAGCAGGTACGGGAAGAATACGGGCTGAAAAAGAGCGCGGCGCCGAGAGAGTATGAGGCGGTGCCGGAGCTGCCGATGGGGAAACAGATGCAGGTGGATTTCGGACAGAAGATGATGCCCAACGTGGACGGCGGGCAGACCAGGGTGTATGTGGCGGCGTTCGTACTGTCCCGGTCGCGGTACAAGTACGCGCAAGAGCAAAACCGGCCCTTTACCAGCGTAGACCTTGTACGGATCTGCCATGACTGCTTCCAATACATGGGCGGGATGCCGGAGGAACTGGTATTCGACCAGGACAGTATCGTATGCGTAAGTGAAAACGCGGGGGACATCATCTACACCTATGAGTTTGAGAAGTTCCGGCAGGAATGTGGTTTGTCCATCCGGATGTGCCGCGGAGCGGACCCGGAAAGCAAAGGAAAAATTGAGAATGTGGTGAAGTACATCAAGGGGAATTTCCTCAGCCACCGGCTGTATGTGGACGATGGCATCCTCAACGGAAGCTGTCTGGAATGGCTGGAGCGGACCGCCAACGCCAAGGTGCATGGGACCACCAAGCTGATCCCAGCGGAGGTATTCCAAGAGGAGCGAGAGTACCTGCGGCCCCTGCCGGTCTGTGACCAGGTGAAGCGCCCGGTGATCTGCCGGACGGTGCGCAAGGACAACACAATTATCTACAACAGCAACCGCTATTCCGTCCCTCTGGGTACCTACACCACCCAGCCAGAGGTGCGCATTGAAACACTGGACGGGGTTCTGTACATCCAGACGATGTTTGGCGAACCCATCTGCGAGCACCGCATCTCCTCCGGGCGGGGGCTGCTGCTCCAGAGCCAGTCCCACCGGCGGGACCGCACCTCAAAACTGGACAAGCTGCTGGAGGAACTGGACACCGAGCTGGACGGCAGGGCCACCGAGTTTTTGACAGCCATCCGCGTGGACAAATCCCGCTATGCCAGGGACCAGTTCCGCCTCATTCATTCCCTGCTGGACCAGTACGGCAAAGAGGCGGCGCTCCAGGCCGTTGGTTTCTGCCAGCGATGCAGGCTCTACAGCGCCAACACTATGCGGGACTACCTGGAGCACCAGGCCGCTCTCTCCTGCGAAACGCGGCCCACGCCAGCCATCCCCCACATCCCGGTGGATGACCCCAAGTACCATGTGACTACACAGAAGCGGCCCCTCTCGGCCTATGCGAAGGTGGGTGATCCCCGATGCTGACCCCCTTGGAACGGGTGAATAACCTGATAGCCGATCTGCGTTATGCCCAGGTGGACTTCGACGCCCTCTTTGCCGGGAAGAACAGCCTTACCCCGCTGGAATCTGTGGAGCTGTTCCTGGCCGAGCAGCAGAGGCTTCGCGTCCTCAAGCAAAACCTCCTGCGCAGAAAGCGGGCAAATCTCCCCGCCGAAAAGACGCTGGATTCCTTTGACTTTGGCTTCCAGCGCAGCGTCTCCAAAAAGCAGATGCTCCGCCTGTCCGATATGACCTGGGTGGAGCAGGCCTTTAATATCTGCTTCCTCGGTCCGCCCGGCGTGGGCAAGACCCACCTCGCTCTCTCCCTGGCTGTCCAGGGCCTCGACCTGGGATACTCCGTGGCCTTTGAAACCCTGGACAATCTCATGACCATCCTAAAGACCGCCGAGATCTCCAGTGCCAGCAAGCGCCGCCTCAAGTATCTCCACAAGGCTGCCCTCGTGGTGGTGGACGAGGTGGGCTTCATGCCCCTCTCGCCCGCCGAGGCCAACCTGTTCTTTGGTTTTATCTCCGCCATGAGTGAGAGAACGTCACTGATCATTACTTCCAACAAGGGGTTTGACGAGTGGGCCGACTTCCTTGGCGACGCTACCATTACCACCGCTATCCTCGACCGCCTCATCCACCGCTGCGAGATTATTAACATGACCGGCTCCAGCTACAGACTGGAGCACCACCAGTCCATTACTAACTAACTTTTCCGCTGGTATACTTCCTGGCGAAACCTCGCCCCGGCACTGGTATACTTTGTGGCGAAATTTGGCCCATTTTACTTGACTGCTTACACTGTTCTCGTACTTCACATGGTACTCGTCCAGTAGCCTGCCAGATTTAACGTTCAGGTATTTGGTGAGAGCGTTTGCCGCCATGCCTGTGTTGACTGTCTCCGCAAGCTCAGTCGGGCTGCCTGTCCATTCTCTGCTTTCGTAGGAAACAAGCTGGGAAACCGTATCCAATACCGGGTCGGGCGGCTCCTGATACAGCTCGTTCTCTGTCCGTTCAAGGCTCCATATCTGCGTGTCGGCATCTTTTTTCAGATATAGAATCTGATCCTGTTGATCTCGCCCCACCGCATCGACCGTGGCCTCCAATGCAGTCCGTTTCTTCTTCTGCATCAGGAGTGCTCCGTCTGCACAACCGAGAAGTCCTGTTGTGCCGGAGATCGTTTCAAAGCTGTCCCCGGCTGGCTGCTTTCTTGTGTGATGGACGGTAACGATGCAAATGCTGTGTCTGTCCGCAAAACGCTTGAGCTTGCCGATGATCTCATAGTCGCTGGCGTAGCTGTAAGCCTCGCCGCCAGCTTCTCTGATCTTCTGCATGGTGTCAATGATAACCAGCTTCGTGTCGGGGTGTTCCTTTATGAAATTCTCAAGCTGCTCGTCAAGACCGTTTCCGATTTTGTTTGCTGCCGTTGCAAAATGCAGGCTGGCGGTATCCGCCACGCCGTACATCATAAACATTCGACTCTGGATTCTCTGGAAATCATCCTCCAGTGCAAGGTACAGAACCGTACCCTGATGGACTTCATAGCCCCACAGCCTTTGCCCTGTGCTGACATGGTAGGCAAGCTGCGCTACCAGAAATGATTTTCCGATTTTGGGCGCTCCTGCGAGGATATACGCTCCCGCGTAGAGCAAGCCGTCGATGATGGGCGGCCTGCTCTTGTAGGCGGTCTGATACAGCTCTGTCATGGAAACCGTATGAAGATAACGCGGATCGTTCATGCGCCGGATTTTCTCACGCATTTCCTCAATATTTTCCTCCGGGGGATTGCTTTCGCAGGTTTCATGTGGTATGCTCTGGTTAGTTGAATCGTGAGGCGGCTGCCCTCCATCTGCGCCAACAGATGGGATGAGGGCGGTCGTTTTCTCATTTCCCGTCATTTCGCTCACCTCCGGGAATCTGGAAGCCGTAGAACTTCTGCTTGAAATACTGGGCAGGGCATTTTCCGGCAACGGTCAGATAGCCTTGGGCTTTCAGCTCCCTGTTCATTTCCCGGACGATCTGATACGCCTTGCTGCGGCTGATGCCCATGATCTCCGCCACCTCTGACGCTGTGATAAACTGTGCTCTCATAGTACCTCCTGTTTCAAAGTATTTTTCTCAGATTACGCATCTTCCATTCATTCTCGCTCTGCCAGTTCTGTTGAAAAGCGTATCCTAAGTACACATTTATTATACGCATACAAGGTGCATCTGTCAAGCCTTTACGAAATAAAAATATGTATTTGCAATTCGCTTTATTCTGTGGTATGATATGGACGAGGTGAATCAGATATGGACAATTTCGATTATCCCGCCATCGGGCAGAGAATTAAGCAACTCCGAAAACGGAAGGGGCTGAACCAGACCGAGCTGGCACAAATGCTTAAAAAATCCCTCCGCACCGTACAGAAGTACGAAACCGGAGAGATTGAAGTGTCGATTGCCGTTGTCAATCAGATCGCAGACCTGCTGGACACGACCTCAACCTATATTCTTGGGTATGAATCCAGCACGACACAGATCAGGACGCTTGCCGACGTAATGGACTTCCTCTTTAAGCTGGAAACGGTAGAGGGCATCGACTTCAAGATCAATGTGCAGAAGCCGCCCCGCAGCAAACAATGGGAGTGCTCGGTTTCCTTTGATGGAAAGAGCACGGCAGAGTTCAACGCAGATATGTGCCTGTTCCTTGAACAATGGGAGGATGAGCGCAGCGAGCTTCGCGCCCATAACTCCACGCAGGCAGCATATAAGCGCTGGAAGGAGCAGACGCTTGCATACTATGCCGCGAACGCAGTCAAATGCACAGAACCAGAAGAACTTGACCGTGACGAACTGATTGCAAGACGGACGGAGCTTTTGGAAAAGGAATATGGTAAAAACGAGAGTAATGAGTAAATAACCCTATCAAAGCCTGATTCTTGAGGGAAGGAGGTAAAAATGTCAGTAACAAAAGACGGCGACACCGGTCGCTGGATGTCGCAGATCCGGGTAACGGATTGGACAGGCAAGACCATCCACAAAAAGAAGCGCGGCTTCGCCACCAAAAAGGAAGCCCTTCAATGGGAACGTGACTTCATCAGCCAATCCACAGGCAGCCTCGGTATGACCTTCGGCGACTTCATCGCTTTGTATGTCAAGGATATGGAGCACCGCCTCAAGCCCTCCACCGTTGCCAGCAAGAAATGGCTGATCGACCTGAAGGTAACGCCCTTCTTCAAGAAAATCCCGCTGAACGAGATCAAGCCCACTCATGTGCGCCAGTGGCAGAACTCTCTGACCAGCTACCGCGATGAAAGCGGCAAGCCCTACTCCCAAACCTATCTCAAGTGCATCAACAACCAGCTCACAGCAATTTTCAACTACGCAGTCAAGTACTATGGACTGAAAGAGAATCCATGCCACAAGGCAGGGAGCATGGGTAAGAAACACGCCGATGAGATGCTGTTCTGGACAAGGCAGGAGTTTCAGACATTCATTGAGGTCATGAAAGACCGGCCTGCCAGCTACGCGGTATTTATGACCTTGTACTTCACCGGAATCCGTGAAGGAGAGCTATTGGCGCTTACGCCGTCGGACATCGACTTTTCAAAGAAAACCCTGACGGTAAACAAGAGCTATCAGCGTCTCGGCAGAGAGGACATCGTCACCACGCCGAAAACGCCTAAGAGCAACCGCACCATCCCTATCCCTGATGGACTCTGCACCTGTTTACAGGAGTATATGTCCCATTGCTACGGGCTGCAAAAGGACGACCGGCTCTTTCCCTACACCAAGAGCTTTCTGTATCACGAAATGGAGTATGGCTGCAAGGCATCGGGGGGGGTAAAGCGCATCCGGGTGCATGACATTCGCCACAGCCACGCCAGCCTGCTGGTGGAGATGGGCTTCTCTCCGCTGCTGATCGCGGAGCGGCTCGGACATGAAAAGGTGCAGACAACGATGGACACGTACAGCCACCTGTACCCCAACAAGCAGGTGGAGGTAGCCAGACAGCTTGACGGCATTATGCCGTGAGCCTCTGGCTACAAAAATCGCTGCAAATGTAGCCAATTTGTAGCCACTAAAAAAGAAAAATCCTGAAAAACGCTGTATTACCAACGCTTTTCAGGATTCAGAAAACACTAAATATTTATTCCCACTCGCTCCTGTCAGGTTTGTTCTAAACAGTTTTGCTTATGGGATTTGGCTCTGATTATCTACATTGTTTCCATTATCCAGATGGTTTGGGCTATCTGATTTTTTGTTGCCATTGTGTTGCCAATAAAATCTATGGTATCACAACCTGACTGCCTATATCGAATCCTTTCAATTCAGCCAGTTCTTGTTGCTTTCTTGTGTATACAATTTCCAGCTCCTCTATTTTTGCTTTTGTATTGTCATATTGCGTTTGAATATTTTCAGGTAAATCAATTCCTTGTTTTTGATACTTATCTTCTATATTCTTAATAATTTGTTGACGGCGCAAAATTCGACTTTGTATTTTCCCCAAAGTTTCCTCTGCTCGTAATACTTGTTCGGACAAAGAATATGATACCTTCTTTTTCTTTTTCGAAACTTTATCTAGACTAATCACCTCGTCTACAACACTTTTATCAATAAGATTTTTATTAATTTCGTTATATGTACTAATAAAAGTATGCATAGAATACATATGAAATTCTTGCTGGGTTTGGTCCATAAATTCTCTTCTTAATTCGACTCGAGGCCCTATTGTCTTCCCCTTTATTATATTCCACCAATCTTCCTTTTGATCATGGGTCACATAGATAATACCAACTTGATGATCTTTTGCATACTTTAAGATTTGTTTCCAGATTATCAAATCACCATAAGCATTATTATCCTCAAGCTCCTCTTTGGCTTTCTTTTTATCCCTGTATCCAGGAGGAATTGACTTTGCATAGCGTTCTTTCCCTTCCTCTATAATGTGCTTTAACTCACTCTCGTCGATATTGCTGCCTACTCTTTCGTTAAAAATCATCAATATTTTTTCCAATATTTCATCTTTAGTAGCATTTTGAACTAGTAAGTTCTGCTCTTTGTTGCTATTCAGCCATTTGATGAGGAAGCGATTTAATTCGGAAAATTCTTCATCTGTAGGTGTCAAACGCAGAATATCTGTAGTCTTTTGCGTGAACGCTTGGATTTCCTTTTCGAATTGAGTATAGCGTTGCACAGTTTCATAAATCACCTCACAGCGCCTTCTCATAAATTCGTATGCCACCTGATAGGGTATCCAAACCCTCTCTTTAAGACTTTCAAAAGCACCCAATAAAGAGTTCCTAGTTTTTGCTGAATATCTATATAAGTTTAAAAGTACATTTGTGTCAAATATAAAGACAGCTTTTTCCCATAATTGTCGTTTATCTGTATTGGACGGTTCTATAAACTCCCTTATTGTGTTTCTCATATGTTTTCTCCGTCAGTAAATTGCCAAAATTTCTAGCCCTAAATAGTCTTCTTCAACTATAATACTTTCAAACTCGTTGTTTCCGTTATGATTTTGCTGTAGTTGCTTTCTAAAAGTCCGGTTTAATCCCAAAAAATCCCTATATATATCAAATACTTGCAAAGGTTTATCTTTATGGTATTTTCGAGATTCCAATCTTGCTATAATGGTGACCTCTGTCCCTTCTAAGTCTTCCAAATCCGTATAATCAATCATTAAGTTTCTTTGCGATATTTTCCCAATTCCTAACCAATAATCACATTCGGACCCTAACTCACAGAACAAAGGAACCTTTGCTTTTGTATTGCTAAACACCGAGTTCAACATCTGTCGTTCGTCATCATCTTTACACTTTACTGCGGATAGTAAAAGGGGCTTATATTCATCTATCAAATGTACCATATCAAATGCTTCCGGCACATATATCTCTCCAGTCGCTCTAATAATGGATGCAACTCGAATATTTGTAATAGTGGTATCTTGAAAACCACTGGTGAAATCTACGAAATCGTCCCTATCCTGCAATAATTCTTCAAATTTTGAGCATTCTAGCAAAAAATTAGTAGCCTTTCCAACAGACGGATTATCCTCACTTATGTCGGTCTGAACTGGTTGTCCTGTGATTAGTGCTGTGTATTGATCTACTCTTTCCTTGTTATAATACACTAAATTTCCAAACATAGTACCTTAGTTACCTCCAAAATCAAAGGCTTCAGTTATTATGTGGGCCTAAAAACTTGTCCCCATTCAGATGAATCATGTGATCTGGTGTTTCCGCAATCCAAGCCTCTGTTTCCCAGGCCAAAGATTCAGAAAACATCTTGAATGTCTTAAAATCCAAGAAAGCTGTCACATATATCTTTCCAGCTGTAACGCCTGTGGTCATTTCTTCAATTTCCTTAATACGCTTCGGCTCCATTGGCCCAACAGATGTTACCGCTTCTATAAAGTAAATCCAGTTCTTTTGAGATGAATAGAGTACAACATCTGGCATCTTATCATGTAGGGTAATAGCAAATCCTAATTCACGGAGTTTGTTCTCGTTTTTTACCAGGTCTTTCTCAATCGTATCGCCAACATACAGGCACTCTGAATTGGGCGCAAAACGAGGCGCAAATTCTTCAATAATTGCTCTCTGCAGTTGATTGTGCTTACCCGGAGAAAAAGTGAGTTCCAAACCGTTGATCCTCACAGGCATTTTTCTCACCGCTCGTTTAGAGGCATAGATTGAAATGAGTGTTTCGTGATTGCTTAAGAATGTATTCAAATTTTTGCTCCACATCCCGCTACTGTAACTCTGGAGTAGTTTTAACATTTCATCGGTTAGCCGATACCGATAGTTAGGGCTGTTTGTCGCTTTTCCATTATCCTCAATAAAAGCAGCATTTCTAAAGTGATGCATAGCTTGTTTGCGTATGGTTTCCCGGCTGTTTTCTGCATATATAATCCCATAATTTTCACTGGCAAATGCAATTACATCATGGATACGAATCCAGTTATTTGTTGCGCTCAACCAGTCCTGCCCCTCTTTTAGTCCGGCCATTGCCAACAACACACAACAGCACATTGTATTCTGCTGTTTAGCAGGAACCTGTAATGCACTTAAAATGTCTCTTGCTTCGTCCAGTTTGCTCATATATAGCTCCTTAGAATATTGTCACATGATTTTTCAGACATATCTTTAACTCTAATCAATTCTTTACCCATTGCTTCAATGATACTCATAGGAGGAACCGGCATAGAGTTTATCTCTGTCGAGTTTACCTGGGTAGAACCGTTCAGAATCCGATAATAGCAATCATACAATGTGGAATTAAACAACACATAGAGTCCATAAACTATACATTCTGAAAGTTCCTGTAGCCCGCATATGAAATTGATTTTGTTCTGTGTGCTGATTTTTTTGTAAGTAGGATTCTTCTTTGATAAATAGACACCGCATTGCAAGCGTCGCCGCTCCTCCTTCGCAGTGAAACGTTTGACAAACAAATAATTTGTGTTTTGTTGGAGTAACCCAGACTGATTGGTAACTAGATACTCATGCTCTTTGCCAGTTGGGAACATAACCTTGCCGTCTTGAATATGCTGCGCAAAGAAAAGTGGAACCGCACCGCTTTCAGCAGTATCTCGCAGTGCCTCACGGTTTCTGAAATCGACCGTCAATCCTGTTTTCATTTTTAGTCCAATACTTGGGAGGGTATTATTCCATCTGTTAAGCTGATTTAATATATCAATTTCTTCTTCACTTGTTACTAGATAAACGTAAGTATCTTTCCCGGATATTACAGTGTCATAAAGAACATCGAATTCAGTTTTGTTAGAGAAGTCCCCGCTGCTTTGGGTGGTTGTAATGTGAACTCGTTGAGGCCTTAAACAAGTCTTTCTGACCTTAATGATAATGGTCTCCTGTAAAACATCTTCTTGTTCAAATACCTTATCTCGGCTAACAAATAAATGAATATGTTCCAGGACTCCTTTTTGCAAAAATTCCTGACGAAATTTTTTAAAGTATGCCCCGGAAGTCCATGAGCGAGGAATGATATATACCAATTCGCCATACTCTTTTGTGTTAAAAAGGCTCATCCCAGCAAACAAAAAATAGAGGTTAGGCGCACCATAGCAAATGTCTGGCATTGACTTGGCCTCTGGAGCATCTTTGGAAACTTTCATATAAGGAGGATTGCCTATCACCATATCAAACTTGATTGGTGCTGGGTTTGCTCCAATCATATGGTTGTATTCAAGTGCCTGACTCAAAATATAGTTTTCAGAAATGATTTGGTATTCCAACGGGACAACAGACTGCAGACAAATCCATTCCAGATTGCTTCTTAAAAGTTGAATAATCTTTTCATCTGTTTCATAGCAGGTTAGGTATATTTTTTGTAGCATTCGTACCGATTGAAGCCGTTCAATCAATGCTGCGGAGAGAATCCCTGAACCAGCTCCCGGATCAAGAATTGAAATCTCAGTTTTATTAGCAGGCATACTAAATAAGCCAGCCATAAATCGAGCGGTTTCTTTGCTGGTAAAAAACTGTCCATATGCTTTACGTTGTTTTTTTGGCATATGCTCCACATATTTAGCCGTTGCATCAACTACATAATCAAGAATTGTCTCCATGATTAAACTCCATTACATCGCCAATATCACATTCCAACACAGTACAGATTTTATAAAGGCTTTCCATAGAAATAAATTCGCTTTTCCCCATCTTTGCCAGAACATTGAAGCTGATTCCAGCAGCCTCTTTCAGTTCGGTTCGGTTCATCTTCTTGTCAATCAATAATTTCCATAGCTTATCATAACTGACAGGCATTGCGATACTCCGTTCAAAGCGTTTTCTACAGTATACCACATCTTGCCGCCTATATCAAGATAATCTCACAAAAAGGGGAGTATCCGAATTATAGCTTGATTTCCCTTAAAGTACACCCCATTCGATTTGCGTATCTGATTGTTGCTGCTGTCCCACCACTTTTACGGCCATCATGTACCGCAATTACTAGAGCTGAACAACCTACCATGTAATGGTTACGCACCATGTAGCAACTCTTGGAATACCGGTCTGTATGTACTTTGACAGTATCACACTTTTTTAGTAGGTATTGAAACGCTTTATCAGGCGTATCCATTCGGCCTGGATATGGAATTGCCGCTTCTAACGTAATAGGATACTCACGTTTCAGATCAGCAACAATCCCGGCAAAAATCAGGTCTACGCCAGCCGCAAAGCCGCTAATAAAATGCGTGTACCCACTTTGAATTGCCTGTAATAGTTCTTGACGCAGTTGTATCTGCACATATTGTATCTTATCAGCTGGAATATTGCGATGTCCTGTTACACAGCAAGTATGCTCTTTGTCCATGTTCTTACCTCCAAAATTCCAGAGTTATAATAACTCCATAACAACTCTGTTTTTGGATTGTACCACATTATAGGTCTAAAATAAAGCCATAATAGCTTTATTGGAGGCCGCCGATGAACAAAGACAACGAAAAGCA
>OFFQ01001470.1_pt1 | contig 13628 bp, 18 predicted proteins | sample 1521411 | NCBI WGS metagenome assembly OFFQ01 (sample SAMEA3504110, study PRJEB24116) | mouse gut metagenome | biome: mouse gut; feature: mouse-associated habitat; material: faeces | place: Denmark | collected 2011 | reverse complement strand
TTTGACACGGGCAACCAGCTCACTTGGACTGAATGGCTTGGTCATATAGTCATCGCCGCCGCTGTCCAGACCTCGGATGATGCTGACTTCCTCGTCAGATGCGGTTAGAAAGATAATCGGAATCTGTTTACTGCGCCTTCTGATCTGTTCGCAGATTTCAAAACCCGTACCGTCGGGCAATGTGACATCCAAAAGCAGCATAGTGTACTGGGTGAGGTCAGACAGCAGGGCGGATGCCTCCGCAACAGTACGCGCAACGTCCACCTTGTATCCTTGCTTTCCCAAGGAGTAGGTCAGCCCGTCAATCAGACTCACATCGTCTTCCAGCAATAGAATTTTATCCATACTTGTGTCTCCTGAGCTTGGTAGCGTTCGTCCAAATTATATAGGAAAGTCAGAGGACAATACAAGGCATAAATTGTAAACTGCATGAGAGATTGCATTAAAAATTGAAACTTGAAGAAATAGCTTGTTTTATTATCTGAGGTGTAGTTTTGCTGTTTTCAGAATTCTGCTCTTGCCTTTTTGTGAAGAAATCGCTATAATATAACCATTACAGTATCCGTGACCCATCACCAGAGGTCTTCGTTTCCGTGTTTCAAAGCGTCCAGAGGTCGATTGACCTTTGGGCACTTTTTTATTTCCACCCCCATAATGATAGATACATCGTGGCCAATCAGGCAACAAAGCGTATGAGTAATTTTGCTCATGCGCTTTTTTATATATAGGCCCGTCTGTGAAACATCAGGCAAAACAAATCGTGCAGAAATGGAGTGAACACAAAATGAGTGAAAAGCAAAATAGCAGTCCCTATTTCCCGCCGCTATCTGGCAAAGTTGAGTGCAGCCAATGCAAGGACACCGAGTGCCGGTGCTTGGGCAAACACCAAAGAAGCCGCCGAGATTTCACGTATACCTCCGACCGCTGTCCCAGGTCCCCTGATCAGCGGAGCTTTGTGGATGAAAAGGAGCAGAAACTGTATGCTGAGCCCTTTCCCATCGTTTGTACAGAGCAAAGCGGCAGCGTACTTATAACTCCTGCGGCATGACCAGCTCAAAACATTCAAAGGATGTGCTGAACAGTGAACAGAGCGATGATACCCAAGCCGCGCCGATGCAAAATATTTAATTGTGACCGGCGGCGAGGCAGTTTCTGCTGCGCTGACTGCGGTTACAAGCGGAGCGGCAACTGTAAAAATCCCTGTCTAAACGGCCCCATGCGGTGCGGGCAGGTCGTGTCAGAGGAGAAGCGGATGGATGATACCTAACATTACACAAGAAGGCCCCAATATCGTAGAACAGTATTGGTGTGGGAATTGTGGCGCTGGACTTCCACCCCCATATCAGCTCAGGGGTGAGGAGTATAAACCGACCTGGAAGTTCTGCCCCATCTGTGGTGAGGCTATTGAGTACGAAAGAGCCAAGCTAGTTCAGTGGGCAGAACTGAACTGCGAGCGGTGCGGCGTTAATTTGATTATGGAGATTCAAGGCGAACCGAAGCCCCGATATATTGCCAGCAGAGACTATATAGGCGGCTCTATCTGTCGATGCTGTATGGAAGAACACCGTGCGCAGACCAACTGCCTCCAGTGTGAGGTTGGGAAACAACCGAGCTGTCCATACACCAGGCTCAAGAAAAAAGCCTTGGACCTCAGTGTCAACATGGAATGATTTGGAGGAATTTCAGATGAATGAGCAGAAAAAAGTACATATCACCATTTTTCAGGCCCCGTTTGCGTCCCTGATAGATCTCGGCCTCTACATGAAGATGCACGATCCCAAGCAGCCCTTCCAGGCTACGGTGCCTGCGGAATACTACCTGGCCGTTTTTGACGGCGAGATCGAGTGTCCGAAATCTTTGCCATCGGACAAGGGGCGGCGGACATATGCGATTTTGGAGCAGGTGTTTTCCATCTTCAATAATGCCCTGCCCACCGGGTACTGCAGCCGCAGCCTGTCGGTGGGCGATATCGTCCAACTGGAAGGTTTGCACTATCTATGTGTGGTCTGCGGTTTTGTACCGGTCACATTTACGACCAGCCGGCGCAGTACAGCTATTGAAGCGCCGCAGACATGCACGCTGTCCCTGCCTGATGGGACGGTTCTGCGGGCAACCGCCCACCCGGAACCTGCGTATCCGTGTATCAATATCGACCTTATTGCTGCTGATGGCACAGAAGACCGCGTGTGTTTCGTGGAGCACAGCCTGGAGAAGGAGCCTGGCCATGAACTGTGCATCGGTGTCTATTGCGCAGAGAGTGATGAGACTGTCTACTATAACAGCTACCATCTAATGGACGGAGACGAGGAGGGAAATGACGATTGAGCACGATGCTTTCGCCGGGGCGCTATAAGGCAGAAAACAACGACAACTTTTTATCCCAATACTCCATTGTCATGGAGGTAAAGGAAACTGAGAAATCGTACATTTTCCAGCTTGTAGAACTCAACAGCAGGTACAGTGCCGACCATATCAAGCACCTCTTTGCAAGGTCGAAGAGGGTCATCATTAGAAAGAACTGTGGTGGCCACGCCATGAGGGTGTGGGGGGATGACACATTTACACTCTACCCCTTTCAGGCCGGTATTCCGTACTATTTCGTAAAACAGTAAATTAACTGCGGGGGCCAGCGTATAGCGGCCCCCGCAGATGTCTGTGAGGTGACTAATTGATGAAAATACTAAGCTGCGGAGCAGGGATGCAGAGTACCGCACTGGCTTTGATCTCGTGTGAGCAGACCAGGGGCGAGATCGTACATACTGAGGTGCCGAGGTATGACGCCATTATTTACTGCGACCTGGGCATCGAACCAGCGTGGGTCCCGGAACAGGTCAAGTTTATTGAGGCAGCCTGTCGGAGCAGTGGGATTCCATTTTATATCCTGAGAAGCGACCTTTACAGGGACTATATGAAAAACTTTGGAGTAAACCGGGTTTCTGCCATGCCGTTCTGGACGCTGAATGAAGAAGGGGAGCCTGGCCGTATTGCCCGAAGATCCTGCACGGTGGACTATAAAATCGTCATGATCCAAAAATTTGTCAGATATGAACTTCTGGGCTACAGGCCGTATCAGAGGTTGCGCCCGGAGGATATCGGAACGCATGAGCTGCATATCGGATTCTCGCAGGAAGAGTCCCAGCGCTCATTCCCCAGCAGGAATCGAATGTTTAAGAACTGCTATCCATTGATTGAGATGGGCTGGGAACGCAAGGACTGCTATCGGTATAACTTGGAGGAGTGGGGCCTGGACAGCAAGGCCAGCGCCTGTTTGATCTGTCCATTCCACAGAAATTTCTTTTTTCAGTATATTCAGCGCAATTTCCCCAGTGACTACGCCTCAGTGGTGGACTTCGATGAAATGCTGGCCAAGCGGCAGCCTGGAAGCGGACTGCGGAACCGAGTGTTTCTATCTCGGTCCAGGAAGCGTATCTGTGAGCTGACCTCCTGTGATTGTGACGACGCGCAGACCTTTGAATACCGCGGCCGCCAGCTTTGGAACGGTTTTTGAGAATCAGGAGGCGGACATGATGGCAAAATGCAAAACGATGGCACAGGAGATGGAGGATATCCTTATCCGCCTGCGGGAACTGGAGCAGCTGGACTTTCCGCAGTATCGATCCTACAAGCGTGAAGATGGCATTTGGGTAGACCGTGAGCCGGTTCCGGAGTACCTGGAGCAAAAGGAATTGATCCGCAGGTGGGAGGAGCTCCGCTTAATTGAGCAGTATTTCTACACTGCTCATAATCACATGATGGTATCGCTTCGGTTGTGGTGTATCGCCAATGATCTGCAGGATGAACCGGAGCCAATGGATGTTTAGATGTTTTTACACCAACCGCTTTGGAAGGCTTATGCGATTATTTGTTCATGGATTTTCATGCCTTGATGAACAATGAAATTTTTTATTCTTATCAGCCCTTATATCTTCGTGGCGGCATACAGACGCTGAGTGTAAGTGAGTTGCATGAGCTTGATCATTTGGCAGAATTGTTATCAGAACCCGATAAAAATATTGAACAGATAGAAGATTTGTGGGCTACAAATGAAAAGTTTTCTGTTTTAACAAATAATACCCAGAACATCTATTATGATATTTTTGGATCACACTATGCTGGAAAATAATCTGACATACTTTAGAGAGCTTTCTACGCTATCATTTACAATAGGTCCACGATAGAGTGATAAACGGAAACGCAGGGGCCTGCTATTGTAGGCCTAATGTAGTTTGCGGGGGTGAAGCTTTGCACTTCACCCCCGCATTTTTCGGTTTGTTCCAGATCAGTTTTCAATAGGCTGTTTCGCCTGCAGTAGCTGCTCCCCGGTCACACCAAGCTGTGCGTGCAGGGTGGCGAAGGGGATGTTCAGCGTATATGCGCCGTCCACCCGGTAACACAGGATCAGAAGGCCGGAGCCAACGTCCTGGGTGTCACCCAGCAGTTCTATTACATCCTTTGCTGTCATAGTCGGCGTCAGCTGCATGACCTGTTCCGAAGTCACATCGGTCAAATCTGTGGGCCGAGATGGCGGCGGGCCGTTTTCGGGCAGGAGCTGGTTCAGTAAATCGTTCTCCTCACCGGCAGGTGCATCAAGAACTTCCACCGCCTCAATGACCTCGCGGCGGGAATAGTCGCTGAGGTCTTCTGCATCAATGCCCAGTGAGGTCAAGTAGTCCACTGCGGCGTTATAGTGATAGATCTCCAGCGCGAATGCGGTGAGTGGGATGGCCGCTATGAGCAGAACTGCGGCCGCGACCGCGATGCAGGACCTGGAAAACCGCCGCCTGATGGGATGCACTTTGGCTTTGGGTGCAGCCTCTTCGATGTAAGCATCTTCAATACCACCTACAGCACGAAATAACGCATTGCGATTACTCATACAAAGAAACCTTCTTTCTCCAAGTGGGATTTTAGCTGCTTTCGCAGCCGGAACAGCATAGATTTCACTTTGCTTTCGCTCATATCATACTGCTCTGCGATATCGGATATAGAACTGACATACCAATACCGGCGGACAAATATCTGGCGGTTAATTGCTGGGAGCGTAGCCAGGAACGCATTGATTGCGGCAGTCAGAAGGGCTTCATCCAGAAGATCCTCAACGCTGCTGTTTGAGCTGATACACTCGTCCAACTCAGCCAGTGCCAGTTCAGCCTGTCCACCGCCCCGCTTTTCTGCTTGCTTCTTTTCTAATGCCTTGATGGCAAGATTTCTTGTGAGTTTTCCAAGGAAGGCCTTGAGATTCTGCGGCGCATGGGGCGGGATGGCCTGCCAAGCGTTCCAATAAGCGTCATTCACACATTCCTCGGCATCTTCCCGATTGCACAGGATATTTTGGGATATATACTTGCAGTAGCGACCATACTTTAAGTCAGTTTCAGAAATGGCGTACTCCGAACGTGAGAAAAACAGTTCGACTATCTTTTGATCCTCCATTGAATCCCTCCCTTATTTTAGAATAGATCGAAAGCGGCTTTCACTCCTATACACCGGAAATGAGGAGTGAGGTTGCACGTTAGAAAAAATTATCCGATTGTTCCGATTGCCGCAATACCGGGGACGCAAAATTTTTTCATTTCCCATTGTCCGATACTGTAGATATTATATCACTCCAATCCATATCCAGAGCGTGTACCACTGGTTCGTCCAGCAACGCACCGGCCACCAGCGGCAGACGGCGACCATAATCCGTGCGCAGCCGTCTGTAGTCTAGGCCGTTGAACCGGATGCGGTCCAGCCCGTCCATATCCTTGCAGATGTGGTATAGGTGGACTGCATGGGTCTTCTCTTTCTGTGACAGGCCAGTCGCAGACCGGATCGCAGCTTCACCAACGGCATCGTTGCGGCAGTGGTATCGGATCAAAAGTTCTGCGATACGGTAGTCCTTCCTGGTCATTGGAAGGCATTTGATGCGGATGCCTTTTGCGCGAATCAAGGATACAGACCGATCTCCATGAGCATCGTCTTTGCTGTCGTCAATACGCCCGATATCATGGAGCAGACTGAAGTAGACCAGAATACGTTTATCCGCATCGCTTAGGGGATCGCCAGAGTTGTTATAATAGATAAGGGAGAGCAGCAGGACCCGTAAGATATGCTTCAGCCCGTGATAATGGAAGATATTCTCCTCCCTGTAGCCCAGTTTCTTGGCTTGTTGTCCATACCGGATAAACTCCAGCATGACAGAGGCCAATATAGCAGGTATATGCTCCTCTGTCGCAGGAATCATATCCTCATAGTAATATTCTGTAATGGAACCAGGGAGGACGATGACCTCATTTTCATTATAGAAATTGTCTGCATACCACACCACTTGCTCCGGACGGATATGGGCGACAGCCACATGGATGCCGCGTCCACTGTGGACAGCAAACCAGAGGGCATTGCCTGGATGGGTGCTCCAGGAGATGGCCTGCTCAGGAGGCAGGGAAAGCTCCCCCATGCCACGATAAACCGTGACCAGACCATCTGGACCAAGTTCAGGGCATTCCGGTGCAGGGGCATGGGAAAATACATAGTTCAGCAACTCCGGTTTCCACATTCCATTGGAATAGTCAATCCGCTTATAGACGCTGTACCAGACCTGAAACACCTCTTCAGGCGGGATGTCCAAGTAGCGCCGCTGGAAATCATAGATCAGCATGGGTAGTGGGACGCATTTCTCATAGTAGCTTTTCCACTGCTTGCAGGCCAATTCCGGCGCAGTCTCGCCCTGGAGTTTATCCGCAGTCCTATAAAGGGGAAGCCTGTCAATCATATTGTGCTGTAAGAAAATATCGCCATAGAGTCCTTGGTTATAATCCGCATAGTAAGTACCGAATATGGAACGAGAGGGATCGTGAACAACATATTGCAGATCAAGGCCATGCTTTTCCAGTGCGTTTTTGATTTCCGGGATGGTCAGCCCATCTGCATCAACTTTTTGCATATCAGCTTCCGTCAGCGGTTCAAACTGGGTCATTACCCCCTGGAGATTTTTATAGTAGGACAGATTATTCATGTCCCACCTCCTCAGTATTGTCGCCACGTACAAGGCCGAACGCTTGGGCGTCGGCAAGGACATTGAGCAGTCGTGTGTAAGTATCCTGCAGTCTGTTCAGAAGGAGCTGCGCCTGTTCCTTTGACAAAAGCCTGATATCCTGTACGGCAAATTGTTCATAGGTCTCACCGTCCAGGCAGTCATAGGGCAGGCAGAGCAAGCCTTCCCGAACGGCCAGCAGGGTACAGCCAAGATGTGTGCCGATGCAGGCTGGGCGGTAGCTCCTGATTGTCGTAGTCATAAGTGGCGGGTGAAGAACAATTTCCCAAAGCCTCCAAGCCTTCCAAGATACGTTCCACCCGTCTGCCTGCGATTTGCTTGAAATAGCTGTGCTTTTTTCCATCTATCATCATAATACCTCTCTTCTTATGTTGTTTTTTGCTTGTCTGTCGAACTATTTGCGTCAGCTGTTGAAAATTGCTGTTCCATATACCGGTATGCGCCGTATATCGGTTCGTCAAAGCACTTCAACTTTTCATCACTGATATATCCGCTGTCACCAAAAGGCATTGGGGCACGCCAAATCCATTTTCTCCAGAGATAAACGGGGGTGTACCACCGATCATACTCGTTCAGAGTTATTGTGTTGCCGTGGACAACGACAGCAGGGATGCCATAGAGTGAGAGGTGGAGATAAGTCATGTGGACGCAGCGTGCATCAAGGTCGGCAGCCTGAATCACCAACTGTTCCGCAGGATTGTAACCGGTATCTGCAATACGCTGTGCTCCGGCAAGGAGAAGTGTGCCGCTCCCACACGCGTGATCGCCTAAGGAAAAGAATCCTTTTTCTGGGAGCGAAAGATTGGAGGAAACGGAAATCGCGCCAATCAGTTTTCCTACGTCGACCGGAGTAAAATCCTGCTTGAGTGCTCGACTGGTTGCTCTAACTTGGGTGAAAGAGCCAGCAAACAGATCCTCATAACGCCCGACTTGGATATTTCTGACAAATGTTCTACATAAATCAACCAATCCTTGATGGAAAGCCTCCCATTCGTCCTTTTTATAATTCGCTTTCAGCCGTTCCAAAGATTTCGACCGTTGCTCTGAATGGACTGGGTCGGTGCGTATGCTCAAAAGGAGAGCGCAATATGCTAAAAAATCGGATAATGTTTGTGGCCTGGATATGCGTCCGCGGGTTATTTCTGCAATTTTCAGTAATGTTTTATCAAATTGATGTTTCAATCGCTTTACCTCCAAAACGGAAGATACGGAGACACTGCAGTGTCTCCGTATCTTCATAATGTGCGTTCACATCCGCATGATTTTTTAGATATTTACCCCAAAAACCTGCCGAAATAAGTCATGAAATCTCTTAAAGACATCCGGAAGCAATGGGGTACGGAGACTGGACAATGACCATTGAATCAATTCTTCCTCTGCGACCCAGGGGTCATCAGTTCTAAAATCACCACTGTATTGGTGGTAGATCGGTGCACTGGGGGCCTGAATCTTCTCGCAGTCCTTGATGGTATCAGCCTTTTTAAGCAGTTCCAGTTTCTTCTCCAAGACAGCCAGCACCAGATCAGAGACAAAACCGATTTCGCGGTATTTACAGCAGCGCCTCTTGATTTCCATAAGCGCATCGCATTTCGCTGCCGATAGTCGAGGGTTCTCATTGGCGATCATAATGTCCATCATGGCATCAGTTGTCATGCGCTGCAGTTTCCAATCAAATTCCATATCCATTGTTAGCGATATTCCTCCTTCAGGTATGGCAATCCACCGAGACAAGAAGCGCATCATCTGGCTGCTTCGCAATGAAATCGGCGACCGCTTTGAACCAGGCTTGAACCTCATCCTCGTTTGAGTCGGTTGCCCCCCAGCCCTGATCGCCCCAGCCGTCCGCATCCACATAGGCAAAAGTCGTAATAGGATAGGGGTGCTGGTCAGAGAGGCCCATACTGTGTATGCGATGCTCCAAGGTTTCACCTTTCCGGTACAGATAATCGCCCCAGGAGATGATGCCGTCTTTGACCAGGGTGATACTGCTGGCATTTTCTGTGGGAATCTGGCCTGTCTTAAACCACGCTTCATACTGACGGAATTGTTCAGTGCATTTGTTGCGAATGAACTCCCGCATCACGTCCCATGCGATATCACATTTTCGTGCTCCAGCTACCCAGCAGTATCCGTCAGGGGCTTCACGCTGAGGCTCTGTTCTGAACAAGCTGGAAGCCTCGCCAGCAACTGCTGAGTTGCAGTTATCCTTGACCAGAAAACGGAACGGCCAACGTCCGCCAATCTGCCACCAGTCCCAGCGTCCGTTCGGATTGAAGTAGTAGCCATAACGGCCATCCTCCTCGCCAGACTCACAACCCCAGTATTCTGTCATAAAGGCGTCGAATGTGGGAAACAGCTTTTGGAACGGATAGTTGGGCAGCGCAAGATATTTTTTAGACTTCTTAGTCTGCTTGCGGTGATGCAGCGGTCCAAAGCTCCGCCTGTAGACCTTGCCATCATGCAGTTCATACCGTCTGCTGAATTCATAGCAGTGACAGGTAATAATACGGCCATCCGGGGTCCTGACGCAGTCAACGCCGCTCTGCTCATAGGCCGTATGCCCCTCGTCAGTATGGTCATCAAATTCCATGTGAGCAATATCTGTGTTGTTCTCGTTATAGGGTGCCAGCAGACTGTCAACCATGCACTCTACAAGGCATTCCCAGCGCGAGGAGTCGATCATTGCGGAATCTACTTCCGGCATTTTCACCGGTTTTTGGCTGGCCAGATTTTCCAACAAGAGTTTACCTGCCACAAAGCTAACCACATCGTCCACAGTGACGGCGTTCATAGCAGTTGAGGTATCCTGGGGCAGCGGCAGGGCAGAAAGAACAGTAAAGTGCATATTGAACCTCCAAATTATTCTGATGTTCTGTTCTCAGCATAGCTGAAAGATGCCCACCGCCCGCAAACAGGACAGTGAGCAATTTGGTTTTCGTTATGAATCTGCGCTCTTGGTATGGCGCAGGCCGTTTTGCAGCAGTCCATCACAACCTCTACCATTGGGGTGGTATCCAACAGTTCTGGGTGGTACTGCCGGTTATAGGGGACAAAGAACACCCAAGCCGGATTGCGATAGATTGCGGACAAACACATACTCAGATGCCCGCCATGAGAAAGCTGCTTGGAGTGGATATTCCCGCCGCCGTAGTCAACCGCATATGGCTGCAGGTGCTCCAGTTCTGTCTGGAGTCCGTCCCGCTCTATGATGTGTTCTGCCGCTTTGATCCAAACAGACAGCTCAATGTCACCTACAGGCGTTTGTACGCCATGGCGGAAGGAATGCTGCTTGTTCCTGCCGAAACCGGTAGTCTGGCCCCGGCCGGTAGCGTACAGCCAGCGCAGATCTCCTGCCTTCAAGCGGAGCAGGTCAAGTTGTTCCACCTGGTCGATCTGGCCCGCCATCAGAAGACATCCTCCACCCACCGCCTCGCAAGCAGGGTGGCCATTGCCTGTTTCTCGGCATTGTCCAGTTGCATGGAGTAGGGCTCCTCGCACTCCGGTTCCCACGGATATTTACCGGCAGGGTCGCAAAACAGGATGCGAAGCACGCGGTCATTCTCCCGGCTGGGTTGGATAGGAACCGTTTCAAACAGGTAAAACGGGAGATTGAACACATTATCCTCCCGATCCCCGGAGCGGTACCGCTTTCCCTTCTCCGCAACTTCGTTGGCGATCAGGTTGATAAACAGCGTTGCCTGTTGCAGATCCAACGGTAGGTTCAGCTCCAGTTCCAGACTTCCATAGCGATCCAAGCCATGAGTATGGTAGCTGGGTTGTCCGCAGGGAATAAAATGTATGATCCACGTCGGCGTCATTCTTTGTCCTCCTCTTTCAGAAAGTCCATGGCACTGGGGCTCAGTCCCATCATCAGGAACCGAAACGCACACTGGTATCCCACAAGGAACGCATAGTCCAGACCGGTGCTGTTGCGTGCGGCCAGCAAGTCGCTGTACTGACCCAAAATGTCCTGGGTATCAGGCGTCATCCCTTGGCGGAGCTGGCATTCCAATGAACGGATTTTTTCGGTGATCTCCTTTTGCTGCTGGTTGCCAACCTCGCAGGCTTCCTGGAATGGATCCCAGAACCCGCTGATAAATGCTTGGAAGAACTCCGCAGGGAGTGGGATCTTCTGAGGGCAGCCCAGAGCGTACGCCAGATGTTGCAGCCCCTGTTCCAGTTCGGCCTGGTGCTGGACAAAAATCTTTTTCCCAACATCAGGTCTAAATTCGTCTTTTACCATGTTTGTCACCTCGTTAGTAATATTTTTGGCAGATACCCTCTGCCTGGGTATATATAAAAAAGCGCATGGGCAGTTGAAATGCTGTCCATGCGCTTTGTGACGGAGGTCAAGTATAAAGTTTTATGTAGCTAAATCATAGGCGAAAATAAAAAAGCGCCCAAAGGCATACACCTTCAGACGCTTTGATACACAGATACTTTGTTTGCCAGAGGGCAAACTACAGATACTTTATGCTCACATTATAAAGGCTGCGCAAGGAAAAATCAATAATAAATTTGCCGCTTGTCGTCAGTCTGTTGGCTGGAACGCTCATGGAAAGCAAAACTCTATTTGTCCGGCGAAAAAGGGCGGCGTCCAGAGACATTAAGCCTCTGGACGCTCTGTCTATTGCACTAAGGGCGGATGTTGTCTCAGGTTTTAGAAACCATGTTAATAGTTCACATACCCCACAACGCTGATGGTATTGCTGGAGTTATTTCTCACAGCCAGAGTATACTGCCCACGTACAGTGACTGCCAGCGTAGAATTGATACTTCCGTTCATGCTGTTTACATAGTAGAAGTACCCATCGGGGGCAATCAGGCCGAAATCAACACTGGCAGAAGCCGGTGAGTATGAGCAGTTGATTGTCACAGTCTCGCCAGCCTCAAGGGAAAAGCTATCCTCCGCAACCGCAGACTTATTGCCAGGTACGCTTGTGCTGATGGAACCGAAGGCAAACGGTGTAGCGCTACTGACAAAATACTGCACCGAGGACATATCGAGTTCATCGTGGGCCAAATCTTCCAGTTGAAGAACGCCGTCATTCACCATTGCTGGCGCATCGTCCACAACGGAAACCATCCCGGTACCCGCATTCTGGGCATCTTTGATGGAGATATTTTGCCCGGTAACAAAGCTGAGAGCAAAATCATCAGTAGTGCCGTTATCACTGATATTTGCTGCCAGTGCAGAGGTAGCCAGGCGCCCCACAACAAGGGCGAGGGCAAGCAACAACCCAAGCAAGGAGCGGGACTTTTTGTTCGAGTTCATCATGATAGAAATTCTCCTTTTGAGTTTGTATCGGCATGAGGTGAAGGAAACATATAGTCTTGGTCCCACATGCCGAGTGGCGGGAGCGTAATTGATCAGAAGGTAACCATATTCTTTTCGCTGTGCGTAGTCAAGGGAACTGACAACCTGTTCATCACAAGAGGTCTCCAGCCAGTACATAAAATCCCGATTCAGTAGATAAACAATGGGATTGAACCAGTGGATACATTGGATCGTGTTCACCGTGAATTTCTTCCACAGGTCTCCGCGCCGGAAGTGTGTCAACTCATGGGCCAGGATAAACCAAGCATCGCTATCGGGCAGGTGCTCTGATTGCAACAAGATCGTTGGACGGAAAAAACCAACCAACATGGGGCTCTGTACTAAGGGCGAAGCCAATAAACGAACCTCGCTGGCAACACCCGCAAGGCAGGCGGCCTCCTGGGCAATCTGCTGAAGGTGACTGTTTACCTCATTGCTCGCTTGCTCGAACAGGCGACGGTAGCACAGCAGCCGCCAGATGCTCCAAAGAATAAGGCTAGCGGTCACCAGCAACCATAGGACTGCAGCCCATTGGATTACCTGCGCCCACTCAACCATGCTGCCATTGGAAGTCCCCACTTGCAAGGGTAGTTCAGTTATAGCAGGTATAGCAGGTGGTGCGGATGGCAAATAGGCCACCCCCGAATTGCTGCCGGCCGTAATAATGGGTAGCAAGGTCTTATGGGGAATGGGAATCAGTGTCCATAGCTTGTAGAGCGGCAGAACAAAGAGCAGGGAAACAGCCACTACACTGCGGTATCGCCAGCTCTGGCTGAGACGGCTTCCGCTGACGACAACCAGCAGTTTCAGAAGGATATACGCCACACTTCCCGTGATACTGAGTAGGGCGGTGGTCAAAAATAGATTGACAACCATCTCACATCTCCTTATCCAGCCACGCTTTTAGCTCCTTGCGGTCTTTTGCCGAGAGAGGAGTGTCGCCACAGAGCGCGGCGAAAAACTTGGTCACCGACCCCTGATACATGGTGTCCAGTACCTCCTGGGCCATGTTCTGCATATACGCTGTTTTTGTCTGGATTGGGTGATAGTAGGGCACCCGACCCCTGCGGACAGAGTCCACCAGTCCCTTCTGATTGAGTCGGGATAAGAACGTGGCCAGCGTTGAAGCCTTCCAGACCTTCCCGTGGTGTTGAGCGAAGTAGTCGATCAACTCAGCTGCGGACATGGGAGCTTCGGAACTCCACAGCACCTCCATGATTTCGGATTCAGTTTCGGTCATTTTCTTGGATCGATCCATATAGTTACCCTCCTATC
>OFFQ01001468.1_pt1 | contig 13637 bp, 13 predicted proteins | sample 1521411 | NCBI WGS metagenome assembly OFFQ01 (sample SAMEA3504110, study PRJEB24116) | mouse gut metagenome | biome: mouse gut; feature: mouse-associated habitat; material: faeces | place: Denmark | collected 2011 | reverse complement strand
ATAGAAATATACCGCTGTCATTGATCATAAAATCATCTCCATTAGCATATCGGCACTTTTTATTTGAAAACACCAATTTTCTATTTATATCCTAACTCTTTCCTTTCCATTTGTCGATTAGCATATCGGCATTTTTTTAACCAAGTGCCGATATGCTAAATTTGTATTTACTATCTTTCTTATATCATGCCAATCATCAATTTGATTATGTACCATGAAACAAAGGCGGCAACCTCATCATTCCTTACCAAACTCTCATTCCCCATTGGAAAAATACTCCCTTACATTACAACATTTTGCAGATTATTGTTCTCCATCCAGCCGGTCATGGAATCGCTGCCCTGCCCCCGATCCCACGGCTCCGCCACATCCATTTCCCGTTGGAACTTTTCAAGCTATCATGGATTTTCGTGGTGTAGGTGCTGCCCGAAAAATGTACAAGTTCGTGAGGCTCATAATTTTTCAGGTACGTCAGCAAATCCGTCCGCTTCGCCTCCTGCACGACTTCCAGTGCGATATATGGCATAAATCACAGCTCCTTTCCTGCCTGTGATTGGATATTTGCAAATAAATTTAAGAATATCCGGGCATAAAAATAGCCGATTGATTCTCGTTTTGAAAACCAATCAGCTATATATGTTTCACACATATAAATAGTTTACAGTGGAATATTAACATCTGTTGCAATTTTAATATTTGAATGCCAGAAGTTATATTCATCCAACTTATGTGTAACTTCATCATATACTTCTTCTTTATAAAAAGGATCTCTAATAGTCAAAATCAGGCAAAACTCCTGACTCAATGTAAATGACTCTAATTGAGACAATCTTTCTATATGATCTCGATATACGCCCTGCAAGAATAAAAACCACTTTTTATCACTTGATAAATAATCTATTTTCTTTTGCTCTGTCAATTCAGATAAATCAATCGCATATTTTTTAACAGGATAATACTTATCTCCATACTGTATTTGCAATCGTTCTTTTAATGCAAAATCGCTTGATTTATTTTTCATTTTTGTTTTACTAAACACACTACCAAGGAAAAGATTTTGAGCGCCTTTTCTTCCAACAGGATTAAGAATATGTCTCTGGGAAATATCTCTTTCAAATTTTTCATCGTATGAACCAAACTTAATATCCAAATTTGACTGACAATACTCAATTCCCTGTGAAGCATCTAAGATTGGCTCATACACTAATGTTGCAATAATTTGTCCCGTATAATATCCATCTTTAATCAAGCATTGCGGCATAGGGAAGTCCATAATATCTATTTTATCCCCTTTCGCCAAATTATCTCGTAAAATAAGGGTTGCTTCATATGGTGAATTATATATTATTTCTGAAACAGATTTCGGCAGTCCGAAACCAACTTGCTTTGCCCTTTCTATTGATGGAACTGTCATTTCTCTAGGATATGACGCTGAGTGTGTAATCAATGCTTTTAATAAAAGCGGATCAAAATCTTCACTTAATTCCTGTTGTATTCCCGCTGCTAATGCTGTTATTCTTGGCGTTGAAAAACTTGTACCAACTCCTTGTGCCAAAGTACCATCTTTCGCAAATGATATAGCGTGCCAGTTATAGGTACATCAAACAAAATACGGGCAGGAACACACTGGAAAAGGGATTGCAGGCACGCAGTCCTTTTTTGATACAGAAATTTAGGAGGGTTAGAGGATATGACAAATTTAACAAAATGCGAAATGGAAACGGTGGTAAACTACAATGCTGGAGAACAGACAGCAACCGTCTACACGAGGGATAAGTCCGTGATGCGCAGGCTGGATCGGCTTGTGGCGGATTATCCTGACAGCTATAAATTGCTGAATCAGACGAACATCGACAAGACCTATTCCATGCCGAAATTATACGTTACTTATCGTAAGCCGAGGGCAGTAAGCGATGAACAGAGGGAACAGGCAAGGCAGAGAATGGCAAAGCTAAATTCTGCTGTTGATTGATGTGGAAAAACAGATATGGCAGTTGGCTTTCATGGCATATGCACAGCAGTCACTTTTTGGAGCATATTGCTGTGTCTGCATGGCATTGGTGGAGAATGGTCATGGAGAGAGCGTTTTATCTCCAAAATCCCCGTTTATTATCGTGTAAAAAAGAAATGAAAAGGGAAAGAGGGATAATTCCATGTCAGACAATGAATATAAACAAAAAAGCCACTTAATGAGGGAAAGGAGAGCTGAATAATGGATTTTGAATATTTTTATGGGAAACAGAGTAGCCAGTATGCTTTTTACCGTATACCAAAGCAGTTATTTACGGAAAGCCAGTTTGATGCGCTGTCAGTCGGGGCAAAGCTGCTCTATGGAATGATGATTGACCGCATGGAGCTGTCACAGAAAAACGGCTGGATAGACAAACAAGGCAGGGCATACATATATTTTACCGTTGATGAAGTAAAGGACAGGTTTCATTGTGCCAATGACAAGGCGGTAAAGCTGATGAGGGAGCTTGACAGTGACAGAGGGATAGGTTTAATTGAGAGCGTAAGACAGGGGTTAGGCAAGCCCAATATTATCTATGTCAAAAATTTTGTAGGGAGTTCACCAGAATAAAAGTAAAACACAACAAACAAATTTTTTAAGTAAAATAGGAATGAGGGGATTCCGTCGCAGCAGGCATTGTGGAAATGTCGTATAACTGGCTGTTTATGGAGTTGTGGGTAACTTTGTTTGCAGGATGTGGGAAAGCTGTACTTTGCTTTTCCATATGCTGTGAACGGAGTTATCCATGACTCCATAGCCTGTTATGCACATTTCCACGATGCAAGGGAAGGATTTAGGATAGGATTGATATGATTGATTCAGTATGACTATATTCAGTATAGTTAATATCAGTATAGTTACATTCCGGTTTTCGGAAGTCCAGAAGTTCAAAAATCATACCTCAAGAACTCCGATTATCGGAATTCTTGAGGTAAAGAAGATAAACTTCAAGAGTTCCGATTTTCGGAATACTGTAAAATCCGTTTAATATAGCTTATATTCAAAAAAATAGGAAATGAAACGGACAGTTATTCCCAAATAGAGCGCATTTTCAATTTCTTTTCACTGTTTGTTCCCTTTAAATATTCTTTTAGGATAGACATCATTTGTTCAAGCCCTATATTCTTTTCCAAAAACTGCGCCAACTCTTTATCAAATTCGTTTTCCTTTTCAATGATTTTAGGGACTATCTCTTTTCCTTCTTTTGTCAAATAAAGGACAGAATATCGGGCGTCTGATTGTGATGTTCCTTTATATATCAGCCCTTTTTCCACAAGCCCTTGCACTAAACGGCTAGGGCTTTTTTGTTCACATATCAGCAATTCTCCCAACTCTTTCAATGAAACAGGTTCATTCTCATATAATACAAGCAATACTTCACTCTGATTGGGTGTTACATTTAAGGAACTAAGGGTAGCACCAAATTTTTTCATTGCCTCTTTTTCGGCACTCCTGAAAATATAACGAAATCTTGTACCATTATCCATTTTGTTCTCCTTTCATGTAGATTACATATCATTTATATTACTATTTTTATCTATATTCTGTCAATATTACAGTTGACAAAATCTAATAGATGACATATCATCTATTAGGAAGGAGCATTGGATATGAATATAAAAAGACGTTTAGGACAATCGGAAATTATGCTTTCCCCATTAGGAGTTGGTACATGGCAGTTTAGTAACAAGGGTGGTACATGGAATACTGTCACAGACAAAACAGTATATGAGATTTTGAAATATTCTCTGACAAATGGTATGAATTGGATTGATACTGCGGAAATATACGGAAACGGAATTTCTGAAACACTGATCGGGCAAGCCTTGAAGCAACTGGAAGCAGAAAAGGCATTGACAGATATTCCTTACATTGCAGACAAATGGTTTCCACTTTTACGGACGGCAGACACAATTACAAAGACGATAAATCAGCGTTTGGATTGTTTGCAAAAGCCTGTAATAGACTTGTATCAGATACATCAGCCAACCTCTCTATCTTCCTTGAAAGAACAGATACGGCATATGGCTGAACTGGCTGACAAAGGAATTATTAAAAATGTCGGGATAAGCAACTTTACCGCAAAAGGAATGAGAAAAGCAGACAAGTTGCTTAGGGAACATGGATTAAGACTTGCTTCCAATCAAGTCAAATACAATCTTTTGCACAGAAAGCCCGAAAAGAATGGTGTTATAGAAACAGCAAAGGAATTAGGAATATCCATTATCGCATATTCTCCATTACAACAAGGTATGCTGACAGGAAGATTTCACAATGACCTCTCTGCAACAGATAACATCAGTCTGTTACGCCGCTTTCACTCTGGTATCAGCCGGAAAAATATTGAACGAACAAGACCGTTAATTGATACCTTAAACAAACTGGAAGAAAAATACCAAAAAACGCCCGCCCAAATATCGTTAAACTGGCTTATTTATTCCCAGGGCGAATTAGTATTTGCTATCCCCGGTGCAACAAAATTAGAACAAGCACAGAGCAACATAAAAGCACAAAGTTTTAGGCTGTCCCAAGAAGATATTGAATTGTTGAACAAAGTATCTGAAAGCATTTGAAAGGAGCGGTTAGATGAAAGATAAAAACAGATATGCAAAAAATATTTGTATTTTGGTATTAGGTATCGTTTCTCTTGTGCTGTTATGCCTGCTTGCAAAAAATTACAACCTGCTTTTCCTGCAGAAAATTGATACCAAGATTTTACAGTTTATGGTGGAACACACAAATGAATGTATGACAGTGGTAATGAATGTTATTACATTTTTTGGAACAATTGGCGGCGTTACCCTAATTTTAATACTGATGATTTTGATTAGTCGTTTTCAGAAAGAAATGCTGTTATACAGCAGTTTGGTTTTATTTACTTATCTGATAAATGGATTTATTAAAAATATGGTTATGCGCTCCCGTCCTAGTGTTCATCATTTGACATTTGCAGATGGGTACAGCTTCGTAAGCGGACACAGCTCCATTTCCATTGTACTTTCAGTTACCTTAATTGCTTTCTTTGTTCCAAAAATCAAAAATGCTGTTTTAAGGAACGGTATCGCTGTTTTTTTATGTGTGCTACCTTTTTGTATAGCAGTTAGCCGTATGTATCTAAGAGTGCATTATTTTACAGACATTTTGGGTGGTTGGTTTGTTGCCGTTACATACCTTTGTATTCTTTATTTTGTTTTTCATTTTATAGCAGATAGAAAGCGAGGGAAAATATATGATAAATAATATCCATGTTATAGAATTACAGAGTGTTGGAAATATGCGTGATTTAGGCGGTTTCCAAGCAGGAAACGGAAAGCATATAAAGTATGGAAAAATTATCCGCTCTGCACATTTACATCACTTATCCGAAACAGACCAGATTGCATTACAAGCATTGGGAGTTAATAAAGTGATTGATTTCAGGGGCTTGGAAGAACAACAAAACGAGCCGGATAAGCCAATGCCGGACACGGAATATTTCCTGTTTCCTGTTTTTTCTTCTACAAGAATACCCGTAATCAACGAGGAATTTATTAAAGATATGCTCCACAATAAAAACAGTCTGATTGATCTGCTATTCAGACAAAAAGAACAAATGCAGGAAGTATATCGGGATTTTGTGTTTGAAGAAAGCGCATTAAAAGCCTACCATGATTTTTTTCAAATATTGTTAGAAAGTGATAAGCCAATAGATACTGTCTTGTTCCATTGTACCGCAGGGAAAGACCGTACAGGATTTGCCGCCGCCTTATTTTTAAGGTGTATGGGTGTTAATATGGACTGTATTATCAATGATTATCTGATAACAAACGGATACTTAAAGAAACGGATAGAGGAAACGATTGTAAAATTTCAGTCATTGCATATTGATGATACTATTATACAAGAAACGAAAAAATACTTTTTGGCGCAGGAAGATTATCTGAAACTTTCTTTCCAAACAATTTCGGATAATTATAGGGATTTTCAAATTTATCTGAAAATGATAGGGATAGATGAAAATGCAATAACAAAACTATTTGATATATATACTGGATAAACTCAAAAAGATGGTGGCATGGAAAAATATAGCAGATTAAAAGATTAAACTGGATGAAAAATGTTTGCTGAATCAAGTATTATATTGGAAAATGAGCACTGAGAGATGACAGTAAAATATTTGTGTTTCTTAGTGCTTTTTTGTTTGACAGATACAAATATTTCAAACTAATATGCGGAATAAATTCGGTAATAAAAAGTAAAAAATATTATGAATACATAAATGCAAAGGGTAACATTAACAAGGGGGTGTTTTATTCGTTATTGTGCATTGTATTTGTGTTAAAAATATCATGTAGTACACTTTTCTTTTATATCAAAGTCTTTTAGATTTTGAAACACAAGGGGGTTAGGGGGATTTTCCCCTTATAAGCAATTTTTACAGATTTCCATTATGGAAAATCTGTAAAAAAAGTGCCTGTGGACGTCCACAGGCAGTGCTTGCTATTTCGCCCCGTGCCAGGACACGGGCAGTGCTTGCTGTACCAGTATGGACAGTAAGAGGGTTTTAGGCTGCACAGGCAGTCTGCCCAAAACCAATACGGGCGTTACCGTTCAGTCTGACAAAAAAATTTTTGAAAAAGTTTTGGTAAATAGGAAGGTTTTTGACCTATTTAGAATTTACAATAATAGCCGGGGCTGAGTGGAAGGAGGGAACAGCATGACCACCGCAGACCGCAGATTGGAGATTGTCAGTATCCTTGTGGTCAACGGTCATGTTACGTCAAGGGAGCTGGCGCAGGAATTTGGCGTTGCAAGGCGCACGATATTAAATGATGTTGCGGCTCTTACATATGGCTATCCCATATACACAAAGCCGGGGGCAGGCGGGGGAATTTTTATCATGGAGGGTTACAAGCCGTACAACAATACGCTCACTCCCTACGAACAGGAGAAGCTCAAAAAAATGTATGATGCGGCAGAGGGGGAGGATAAGGAAATCCTGAAACGTGTCCTCAAAAAATACGGGGCGTATAAGCTGGAACTGTAGATGTTTTTTTGAGGGAAACATACCATACGGACAAGGGATTTTTTACAAGGAAATTTGACAACTGAATATCGCAGAACATACAGGACGTGAGGATATGTGTAGCCACTAAGTAAGTGCGCCATGATGCGCCTGCTCTAACTTGGAATTGAACGGAAAAGCAGAGGCGTGGAGCGATAAGAACCTGACAAAATGCACAGCAGTTGTGCGGGGCGATGAAGCATATCCGTGATAATGATACTTCTGAAATTTTATAAAAATTCAGTCATGAAATGACGGTGAAATTCCGATGTGGGCAGCGTAATGACCTGCCACTTGTATGTGGGTTTATTGGATTACAGAGCAAAGGCAAAAAAGAGAGGATTTGTAATTTTTTTGGATTGTAAAAACAGCGTAAGGGCAGTTATGAACGTAACAGTTTATAACTGTCCTTTTTGTGTTTGAAGGGAGGAATTGAATGGGAAGTAAACAAAAAATCAGGAGCAAAAACAGAAACGAAAGCAGAAAAACACCGACACGGATTGTCGTGGAACGTATCTACTTAGGCGGTCAGAGTATGGAAGATGCTTTCCGCAAAATCAACGAGGAAACAGTGAGAAAAAATATTGAGGAAATCGTCGGAAAAACGGTTTAATTCTGCGGGCGGTCATGCTATACTATGGGTAGTGTGTTCCGCCCTTTTATGGAGGTAGGAAGATGAAAGGGAACGGAACAAAAATCACAGCTTTATATTGCAGACTGTCACAGGACGATGGGAATGTCGGGGACAGCATGAGTATCCAGAGCCAGAAAGCTATCCTTGAAAAATATGCAAGGGATATGGGAAAAGCTGCTTATGCTTTCTATGTGGACGACGGTTATTCCGGTACAAATTTCCAAAGACCGAGTTTTCAGAGAATGATTGCTGATATTGAAGATGGGAAGATTGATACGGTCATCACAAAAGACCTCTCCCGTCTTGGCAGGAATTATCTTGAAAGCGGCGCATACATTGAAGTGTTTTTCCCGCAGCGCCATGTACGCTATATTGCAGTCAATGACGGTGTGGATTCCGAACAGAGCGGTGGGCTTGACATCACGCCTTTCAAAAATATCCTGAATGAATTTTATTCGAGGGATATTTCCAAAAAGGTCAAGAGCGGCAAGCATATACGGGCACTGGAAGGGAAATTCATGGGAACGACTGCACCATTCGGCTACAGGAAAGACCCGCAGGACAAAAACCACTTGATTGTTGATGAAGCGACTGCGCCCACTGTCAGGCTGATATACAGCCTTGCCCTGGAAGGGTATGGAACAAACCGCATCGGCAAAGTTCTGTATGAAAGGAAAATCCCAAAACCGAGCTATTACAAGCAGGAGTTTTTCTCCCAGCATGATTCGGGCAGCGAGGATTACTGGTATGACTGGAAACAGGAAGTCATTACACGGATTTTGCGGAATCCCGTGTACAAAGGCGGTATGTATGTGCATAGCACTTCAAAGCCGACATTCAAATGCAGGGGCAGGGGATATATCCGGCGGGCTGACAGGGAAGTCTTGGAAGATATGCATGAGGCGGTTGTCACCAAAGAGGTATGGCAGACGGCAAATGACATCATTGACAGGCACACAAAAGTCAAGCCGTGTACTTCCGGTTATGAGAACATTTTCAGAGGGCTTCTGAAATGCCCTGACTGTGGGCAGACGCTCCTGATACATACGGACAACCGCAATCCGGACAGGGATTTACTGGACAAGACTTATTACCAATGCACCACATACCGTAAAAAGGGAGCGAATTTCTGCACCGCACACCGGATCAGCGCAGGGGATATTGAAAACGCTATAAAAGCGGATATTGACAGGCACGCAGTAAAAGCAATGAAAGACAAAGAAAAATTCATAAACAACGTACTTCTAAGCATGAATGAAAGTAATGCAGAACGGTCGGAAAAAGTAAAGGCGGAGATTGAGAAACTCAAAAAGAGGAACGCAGAACTTGACCAGATGTATATCCGGCTGTATGAGGACTATTCCGGCGGAAAGCTGTCGGAAAAGAAATTCACCATGATGTCGGCGCATTACGAGCAGGAACAGGATGCGAACGAGGAAAAGCTGTCAGAACTGGAAAGACAGCATAAAGCGAAATCTGCCGCTGTTACCAATGCGGAGCAGTTTACGGAGAGCCTTGCACAGTGTGCAGGCATGAAGAAACTGACAGCAACGGTATTGAACACGCTGATAGAAAAGATAGAAGTACACAATCCAGTTATGGTCAACGGAGAGAAAGAGCAGAAGTTGACTGTCTATTACAAATTCGTAGGTCAAATCGACTAAAGTACCTATAACTGTAACGCAATAGACTTAACTCCCGTAGTCACTGTGTTGCCTAATGGATCTACTCCTGCATTTCCACCATAATGTGAAACTTCTGGTTTAATAATAAACTCCGGTCCCGGTCCTACTCTTGAAAAGGGGGACGGATCATTTACTTCTGCATAATCATATGTCCCTTTTTTATGTGCAAATGAGCCTACCACCAATGAGCGTATAGAATCGGCACCTTCATGTACCCTACCTTTAGGACGGCTGCTTTCAAAATTTCTGCAATTTCCTGCTGATTTACAAATCAAAACATTATATTCATCTTGAAGTGCATCCAGCGCAATTGCAAAATCAGAGAATTTATTATCAGAAACTTGTCTTGTAATACTTATGGACAAATTCCAAATCTTAACTTGTTCATTATAAAGTTTGACTGCCTCTTTTATATTTGCAATCAACTCATCTTCGTCTAATCCTTCCTTAGAATTATCAGGAAAAACCGCCGCATCAAATAACTTGATACCTTTGTGACCTACCCATCCCTTTCCTTCACATTCATCTCCATATAGGGCAATTCCTGCAACAAATGTTCCATGTGTAGGATTGATACTTGATTCTGGATATGGAGACCAACGTTCAATATCAATCCACGGCTTTAAATGAGGAATTGTTTCAATCCCATTATCTAAAATTCCAATAGTCATATAATTTTTTTCAGAATCCGGTTTTTTTATAGGAATATCATCATCCTCTTCTAAAAAATCCAGAGAAATAACATACTTTGGCATTGGCTCAACAGAAAAGAGTGCATTAAATATATCTGCTTCTTTCAACTCATCTAACATAGCATTAGTAACATTTTTTAATTTATATACATAAAACTTTTCCGAATAATCTGTCTTGTTATACTCAATCTTCTTATTGTTTAATGTATGTTCCAATAATCTTCTCATTACCAAATTCTGTTCATAATTTTGGTAGTCAATTAACTTGATTTTATAATTACACGATTCTTCAGCCTCATAAACATTTGGCAAAAATTCCTCAAAATCCGTAATGCACGATATAGCATAATCATTATTTGTACAGTCTTTCAGTCTCTCTGAAATTTTCCCAAATTCACTCAATGAATCGAATGAAACAATCAGTTTATTTGTTGCTGTAAGCCCAATAACACTGCTCATTTCCTTTACTTGAAAAAAATTAGCAATGTCTTTTCTTTTGGATTTTGCAGTAGCATCCTCCTGTATCCTTGCTATAAAAGAAAATGGAACAGGAGAATCTTTTCTCTTTTCCATTATAGTTTCAATAGAATTTAATGAATCAGACAAATACTCTGCACGATTTTTTAATTCTCGACCACTTAACACCCACTTCGGTTTTTCCGATGTGCCGTTTCCCTCAATTCTTAACTCATCTATATCACGAGGAGCAAAGAACTTTATTGGCAATTTTTCCCTTTCCATTTACATCTCCCCTTTCTTTACTCTGGATAAGCTTTGTATTTTTCTCAGCGGAATATCTAAACTCTCATTGATTTCTTTATGTGTTGCCCCACATTCTAATAAGAATTTAATAAATTCCTTTTCATTTTCGATACTATGATATTTATGAAAATAAATCTCTTTTAAAACATCACACCCATTTATTGTTTCCCTCTTTTTAATAATAGCTGTTTTAATTGTATTACTGATTGTTGTTTTAATATCAGAATGGCTAAACCCTTCAAAAGCAACTTCTAATTGTTCTAATTTTTTACTATTATTTAGAATAGAATTATTGTAGCTATTTAAATAAATTTGTAACAACTTCCCGATTTCATCAACCTGAGGTTTTTCTAACGTAATCACTTTAGAAAAACGTCTCCATATAGCCGGATCTAATAGTTCATGATGATTTGTTGCCGCAATCAAAATGCTATCACTATTCAGTCCATCTATATTCTGAATAAGGCTATTCACAACCCTTTTCAGTTCTCCTAATTCGTTCTTATCATCTCTCAATTTAGCAATAACATCAAATTCATCTAAAAACAAAATGCATTCTCGCTTAGAAACATAGTCAAAAATTTTCCTTATATTTTTTGCTGTACTTCCCAATAAAGACGAAATTAGACCATCTAACCTCGCCGTTACCAATGGCAAACCTGTTACCGAAGAAATAAATTGTGCTACTGTTGTTTTTCCACAGCCAGGAGGCCCATATAATAATAATGAATTCGAAATTTCTATCCCTGCCTTAATTAACTCATCACGATTTGCGTAACATTCAATAAATGCTTGAATTTCTTCTTCAACGTATTTGCTGAGTACAATTTGCTTCTTGCTGATTTTGGGTGTTGTTATTTCAACAATATCCATTCGGCTTTCTGTATCCACTGGTTTTGTTGCAAAACTGTCTAAAGATGTCAAACCTCTTTTTCTCTTTGCTACCACGCCCTTTATCTTGTTAGAAAGAGCTACTTCGCCCTCTTTCTCAAGATTATTGGCTAATACAACTGCATAGTTTTGCACTTTTTCTTTATCGCCTAATAGACCACCTTCTATAATTTTAACGATTTCCGTATACAATCCATCCCAACTCCTTTCGTGATTATTATACAGCAAATCGTGTTCAAAGTCAATGTATTTGTTATTGAATATTCATTTTTTGTTATTTAAAATTGGATTTTCGTTATTACATTTAAGATTTTTGTTTTTGCAAACAACGATAATGTGATTACAATGATGATTATCATTTCTACTCATACTCCGCATCATAGAACTCCTATTTTTTTCAAATAAGCGCATCTGCATCACCTAAGTGGTCTTAAACGGCCTAGGGTTCATCATGGCCTACATCAATCCATCCGCAACTTTTCCTGCCAGTATTTCGGCGGTCACAGTAGCAGCTCTTTCCCTGTAAACAAAGGCTCCTGCTCACTCGGAAGCCCTGGCAGTCCGGGCAAGTTTATGGCAAGCGGTCTTGCGGTGGCAGCCTGCAGATCACAAACAGCGCCATCCGCACAGCCACCTCCCACGCGGAAACAAACAGACAGGGCGGAAAGGCTCCCAGCGGCAGTAGCAGAACCATTTACCGTTCTCCATAGCTGCTTATTTCTGTTCCCCGGCATCCTTATCATCCGGAAAGAACTTCTCCAGAATGTCGATACTGTCCTTGGACGTATACCCCCACAGGATAGAACTGAGTGCGTCAATCGCCTCCCGTCTCCTGCGGTAATAGGTGCGGAAACTGATATCCCGGATATGGGGGCGCAGTTTCTCTATAATTTCTTCCACATTTCTCAGCTGCTGCGGGGAAAGGAAGGAAAAATACAGCAGCCAGTAATAGCTCTCCCCATTTTTATGCTTGGTACGGAGCAGGTCGATGGAGGTATCCAGAAGTTTCAGCATCCGGTGGCTCCGCTCGATACATTTGGCATGGTGCTCAATGCTGCGGTCTGACAGGTCTATTCCGGCCACATAGACGGACTCCAGGAAATCCTCAATGGAACTCCCATATTCGATCTCAAACCGGCTCCGCACCTGCTGGACGGACAGCTCCAGACTCCACACCACGTCCCTGTATTTCTTCAGCAGTTTCCAGGTATCATGGTACAGTGGGTTATCGGCAATGTTCATTTCTTCCTGATTCTTTTTCATGCCCTGGCACCTCCTTCTCTGCTTTTTTCGGTTGGGGAAAGCGTCAGCTCAAAGGTATAGACTGGCTTATCCTCCCCACAGGATACAGTCATTCCAAACCGTACAGCACCTTTCAGTATGTGGGATATATACTCTTCCCTGCAGACGTCTGATAAAGGATATAACTTATATATGGATTTGGGACACCGGAAACAGGAAATGCCCTGTGCATCAAGGACTTGCGCCATTTTTGTGATGACAGTTTCCATGTTCGATTTTGAAACGCTGGTTAATTCCTCTGAAACGCATATCTCATGCTCTGTAACAGTAGAATCTTCCTGTGAATCTGTTTCATCCGGCAGTGCAAGATTGATTTTCAGGACCATGGCAACCTCCTCTTTATCAACAAGGACATCTGATATCTGGAACATGGTAGAAAGGTAGCTATGCAGATAGATCACGCTACCTGTCCTTCCGGGGAATGACATTAAAGAGATATAGTCCATATCAGCAAGTTTTTTTAACACACGCCCTGTTGTAGCTTTGGAGATGCCCCAACGGACAGCCATTTCACTGTAGGCGGCCAGCGGGGAGCCGGTGCCATTACGGAAATAGACAACTGGACCAATTTCTGAACCCTGTACCTGGCTGTCATTGTAGACAGCAGACATCCACA
>OFFQ01001465.1_pt1 | contig 13655 bp, 9 predicted proteins | sample 1521411 | NCBI WGS metagenome assembly OFFQ01 (sample SAMEA3504110, study PRJEB24116) | mouse gut metagenome | biome: mouse gut; feature: mouse-associated habitat; material: faeces | place: Denmark | collected 2011 | reverse complement strand
GGGAGCTTACTCCTCCACATAGGCGTACTGGAAGAACCAGTAGCCATAGGGGCTGTGCCAGCTGCCCTTCAGGGAGGGGCTCTGGAGCCAGAAGTCGTTGTAGTAGGCAACGGGGATGCAGGCGTAGTCCTCCATCATGATCTTCTCGGCCTCGTGGAGGGCCTTGAAGTGCTCGCCCTGGTCGGCGACACGGGAAGTGTCGATGGCGGCGTCGAAGGCAGCGCTCTTGTACTTACCGTCGTTGTTGCCGTTGGTGGAGTACAGCAGCTCGATGATGTTGGAAGCGTCGTTGTAGTCCATGACCCAGCCGTTACGGGACATCTGGTAGTCGCCGGCCCGGCGCAGGGGGGTGAAGGAGGCCCACTCAACACGGTCGATGTTCATGGTGATGCCCAGAACCTCTTTGTAGCAGCTCTGGAGATACTCGGCAACGGCCACATGGTAACCGGTGTCGTTGGTGGAGTAGGTGATGGTGGGGAAGCCCTCGCCACCCGGATACCCGGCAGCAGCCAAAGCCTCCTGGGCCAGCTTCTTGTTGGCCTCATAGTCCTCGCTGATGTAGGTCTTGCCGCCGTTGGCAGCAACAGAGTTGTCAAAGAACATCCCGGAGGCATCGGTAACGCCGGGGCCCACGAAGTTGTAGGCGGGGGTGTAGGTGCCCTGCATGATGACATTGGCGATGTAGTCACGGTCGATAGCCAGGTTCAGGGCCTTCCGGACGTTGATATCGTTGAAGGGGGCGATGGCGTCGTTCATGGAAACATAGTAGGTGCCCAGAATGGTATCCACATAGTAGTCGCCGCCGTCCTCCACCTTGGTGAGGCTGGGGATTTCCTCAGTGGGAACATCCTTGATCAGCACAGCGGCGCCGCTGTTATAGGCTGCAAAGGAGGCGCTGGAATCCTCCAGCAGCAGGAAGTTGATGGTCTCGGTGACGATGCGGGAGGAATCCCAGCCGCCGTTGTAGTTGGGGTTCTTCTTCACAACGATGCGCTCGCTGGGGGTCCACTCGCTGATCATGAAGGGACCATTGCAGACGTAGGTCTCCGGCTTGGTGGCCCAGGCGTCGCCGTTGGCCTCAACAGTGGCCTGCTGGACAGGGCTCATGGTGCCGAAGGCAACCAGCTTGTCAAAGTAGGAGCAGGGGTAGGACAGAACGATGGTCAGGGTCTTGCCGTCGTCGCTGGCCTTGACGTTCAGCTTCTCGATGTCCGGCTCGGTGGTCATGTTGCCGTCCTTATCGGGGTTGCCGATGGCGTCCTGATAGCCGTCCACCATGCCGATGACAGTTTCGCCGTAGGGGGCAGCCAGGTTGACGTCCGCCAGGCGCTTGAAGGTGTACTCAAAGTCCTTGGCGGTAAGGTCGGTGCCGTCGGACCACTTCAGGCCGTCACGCATGGTGAAGGTCCAGGTGAGGCCGTCCTCGCTGACGGTGTAGCTCTCGGCCTGGCCGGGCTGCACCTCCAGGTTTTCATCGATGATGAGGAGGGTCTCAAAGAGGGTGACCAGCATGTTGCCGCCGTCCACCGCGCTGTTGAGGGCGGGGTCCAGGGTCTCCGGGTTGGGGCCGATCTGGACGGAGAACTCGCTGGCGATGGTGGGTTCCGCGTCGTTTCCGCTGCCAGAAGGGGTGCTGCTGCCGTTATTGGCAGGGTCGCGGGCGTTGCCGCCATTGTTGCCGTTGCAGGCCGCCATGGCAAGGACCATCAGGACTGCCAGGGCCAGGGCAAGAATCTTCTTTGCGTTCATTCTTTCATCTCCATTTACTAGTTTGCAGGCAGGTCTTTCCCGCTCGCTGTATTCACGCCGCGCCTTATGCGCGGATGATACCGTTAGGATGGTTTGTTCACCCATCGCAATGGGTGAACAGGGTATTTTTTTGCCCGCGGGCAAAATTTTTGTTTTTCGCTTACCCCATGGTAACCGGCAGCAGGGGGGTCATTTCCCCCTCCACCCTGTCCAAATGGTGGCAGGCGGCCCAGTGGCCGGGGCCAATCTCCCGGAAGACGGGCACCTCCGCCGCGCATTGCTCGTCGGCGTAGGGGCACCGGGTGCGGAAGCGGCAGCCGCTGGGAGGATTCAGGGGGCTGGGCACGTCCCCCTGGAGGGGGATGCGCTTGGAGGCCCGTGCCACCTGGGGGTCCGCCACCGGAATGGCGGAAATCAGGCTCCGGGTATAGGGGTGGACGCTGTGGGCAATCAGCTCAAAGCTGTCCGCCAGCTCCACCAGCTTGCCCAGGTACATAACGCCGATGCGGTTGGAGATATGCTTGACGACGCTGAGGTCGTGGGCGATAAAGAGATAGGTAAGGCCCATTTCCCGCTGCAAATCCTCGAACATATTCACCACCTGGGCCTGGATGGAAACATCCAGGGCGGAAACCGGCTCATCGCAGACGATGAACTCCGGACGCACCGCCAGGGCCCGCGCGATGCCCACCCGCTGCCGCTGCCCGCCGGAGAGGCTGGCTCCGCTCTCGCCCACCGGGGCATCGTAGCCCAAGGGCTGACGGCGTACATACTCCAGGATGCCCACAGCGGCGCAGACATCGTCCAATTCCTTATCCGGCGGCTTCCGATCCAGGCCGTGGAGCAGGTTGTCCCGAATCGTCCCGGCGTACATGACGCTCTCCTGGGTCACATATCCCAGGGTCCGGCGGAAGCTCGCCAGGGAGTAGTCCGAGGTATCCTTTCCTCCGATCCGGATCGCTCCTCCGTCCAGGGGGTAGAGGCGGTCGATCAGGTTCAGAAGGGTGGTCTTGCCCGAGCCGGACGGCCCCACTACGGCGGTGATCCGCCCGGCGGGAATGTCCAGGTCCAGACCCTGGAACAGCGGCTCCGCGCCAAAGGAGAAGGCCACCTTCTCAAAATGGATGCCGCCAGTGGGAGAGTCCATAGCATCTCCCGCATCCAGGTCCTCAGACCGTTCGTCCATGATCTCGCTCACCCGGTCTACCGCGCCCTGAGCGCTTTTGAAGGAGGTCCAATAGCCGCAGTAGGCGCTGAGGATATTGGTCAGCTGAACGGCAAAGCCATAATAAGCGATCCACTCCGTAAGGCTCAGCGCGCCGGAGGCGTAGAAGCCCCGGCCCACCAGAATGATGACGATGGTTTGCAGGACACTGGCAATGGCCCGGATGGGGAGTGCCATGCCAGTGACCCAGATGTTCATTCCGGCGGCGCGGTAGCTGGCCTTCATCCGCTCCCCGCCGGTACCGGCCTCTTTCGCCTCAGTACCCATGGATTTGATGAGCATGAGGTTGTTGGTCCGCTCCGCCACGGAGGCGGTCAGCTCGGCGTTGCGGCGGTTGATGAGGTCCTGCACGCCGAATTGCAGGCGGCCCAGGATAAAGCTGATGAGGATGTTCACCGGCAGCGCCGCCAGCAGGGACCACATCAGCGAACCGTCATAGCTGGAGACCTTCCGGAGGATGACAAAGCTGGAGTAGGCGGTGGTGAAGATGGGAAGGAATACCTTCATAACCAGACTGCTGATGCTGGAAATGTCAGTGGTGATACGGCTGAGCAGCTCCTTGGGGTTGTTGTTTTCATAGAACCGCAGCGGGAGGCTCACCGTCTTGCGCCAGACCATCCGCCGCAGGTTCCGGTCCATGCGGGCAGTGCAGAGGTTGTTGATGAGGCCAGAGACAGAGCTCAGGATCAGGGAGAGGACCTGATAGAACAGATAGGGCAGCACCACGGCGGTCAGGCCCACGTTCCCGGCGAAAAGGGCGGCGCTGTACTCGGTGGAACTGACTCCCACATTGGCGATGACAGCGCTGGCCGCCAGATAGCCGATGATCCACAGGTAGGGCAAATCCGCCTTGCCCAGCATGGAGAAGAAGCGGCGGAAGCTGCCGTAATTTTTTCGGAAAATTGCGTTCGTTTCCATTGATTTCTCCTTCCTCTTATGTGCTTTCAGAGAAACGCCTCTGCCCTATCCCATACAGGATAGGGTAGGGCGTCTCTATGTCCTTATTTCTGGGAAAGCGCCTGGAAGTCAGCAATGACAGCGTCCTTCTGGGCATAGTTCTCCGCAAAGACGATTGCGAAGCTGCCACTGTAGGCAGCGGTCTCCAGCACAGCCGCTCCGCCCATATAGACCACCGTACCGCCGTTCATAGCAAGATTCTGGAAACAGCTGGTGTACGCCTCAGAGGGCGTCTCGGAATCCCACCACATCAGCCACAGTCCGTCGTAATCCATGGCCTTGTCCGCAAAGGGGGCGAAGGGGATCTCCCCGCCGGTGTTGTCGGTGAGGTATCCCATGGTGGTGAGCATATCCACTGGGACGGCATCCTTGGAGATGTAGCCCTTGGCAGTGAGATAGTCCACCATCTCGTCATATGTACATGTTTTCGGATCAACGGTTTTTGAGCCGCCGCAGGCGGCAAGACCAAGCGTGAGCAGAATCGCCAGAAGGGTACAGAGGGTTCGTTTCGCGGCTTTTTTCATGAAATGAGACCTCCTTTTGTTGATAGCCGTATCATAGCATACCCGGAACAGGCGGAAAAGAGTGCATGTCGATTTTGTCCGAAAGACCGCCTGATCTGTCCGGCTTTATGTATACATATATTGGGCAATGACATCCTTCACCGCCTGGGGCTGCATGACGCCCACATGGCTGTCCACCAGCTGTCCGTCCTTGTAGAAATGGATGGTGGGTACGGCAGTGATGCCGTACTCCTCCGCGATCTCAGGATTCTCGGTGGTATTGAGCTTGACGATATTCAGAAAGGGAATTTCTGCCGCAATGTCCTCTAAAATTCTGGAGAACAGCTTGCAGGGAACGCAGGTGGCGCCATAAAAATCGGCGATCACGAAGTCCTCTCTGATCAGATCCTTGAAATTGTTCTTGTCCGCAGTTTGAATTGCCATGGTACGTCCTCCTCAATAAAATTCTCTGATGTATTTTTTCAACACCGTGTAGGTGTGTCCGGCGTATTCATTGAAAATAAAGGTTTCATAGGGATTGGCTTCCCGGGCGTTTTCCACGGAGACATGCCAAGTTTTAGCATAGTCTGCAATAAATGCCTCATAATCCGCTTCGCCGGCCTGGAAGCCATCGGTTTGAGCGTACCAGCAGCCCAGCAGATAGCGGCAAAGGCTGTCCCAGCCGTCGTATTGGAGCATGGCGACCAGCTCGTGGTAGCTCTTCACTGGAATGCGTCCGCGGAACTGCTCCGGGGTCATCTCCTCCAAAACCATACCCTCCTGACGGCACAGCGTCCGGCAGCGGTCCAGCTCCCGATTCACCACGACGGCCCAGTCCTCCTTGCAGAGGACAAACTCTGATCCAGCGATTACCTCCGCCATAAGCTGTTTCTGGGGCTCATAGAGGGCATCCTGGAAAGCGGAATCCTTCTGCTGCGCCAGCAGATAGGCTCTGTAGTCCGCCACAGTGTCCACACCCTCCAGGCCCAGCTTCTCCACCATCTCATCACTGAGTTCTGGGACCACGCGGTTCATCACGCCCGTCAGTGTGAGGGATACCCTGCCCTCCGACAGGTCCGCTTCCCTGGCCTCTCCCACTGTCATGCCAATAACCAGCGCCTCCAGCTCCTTATGGAACATACCGCTGCCAGCTACGAACCGGACTTTCTCCTTGTTGAACCTGGGACAGTCCGAGACCAGACGGCATACCACCTGATCCCCAGCGGAAGCAGTCTCTCCCGTTTCCCAGCGGACATACGGATTGGTCAGCCGCCGCAGCTCTGTCTCCAGCGCTGCCTCATCCGGCACGAAAGGCTTCAGCAGGGGCGTTATATCCACCTCCCGATAGTCCTTTATCTGCAATACTCGTGATTTCATGCTACACCACCGCCTTTTTTATATATTCTACCGCACTGTGCAGGGCCACGTTGCCCTCGCCCACCGCTTTGGCATACTGATAGGGCCGCCCGGTACAATCCCCGGCGGCAAAGCAGCCTGGAAGGTTGGTCCGCTGCTGCCGGTCTACCTGAATGTGTCCGCCCTCCGCCGCCAGTCCCGGCAGCAAAGCCGCCGGCGCCACGCAGGAGCGCAGACAGAATACGCCGTCTGCATCCACCGTCTCCCCATTGCAGACGATGCCGGAAGCCCGGCTCTCCCCCAGGATTTCCATAGGATAGCCCACTGTGTGCCGCACATTGTCCCGGCGGATGCCGCAATCCTTATAGCTGGTACAGAGAAATACCTCCGAAGCCAGGTCCGCCAGGAATTCGATCTCCTCCTCCAGAGAAGAGTCTGTGCAGACCACCGCGATCCGTTTGCCCCGGTACAGTCCCCCGTCGCAGGTGGCGCAATAGCTGACGCCTCTGCCCAGCAGACGGCTCTCACCGGGGATTTCCCGGCAGCTGGATACGCCGGTGGCGAGGATGACGGCTTTGGCATCGTACATTTTTTCGTTGACCACGGAGGTATAATATCCGCCCATGTCGTAAACGGCGTTCACCCGTTCCTCCAGAATAGAAATGCCCAGACTGCCGGTCTGACGCAGGAAGGCATCGCGCATCTCTGTGCCGGTGATCGATGGAAGTCCCGGGTAATTTATGACACGTTCGGCTTTCGTGATTTTAGGACTCAACGCTCTGGAACCGAACCAGAGGAAGTCCAAGTTCCGCGCCTTCGCACTCAGCGCGGCGGAAACGCCGGCAGGTCCGCTGCCGATAATGAGCAGATCGTACATTCGCTGCATCCCTCCTGGTGTTTTTCTGCCTTAACAATACAGGTTTTCCGGGCAAAATCAATATCAGCTGCCGATTCTGCCCTGAAAATGGTTTATTCTGTACCAATGGCGTATACCCGTCACCGCTTCTGTTTTGGGGGAAGCCAGAGACAATTCCGGACCGGCTGACACCGGCAGACCATGGGCAGGACAATTTAGCCCGGAATTAGACAGAATAAGCACACCTGCTTGCGCCAGCGCAGAAAATATTTATAATAGTGGGCATCTAAACAGAAAAAAGAAATTTCTCATATGAGGGGAGGCCCATTATGGAAAAGAATGATATCCTTTCAGGCTTTATCGTTCTCGACCGTCAAAGTGTAGATGAGCTGGATGCGGTCCTCTGGCAGATGGAACACCAGAAGTCCGGGGCCCGGCTGGTCTGGCTGGAGCGGGCGGAGGAAAATAAAACCTTCGGCATCGCTTTCCAAACCCAGCCTTGGGACGACACAGGCATATTTCATATCTTGGAACACTCGGTCCTGTGCGGCTCAGAACGTTACCCGGTAAAGGAGCCTTTTGTGGAGCTGATGAAAAGCTCTCTCAATACGTTCCTGAACGCCATGACATTCCCAGATAGGACCTTTTATCCGGTATCCAGCCGGAATGACCAGGATTTTGTCAATCTCCTGCGGGTCTATATGGACGCAGTGCTGCACCCGCTGCTCCACTCCAGGCCGGAGATATTCGGCCAGGAAGGGTGGCATTATGAACTGGAGGAGGACGGCACCCCCTTCTGCAAGGGCGTGGTGTTCAATGAGATGAAGGGGGCCTTTGCATCGCCGGACGCTCTCCTGGAGCGCGAGATGACCCGCCGTCTGTTCCCGGATACCTGCTACCGATTTGTCTCCGGCGGCGACCCGGAGCATATCCCGGAGCTGACCTATGAGGCGTTCACCGCCGCCCACAGCCGTCTCTACCACCCCTCCAATTCCTACATATTCCTGGATGGCCGTTTGAACATTGGGGAAATTCTCGCAATCCTTGACAGCGAATATCTCTCCGGCTATCAGCGCCGCCCCGCGCCGGGGGCAATTCCGCTGCAAAAGCCTGTAGATGGCGGCTTGTCTATTGTCCGCTATGAGCTGTCCCATCAGGAAGCCCTGGAGGGCCGCGCCAGACTGGCGGACGGATTTGTGGCCTGTACCTGCCGGGACCGGGAGGTGCTGACGGCGCTGCAGGCGCTGTCGGACGCGCTCTGCGGAGACAACCAGGCTCCGCTGAAGCGGCGGCTCCTGGAAGGCAGACTGGCGCGGGATGTCCGGCTGGAGCTTCACGATGGCATCCAGCAGCCATGGGTCACGCTGGAGGCGCGGGATATAGATGAGGGCAGGATGGACGAGGTGTCTGCCGCCATCCAAGAAGAATTGAAACGGCTGGTTCGGGAGGGGTTGGATCACCGGCGTATCCTCGCCACACTGGACAAGCTGGAGTTTGAGGCCCGGCAGCGTGATTACGGGCAGACGCCACAGGGGCTTGTGCTGGGTTTTCAGGTGCTGGAGAGCTGGCTCTACGGCGGAGATCCGGCAGCAAATCTCAGCGTAGGGACGCTTTTTGGCGATCTGCGCCAAAAGTGCGGAGATGGATATTTTGAAAAGCTGATGGAGCGTATTCTGCTGAAAAATCCCCACCATTGCCGGGTGCTGATGTGTCCCTCTCACACAGCCGGTCAGGAGCGTCAGGCCCGGGAGACAGCCCGCCTCAGCGCGGTCCAGTCAGGATGGAGCTCTGCGGAGGCCGCCGGTATCCGCCGGTATCAGGAGGCCATCGCCGCGTGGCAGGCCGCGCCGGATACGCCGGAGCAGTTGGCATCCATCCCCAGGCTGCGCCTGGAGCAGGTCCCGGCAGAACCGGAGAAGCTGCCTTTCGCAGAAGAACGAACGGCGGGCATTACACTTCTGTGCCACGAACTGCATACGAACGGGATCACCTATTTGAATTTCTATTTTGCGCTGGATGATCTTGCCCCGGATGAACTGACCAAAGCGTCCTTTATGGCCCGGCTGTTCGGCTATTTGGATACGTCAGCCTACGCTCTGGCGGACCTCCACCGGGAGATGCGCTCCCTGTTCGGGAGTATCCAATTCGCGGTAGAGGCATATGGGCAGCAAAACATTCCCACCCGCTGCCGGACGTTCCTGTGTGTCACATGCAGCGTCCTGGACGCGAAGCTGGAAAAAGCCCTGTCATTCCTGACAGAGCTTTTGATGGGGCAGCGATGGGATGATCCCGAACGGGTACTCGTGTTCCTGCGCCAGCATCGGTCAGCTATGGCGGAGCAGGCTGTGATGGCGGGACACAACGCCGCCATGTCCAGAGTTCTCGCCTGTTCCACCGCTGAGGGCGCTGTGCAGGAGCAGGCTGGCGGCATCACCTTCCTCCGGTGGCTGACGGAGCTGGAGCGGGATTTCCCGGTCCGCTTTCCCATTCTGGCAGAGGAGTTGAAGGCTCTGTCACAGCGTATCTTCTGCCGCGCGCGTATGACGGCCAGTATTACCGCCGGGAACGAGACGGCTGTGGGGATAACTGCCCGCATACTGTCCGGCAACCTGCCGGAAGGTGCCTTTGTTCTTCCGGGCACTGCGGCTATTCGTCCCTGGGGCCCCAGACGGGAGGGGATCGTGATTCCAACGGACATTTCTTTTTCAGCTGCGGGCGGCATTTTCCAGGGTGCAGGAAGCGGAACGGCAAAGGTCATGGGCCGCACGATCTCTCTGGGCCACTTGTGGAACACCGTGCGGGTCCAGGGTGGGGCCTACGGTACAGGGATGATCCTGCGGGATACCGGCTTTGCGGGATTTTTCTCCTATCGGGACCCCAGTGCCGCCCGAACCTTGGATTGCTATCGCGCCTCCGCCGGCTTTCTGCGGGGTATCGCAGATATAGACCTTGCCGGCATGATCATTGGAGCGGCGGCGGAGTCCGACCCGCTCTTAACAGCCCGTATGAAGGGGAAAACCGCTGACGCCCGCTATTGGCGGCAGATCACCCACGGAGACCTGTGCCGCGTCCGGCGCGAGATGCTCTCCACGGTACCGGATGATCTGGCTGTTCTGGCGGATCCTGTGGAGAAGCTGACAGCACAAGGTGCGGTCTGTATCCTTGGCTCTCAACAGCAGATAGACGTATGCGCTGAGCTGCTGGACTGCGTGACGGTGCTTTGACATGGTAAAGGAGCATAACGCAATGAGACACCTCAAAAAAGCGGCAGGGGTTTGCTCCGCAATTTTGGCCGGGAATATACTGCTGGGATTTGCGGTGGCGGCGTTCATTCTTCCCAGCGGCGTGATTATGGGCGGCGCTACCGGCGTTGGCATCGTTCTGGCAAGATTTATTCCGCTGGACACTGCAACGATTGTTTTGTGCGTAAATCTTATGGCTCTGGCGCTGGGGTGGGCGGTGTTGGGGTGGCGTTTTGTTGTGGCCACCATTGCCAGTTCGCTGCTCTATCCTATCTTCCTGGGCGCGGCGCAGCGGATACCAGGTATTGACCAGCTGACAGCTGATCCACTGCTGGCGGCCCTGCTGGGCGGCGGACTGGTGGGTATCGCTGTGGGTCTGGTTATGCGAGTGGGTTCCTCCACCGGTGGAACCGATGTGGTCAATCTTGTGCTGCATAAATGGACGCATATCCCGGTTTCTGCAGCGGTCTACCTGACGGATATCGTCATCATGGGCGCACAAGCTCTGTTTTCCGATCCGGAACAAATATTATACGGCGTTGTACTGCTGGTCGTGGAGACAATTGCATTGGATCGGGTGATGCTTCTGGGGCAATCCCAGACACAGCTTTTTGTAGTCTCCAGTCAATATGAGAAGCTCCGTCAAAAATGCCTGACAGAGCTGCAGGCCGGGACCACTATGGTCTACATTGAAACAGGCCGGACAAGAACGCTCCAGCGAGGTGTGCTGTGCGTAATTCCGCCCCGGAAGCTGTATGCCGCGCAGGCGCTGATCCAATCCGTTGATCCCCATGCGTTTCTGACCATCACGCAGATCAAGGAGGTCCGAGGTCAGGGGTTCTCCAGTGAAAGGATCTATGTGGAATCACCTGAAGGTCCCATCAAGTAAAAGGAGAAAAATTATGCTGACTGCTGAAAAGAAAATGGCATATCTGTCCATTTTAAGGGAAGAATTAGTCCCCGCCACGGGCTGTACAGAGCCGATTGCCCTGGCCTATGCCTCCGCCCGGCTCCGTGACATCCTTGGTACCAATCCGGAGCGGATACGAGCTGAGGTTTCCGGCAATATTATCAAAAATGTGAAAAGCGTTGTGGTTCCCAATTCCGGGGGACTGAAAGGCATCTGTGCGGCCATAGCCGCAGGTATTATAGCTGGTGCAGCGGAGAGAGCCTTACAGGTCATCTCGTCTGTTCCGGCGGAGCTGCACGAGACTATCGCGGCCTATTCTCAGGATACCCCTATCGAAATCGCCTGCGCGGATACCACCCGGATGCTGGATATCCGATTGACCGGCTGGGCTGGGGAACACTTCGCTTCCGTACACATCGCAAACAGCCACAGCAACATCGTTCGGGAGGAAAGGGACGGCGAGGTCCTGCTGGAAAAGCCGGTCACAGATTCCACCGAAGACAGTCTGACGGACAAGAGTGTCCTGAATGTAGCGGACATTCTGGACTTTGCGAATACGGCAGAACTGGAGGAGATCGCGCCGCTGCTGCGCCGGCAGATCGACTGCAACACAGCTATTGCGGAGGAAGGGCTGCAAAATGACTGGGGAGCCAATATTGGCTCTGTGATGCTGGCAGAGTACCCCAGTGACATCAAGACGGAAGCCAGGGCGTGGGCCGCCGCCGGAAGCGATGCCCGGATGAGCGGGTGTGAGCTGCCGGTGGTGATCCTCTCAGGTTCCGGCAACCAGGGCATCACCGCTTCTGTACCGGTGGTACGGTACGCCAGACATTTGGGCACCGGTCAGGAGAAACTGTACCGGGCGCTGCTGGTCAGCGACCTGGTAACGATCCACCAGAAAAGCGGCATAGGCCGACTCTCCGCCTACTGCGGCGCAGTCAGCGCGGGGGTCGGGGCAGGGGCCGGGATTGCCTATCTGCTGGACGGCAGCTATGAAGCCATTGCACACACCATCGTCAACGCTGTGGCTATGATCAGCGGCACCATCTGCGACGGGGCAAAGCCCTCCTGCGCCGCCAAGATCGCTGCCAGTGTGGACGCAGGGCTCCTGGGCTATTCTATGTACAAGAATCACCAGGAATTCAAGAGCGGTGACGGCATTGTTACCAAGGGCGTGGATAACACCATCGCTAATATTGGTATCTTGGCACAGCAGGGAATGCGGCAGACAGATCAGACAATATTGTCCATAATGACTGAGCGGTGTAAATGATATTAGATGCTGTGGCTGTAGCAATCAATATAGCTCATAAAACTCACCGCTCCTGGATGTACCCTTTCTCATAATTTTGCTTATTCTGCTGTCCCTGTAACTGTTGTATCGTCCGGCGGATAGATACCGGTTCTGATGATTTATCCAACATTTCGACAACATCCCTTCGGCTCTGCGCCAACGTTCTGGAATCAAATTTCACTCCAAAGGCGGCTTGCAGCCGCTGGACAGTTTTGTGCTCCATATTAGGCCGGATACTGTGACAGGCGGTATCCAGTTCTATGGCATCCATATCCGCCGCCTGTTGCTGCAGCTCGGTATACTGAGCCAATGCCGCTTCCAATTCAGCGACATACTTTTTCCCTTGCTGGTCCAGCTTGTTCAAAGAGTTCTCCATAGATGTGATGCGCTGCTTAATCTCCGCAATACCATGATCGTATGCACAATTAAGCTGATTGAGCAGCAGGGCCTTCTCGCTTTTCAATTCCTCAATATCTTCTGTCAAACCGGAGATTTTCTGTGCTAATTCCCGATGCCGGAACACCTGAATTGCTGAGGTAGCTTTCTTTTCCTCCAACAGTGCCCGGCGCTCCCGAACCTTTACTTTGATCTGTTTGACTATATCCTCATACCGTTTGATGTCTGATTGAACGACTTGGAGCGTATCCGAAAAATGCTTTTTCCCGGCTCCAATATGCAAAAGCTGATACCAGAAGATAATCATTTTCTGGCGTACAGTTTCCATCGCCTCTGCAATGGCAGGAACAGTATTCTTTACCGCATCCATCAACTTCTTAACCAGCGATTTCAACTCCCGCAGCAGAACATTGTCCGCCTTAATCTGCCGGTTTAGTTCACAGCGATCAGAAATAATGCCCTTCTGTTCCAGCGCACGGGCGGCTACTCCCTCATGAATGGTAGGCTGTTCATCCAGCCCGCGCTCCGCATAGCTGCGGTGATCGACACGCTCCTGAACCCCGGCCCGCTCAAGAAAACAGTTGGTTACATCGGCCCATGCCGCCCGCCAGAGGGCAAGCTGATCCTCGCTATTCCAGCGTTCAGAAATAGGATTTTGCCTGCCGTATTTTGTACTCTTAGGATACTTGGAAATGCGCTCATGGCCTTGCACCTTCGCTTGGGATGGAACCATATATACCTTCTTTTTGCCAACTTTGTACTGATACTGTTTCTCCCATCCCTCGCCTTGTGCCGCTTTGAACTCTGCCGCAGTAAAGCCCCGTTCCTCACCATCGCGGACGCACAGATACTCCTTCTCCGTCTTATGCTGCCACTTGCCATCCTTGGTCAGAGGCCGCACGGTCAGCATGATATGAGCGTGGGGATTGTGACCGTCCGTATCATGGATACAGACATCGGCGCACATCCCCTCCACCACAAAATTGGCATGGATAAAATCAGCCAGAAGGGCAATCCACTCGTCCCGGTTCAGTTCAACGGGGAGCGCCACCACGAACTCACGGGCAAGGCGGCTGTCCTTCGTTTTCTCCGCTTCCTCCACGGCGTTCCAGAGGACTTCCCGATCTACCCATTCTGCCGATGCCATATCTGGCAGAAAGACTTGCT
>OFFQ01001458.1_pt1 | contig 13711 bp, 11 predicted proteins | sample 1521411 | NCBI WGS metagenome assembly OFFQ01 (sample SAMEA3504110, study PRJEB24116) | mouse gut metagenome | biome: mouse gut; feature: mouse-associated habitat; material: faeces | place: Denmark | collected 2011 | reverse complement strand
CCATACAGGCCGAATACGTCATGCCGGCATCTGTTTTCCCCATAAATGAAAACAGCCCAACAATAGAATTCCCGCTTCGCGAAAATTCTATTGTCATGAATGAAAACAGCAGCAGAAGCGTCATCCCCACTTTGCTGCCGTTCCTATTGCAATAACTAGGACGCTCCCAGCATTTCCATGATATTGTGGAAATCTTCCCTGGCAAGCCTGAAGCATTCCAATATATCCGGCGCGAACTGGCCGCATTCGCCGTTGGTAATCATCTCGAACGCCTTCTCCTCCGAGAAGGAACTCTTATACACTCTCGGGCTTACCAGTGCATCATAGACATCCGCTATGGCGACGATCTGCGCGCTGATGGGGATATCGTCTCCGGCCAGGTGATCCGGATACCCCCTCCCGTCCCACCGCTCATGATGGTGGCGGCAGATTTCATAACAGAAACGGTAGAATTCGCTGGTCCTGTCCTTATAGAATTTCTCCAGGATGTCGCAGCCGATGGTGGTATGCGTCTTCATGATATCGAATTCTTCGTTGGTCAGGCGGCCCGGCTTCAGCAGGATGGTGTCCGAGATGCCGATCTTCCCGATGTCATGCATGACGGACGCTCTGGATATCCCGTCCACCGTCACGGGGGTCAGGCCGTACTTGGGAAAATGCTCCATCAGGTGGTTCGCCATGATCCGGGTGTAGTACTTGATACGCTTGGTATGGTCCCCCGTCTCCGCGTTCCGGGACTCCACCACGGTGCTCAGGGCGTCCACCATGAACTCGTTGGTCTCCCTGATTTCCTTCTCCTGGGCCCTTATGGCGATCTCCTGCTCCTTTAAGCGCCGCTCCATGTTGCGCTTGTTCTGGTACAGCTCTATGATATTCTTGCTGCGGCGCCTCACGATATGGGTCAGGAAGGGCTTATGTATCACGTCCGCCACGCCGAAGTCATAGGCTCTGCCCTCGCTGTCCTCAATACTCTCCCCTGTGATAAGTATTACAGGGATGGCTTCCAACAGTTTCTTCTCCTGCATATGCTCCAGCACCTTGAAGCCGTCCATGATGGGCATCACCACATCCAACAGGATCAGTACGATATTTTGATTCCTATCAATCTGCTCCACTGCCTCCAGGCCGTTCCCCGCCTCCAGCAGTTCATACTCGTCCAGGCTGTCCTCGAACATCTGCATGAGTATGATACGATTTATTTCCTCGTCATCGACAACCAGTATCTGCTGCTTATCCATCTCTCCACCATTATTTCTGAATGTATTCGTTACGAAATCATGATACCACTTTCCAAAAAGAATGTCAATTCATTAAAGCTTTGCAGCACAAAAAGAAAATGCACAAAATTAAACCCTTCCAAGGCCATATTCTATAGACAAATGCCCTGTAGCTGTGGTAAATTAGAATTACTAAAAGAGGTGAATTATGGATACATATACATTTCAGGACATATTCGACATGGATTTCCTGCAGAAGCTGATAGATTCCCTGTCCGTGGCGCTGCAGGTGGGCATCAGCATACGCGGCCCCAAGGGCGAGCGCTTCACCAAGGACAGCGACTACTGCCGCTTCTGCCGGGACGTGGTGAAGAAGTCCCCGGTGGGCAGGGCCCGGTGCGACCTTTCCGACAGGGCCTTAAGCGCCCACAATGACGAAAAACCATATATCTGCCACTGCCAGTCCGCCGGGCTCACCGACGCCAGCGTCCCGATCATCGTGGAGGGCAGGCATCTGGCCAGCATTTTGGTAGGGCAGGTGCGCCTGGCGGAGGACGTGCCGGAGGAGGAGGAATACCGCACCAATGCCCGCATCCTCCAGCTGGACGAGGAGGAATTCCTGGAGCATGTGCGGGCGATTCCCACCATCACCAGGGCGCAGTTCGAGCATATCTTAGACCTGCTGTCCCTCCTGGCAGGCCAGTTCTCCCAGCTGGGCTGCGGGAACCTGCGGCTCCAGGACGCGATCCGCTCCCTGGAGAGCCAGCGGCTCCTGCACCAGCAGGAGAAGACCGTCCTGGAGACCCTGGCGGAGAAGGATTCCATGACAGGGCTCTACAACCGCCGGAAGTTCGAGGAGGTGGCGGACATGTATGCCGGCCAGAAGGGCCGCCGGATCTGTATGGTGTCCGCGGACGCCAATTTCCTGAAGCTGACCAACGATATCTTCGGCCATAAGGCCGGGGACCAGCTCCTGATCAACATCGCCAAGATCATGGACAGCCTGGCCAAGAGCGACTGGCTGGTGGCCCGCTGTGGCGGGGACGAGTTCCGGGTCATCCTGCCGGACACCACCCTGGAGACCGCCCTTGACTACTGCCGCCGGGTGGCCAGGGACTGCGGCAAGGACACCACACTCTCTTTGCCCCTGTCGGTGGCTTTGGGCGCGGCGGACTGGGACAGCGAGAAGGAGACCCTCCAGGACTGCTTCTCCAGGGCGGACGTGAAGATGTACCAGAACAAGCAGGCCCTCAAGCATGAGCAGCACGTCCCCGAGTACATCATGGAGCGGCTCTACGACAGGCAGATCCTCAGCAGGATCGTGGTGGACCATGCCGCGGAGATGGCCCAGGCCTTTTCCCTCTGTCTGGGCCTTTCCCGGGAGCAGGCCCGGGAGGTGGGTCTGGCCGCCCGGTTCCAGGACATCGGCATGGCGAAGCTCCCGGAATCCTTCTACATCCGCGGGCAGTCCAGGACGGAGGAGGAGACCCTGCGGATCCGGACCCATGTCACCCAGGGCTACACCATGGCAAGGCAGTTCGAGGAGCTGTACAAGGTGGCGGACGTGATTCTCCATTCCCACGAGAACTGGGACGGCACCGGCTATCCAAACCAGCTGGCCGCGGAGCAGATCCCCCTGGAGGCCCGTATCATCCACATCGTGGGCGATTACACCTACTGGACCATGCCCACCATTTCAGGGGGAAATTATCCCAGAGACGCTGTCCGGCGGAAAATGGCAGAGCTGGCCGGCAGCATCTACGATCCTGGGCTGACGGAGGATTTCTTCCGCTTCCTGGAGGGCTATCGCCCCTCCGAACCGGAGCCGGACGCGGGGGAGCAGGACTGACCCCCGGAGCAGGCCCCGGAAGCGGGCCGCAAAGCGGAGCCATAAAATGGAACTATAAAATTGAACCCGGAATCGCTAAAGGCCCGTAGGCGGATGCATCCGCTCTGCGGGCCTGGCTTTGGCATGTCAGTCGCTTTTGCGCATATCTTTCAGCGCTGTGCCGATTTTAATCGGATTGCCGTACCGCAGTGTACCCATGCGGTATAGCTTTGCCCCCAACACGCCGGTGCCTATGATGGACAACACCAGTATCAGAAAGGACACCACGATCTCCCATGCCGCCACGCTGCCCATGGCCACCCGGGCGAACATGGTGCTGTAGGAGCTGATCGGCAGGAAGGACAGCACCTTGATCACTGTCCCGTCCACATTCATCAGCTGGAACAGGGAGAAGAAGTACACGCCCATCACCACCACCATCAGGCCGGAGACGCTCTTGCTGATGTCCTCGGTCTTGCTCACCAGAGCGCCCATGGCCCCGTAGAGGAAGGCGTAGAACAGATAGCCCCCCAGGCCGAAGAAGGCGAAGGCCAGCAGCACGTCCCCGGGGATGTGCAGGAACATATCCAGCATGCCGCCCCACTGGTCCCTGTTGAGCTGGTAGGACAGAAGCACCGCCCCCAGGATCACGCCCATCTGGAACACGCCGCCGATGGCCCCGGCGATCACCTTGCCGAAGAGCAGGCTGTTGGGGGAGGTGCTGGTGACAAGCACCTCGATGGCCCGGTTGCTCTTCTCGTTGGTGACGGACACCGCGATCATCTGGCCGTAGTACACGATCAGCATGAACACGATGATGACAAGCACGTAGCAGTACCAATAGTTGCTGCCGGAGTCCTTGTTCAGAATCTGTTCCGTGACCGTGATCGGCACGTCGTACATGGCCGTAATCTCCTCCAGATCCCAGCCCTTCTCCCGGCTGTAGCTCATCCGGTAGAAGAGCTTCATGGCCTGGTCGAAGACAGCGGTGTTGCTGTCCGTCATGGCCTTGTTGTAGACATAGTATTCATACTGGGTGGCCCCGGTTATCACGAATCCGGCCTCAGCCTCCTGGGCCTCCACCGCGGCCCTCAGGGCATCCGTGTCCTCAGCCTCCTGCCAGAGCACTCCCGGGAACATTCCCCCAAGCGCCTCCTCCTGCAGGACACCCGCCTGGTCCACGTACAGGTACAGGGATTCCTCCCCGCCGTCACCCTCTGTCTCCTCCCCGCTGCCGTCGGTCACCTGCACGCCGGTGAAGCCGGACATGTCCACGAACCTGGGCAGGAACAGGGCCGCCGCCCCCAGGACGGCCAGGACTACGGTGAGCCCCATGAACACCTTGTTGGTAAAATATTCCTTCAATTCATATTTCAGTACGATTGCGAATCTTTTCATTCGTCTTCACCCACCTTTACTACAAATATGTCGTTCAGCGATGGCTCATAGATGCCGAACCGCTCCACTTCCACGTCGGAAGCCGCCAGCGCCGCCATGACGCCCCGCCTGTCCGCGCCCTCTTTCAGCTCCAGGATCAGGAATTCCTTCTTCCTGCCGGAGAGGCTCACCAGATTGGGCCATTCCTGCTCCACCTTCCGGGCCAGCTCTTCCACGGACAGGTTCTCCGCGGCCAGCATCAGGCGGTTCTTTCCGTACTCCCGCTTAATGTCCCGCAGCCTGCCGGCCAGCACCACCTCGCCCTGGTTGATGATGGCAATCTCGTCGCAGAACTCCTCCACATAGCTCATCTGGTGGCTGGAGAATATCACGATCCTGTTCTCCGCTATGAGCTCGTTGACCACGTCCTTCAGAATCTGGGAGTTCACCGGGTCCAGGCCGCTGAAGGGCTCATCCAGAATCACGATCTCCGGGTCGCTCACCAGCGTGGCTGCCAGCTGCACCTTCTGCTGGTTGCCCTTGGACAGGGTCTCCAGCTTCCTGGTCTCATACTCGGAGACCTCCAGCCTGGCGAGCCATTTCTTGGCGCTCTCTCTGGCCTCTCTGGGGTTCATTCCCCGGAGGCATGCCAGGTATATCATCTGGTCGATGACTGTCCTCTTCGGGTACAGCCCCCGCTCCTCCGGCAGATAGCCTATCCTGTGCCTGGCGGGCACGAACTTTCTGCCGTCCAGCAGGATTTCCCCGCTGTTCGCATGGAACACGTCCATGAGGATGCGGATCGTGGTGGTCTTGCCCGCGCCGTTCCTGCCCAGCAATCCCAACGCCTTACCGCTCTCCACATGGAAGTCGACGCCATGGAGCACTTCCCTGTCCCCAAAGCTCTTGCGTATGCCTTTCACTTCTAATCTCATCATGACACCAATCTGCGCGCTGCGGCGCGCGCTCACACATAACCGGCCGGATGCGCTTTTTTATCCGGCCGTCCCTCCTGTCCGGCGCAGTGCGGCTTCTATGCGCATCACGCCATTCAGGCACAGCCCTCCTTCCAGACACGGTATGCCTCCTAGCAGACCGCGCCATTTAGGCACAGCCCGCTCTCCAGGCCCACTGTGCTCTCCGGACCCATGCCGCGCGGCGTTTTGCCGCAGCAGCCTCCTCAATCCACCGTTTGTGCCCCCCCTGACAGGATTTTCAGCCCGTCGGACAGTTGCTGGCCCAGGCGTTTTGTCTCCTCCCCCAGCAGCTCCAGGCCCGTCGGTGTCAGCAGGTAGGCCTTCTTGCCCTCCTCCTGGCGCGCCTCGATAATGCCGTCCGATGTCAGCCGCCCCACCATGGTGTAGAGGGTGCCCGTGCCCAGCACCAGCCGCTCCTGGGTCAGCCGCCCCACGAACTGCATGATGGCATAGCCGTGCCGGGGCGTGGTCACTGCCAGCAGGGTATAGTAGGTAGTCTCGGTCATGGGTATGTACTTTTTCCGTAAAGCCTCATCCAACGATATCCCTCCTGACGTAAGATTTCGAAAGTATGTCCACCATCAACATGTCGAGCATCGACATATCGATGATAGATATAAAATAGCACATCTGTGGTGCGCTGTCAACCATGAATTTCATGCTGCCGCAATGCCGCCCCGATCCTGTTGTAATCCCGCCCCAATCCCATATCCGCCATGCCGGAAATTTTCTGCGCCGAAAAAGGCCCGCCAGACAATTTCACTTACCTGACAGGCCCCTCTCCCCTCGCCGGGATTCCCCCTTATGCTTCTTCATATGCTCTCGGAACCTCCAGGCCGCATATCACGCGGCTTTCCGGAGCTCCTTTAAGCGATTCCCCCGCTTTTCCAGGCGCCTTCCTGCCCCAATGCCTGATTCTGCTTTCTGAAATTCCGAGAGTCTGTTCTTCCGCATACCGCCCCAGCCCGCACCGGCAATCTGTCTGCGGCAGTCTCAATCAGGCGCGCCACGGCCTGAAAAGAATCGGCAGTTCGCACACCCTTGACGGCCTGGAACTGCGAAGCAACGAACCGCTGCAGCCCCAGCGCAAAGGCGCACACTCTTAACGGTCATAGAACTGCGCCTGCGCCGCGTACAGCCTGGCGTACTCCCTCCTGGTTCCGCTCCTTGAGGCGCTCCCTGTACCGGCCTATGAGGTAATCGGCGTTCCCGCAGGCCTTCAGCTCCCTGGTGAAGTTCCGTGACCGCAGGTATTCGCCCAGAATGGTGTAGCGCCTCTCCTTCTTCCAGTAGGTCTCCATCTCCATATAGATATTGTAGTTATTCCTGCTGGACAGGACGGTTTCCAGGGCAAAGGGCGCCAGGACCGTGATCAGCAGCCACCATCGTATGCCGCATATATAGCAGAGCGTGCCTATGCCGGCGATCAGCCCGGAGAACCGGAAGTAGACATACATGGGGAACAGATGCCTGGCGGCGTTCTCCACCCGGTTGTAGGCCTTGTCGATGATCTCCATGGACTCCTCGTTCTCGAAATGCTCGTATTTCAAGGTCTTGAGCTTGCGCAGCATCCGGCCCTTATAGGCTGTCTTCAGGATCAATTGGGAGCGGGGCTCCACGTACTGGAAGATGATGCCGGAAAGAATCTCCGGGAGAAGGGCCGTGGCCACGAACAGGGCAGGGAAGACAATGCAGTCTTCCATCGGCAGTTGGCCCCGCGCCACCGCCAGGCCGCCGTCGAAGACATTCTGGTTCACATAAATGCTTATGGGGACCAGGATTCCGTCTATGATCGTGGCCAGGAAAGTCAATATGACGATCCAGGGGGATTCCGAGAAGAGGATGCTGATGAGGTCTTTGTAGGCTTTGAAGATTTTTTCATGATATGCTCCTTTGCACGGCTTTTGGTCCTTCGAATCTTTTTCACAGGTGGTACACGCTCATGATTTCCAGCATCCGCTCCACAGCCCGCAGCCAGAAGCCGCCGAACAGGATCCAGCCCCAGGCGTTCAGGCCCGGATGGGCATCGTGCAGCTTCTCCCACAGAGAAAAGGCGGCCGCAAGCAGCAGATATACGATGAGATAGGCACAGATGTCCGACAGTGCGGGGAACAGCAATGAGACAGCCGACAGCGCAAGCGCCGCAAGCCCTGCTGCCCGGGGAAGCCAGGGATGGGGGCGCGTCTTTTCGGAGCTTCCCGCTCCCTCCGCTTTCCCTGCCAGGTCCTTCGGGCTCCCTGCTTTCCCTGCCAGATTCTCCGGGTTCTCCGCTTTCTCTGCCAGCTCCTCCACGCTCACAGCTCTCCCTGCCAGCTCCTCCGCACTCCCTGCCCGCACCATGCCGAAGGCCAGTATCAGCACCGGCAGACCAGCAGACAGCGCAGGCAGCAGCTCCCCCAGCCATTCCAGCAGGGCCGCCCCCGGCTGCCCCATGGAAATCGCCTGGCGGAGGGCCATTTCCTCCGTGCCGTCCGCCAGGTGGACCAGCAGGGCCATGCTCACCACAGGCAGAAAGGCCAGGCTGGCGGAGGCAAAACGCAGGAACGGGGCCGGACGCAGCCGCTTTTGCAGGAGGCAGGGCAGCAGGAGCAGCAGCAACAGGCAGAGCATCCCCGCCGCATCCACAGCGAAATCGTACATCCGGCGATCCTCCGCCCCCGCCTTGATTGCCAGATAAAGGCCCGCGCCCTCCGCGGTCTGCATATCATGGAGCGTCAGCCCGGCTATCGCGATGAGAAGCAGGGCAGACAGTGCCTGAATCCATTCCGCATATCGCTTCCGCAAGCCCTTCCCTTTCATTCTTTTCCCATCCTTTCCCGATTTGTCGCTACTCGTTCCTGTTTGTTTCTATTTATTGCCGTTTATGGCCATCTGCTTCTATTTATTCCCGCGAACAATGAGCCAAGCGGCCATGCTTGCACGGCCAGTTGGCGAATGCCGCGAGGGTCAAATACCAAAGTGTCCGAAGGACACATTCTGCTCCGCGGCGTTGCAGGCTTGATACCACGTTGCTTGCAGCGGGGTATTTGATTTTCCATTTGTTCCTGTAATCGGCATTCGTTTTTCCGTCAACCATTTTGCTGTACCACGGCCAGCACATACACCGCATAGGCCCAGTAGCACAACGCCATGCCCCCCGCGTAGATTTCCATGTCCCGCCGCTTCGCCAGGATGCCCTTCAGCACCGACAGGCTCAGCGCGATGCATGCCACCATTGTCCCGAAGGTGGCCCTGTCCGGATAGTGGGGCGACAGCACCATGGCCCCGTAGGACAGGACGGCCAGGGCCAGCAGCATCCACTGGGCGGGCCGAAGCCTCTCCTTCAGGCACACCGTCCAGAAGAGAAGCACCGCCGCCAGCAAAAGGGCCGCCGGGAACAGATAGTCCGCCCCCGCCCGCAGCATGGAGAACAGCCGTTCATACAGGAAAGCGCCCAAAGGCAGTTTCTCCACAGCCTGGGCCCGGACGAAGTTGCCGGGGGCGGCCACCACCAGGATGCTTCCCAGCAGGCATGCCGCGGGGCCGCCCGCCATCCAGGCTTTAAGCCTGCGCTTTTTTCCCTTCACCAGATAGCCCACAGCCGCCAGGGCCGTCACCAGGCTGGCGGGGCCCATGTTCTCGTTGCTCCAGCCCGCCATCAGCCCCAGGGGCCAGATCCAGAGGTTCACAAGCGGCAGGTCGTCCGCCTCCGGCTCCTCCGTCTGCCTGAGGTAGGGCCACAGGAACGCCAGAATCCACACGGTGGAATAGACATAATTCACCGTCCCCGCCTGCCAGAACATGCTCATCTTCACATTGGCATTCAGGGCCACAATCAGGGAAGAGGCGCACAGAAAGCAGAAAGGCTTTCTCCAGCCTACCGTCACGCACACCATCCAGCCCAGCACAAGCGCGGCAATCATATTCAGCATATCCGCCCCCAGCTCTCCGCACATCAAAGTGAGCTGCAGGATGCCATGTGTCACGCAGCGTCCCCCCCAGTTCAGGAAATGCCAGACCTGGCTCTCTATCACGTCCCCCAGGCCCTGCAGAGGGCGGTCGGCGGCCAGGTTGGTGGCATACCAGAGGTCGTCCATCATGAAGGGTATCCGCCTGTGGCCCAGCCACTCCATGACGGCCAGAATCAATATGCCCGCTACTATCGCGGCGGTTGCGCAAAATGCCCTGTTTTTCTTTTCCATATGCTCACCGGACTCCCCAATCCTTACATGCTCCATGTCCCGAACCGCCATGCCGCCCCCCGCTCAGTCATGCCTCTCCCCCTGGCTGTCATAGGTCTCGCAGAACCTGGCAGAGAAGGAAGGCTCCTCCCCCGCCACATACAGATGGGAGATGTCGCCGAAAGCGCTTACGCGGAAAATGGCTTTCCCGGGGCAGCGCTCCTCCGTGTAGACCGTGGTCACAGAGGAAGGGGCGGCGCAGAGATGGTGCCAGAGTATCATGGGGGAAGTGTTCATCAGATGGCTCAGCAGCACGCATTCCATGCCAAAGTGGCAGAAGAAGACAATCGTGTCGCAGTTGGGGCGCTCCGCTCTGTAGAAATCGCCCTCCCGGACATAGCCATGCTCCGCCAGCACGGCGTCGAATTTCTCAACTACTTCCGCGTAGGCTTCTCCCACTCTGCCCTCCCGCATGATGTCCGTATCCGCCCAGCCCTCCCGCTGGAAATAGGCCTCCTCTGCCGTCCAGTCCTGAGGCAGCCAATCCCATGCAATGCCCCGGCTCCCCTCCGCCACGTCGGGCCTTTTGATGCCGGGCCAGAATTCCCGCAGCCACTGGCACTCTATGGCTGTCTTCCCCATCTTCTGCAGAGTCAGGGAGGCCGTGTCCTTTGCCCTGCCCAGGGAGGACACGTAGACTTTCGCCACCTCCATCCGTGAAATCCTGCGGGACAAAAGCTCCGCCTCCCGCCATCCCTTTTCCGTCAGGGAGTCCTTCTCATAGTCCGGGTCTCCGTGCCTGATAATCAGCAATCGCATGTCTGTCCTTCCTCCTGTTCTTCCCCCGCCTCGCCGAAGAACCTGTCGCAGAAGCGGTCCCATTTCTCTTCGTATTCCCCGTGGCTTAGAAGTGCCAGATCCGCGGGCGTATATACGCCGCGCTTCCTCGCTTCCTCCACGAACCTGTAGACCCAGTCGTCCGATGTCTCCGCCACGGCGCGGACATGGCTCCATCCCTGCGTGACCGCGTAGTACAGCCGCGTGTGCCCGTCCAGGGAGATAAATCTGTCCTCCCAGGGCAGCACCTGGATGATGATGTCGTCGGCCTTGTGGATGAAGCTGCCCACTGCCCGGACCTTGTCCTCATCCACGTAAAACTGGGAGGGCTGAATCTGCTCCAGCCCAAGGGTCAGGAGCCGCGCCGGGGGATATTCCCCGATAACTATGCCTCTCCCGTCATAAAACCGCGTGATGTGGGGCGTATAGAAGCGGAACCTCTCTATGACCTGTCCACAGGCCTCCGGGCCCGCCCCTCTGACGACGGCTTCGCTGTCGGATATGATCTCCACTTCACAGGGCATACCATCCACCAGAAAGCAGCCGTGCTGGCAGAGCACCCGCTGGGAGAAACGCCCGTCCCGGTAGGTGTCTATTCTTTCGATTTCCATAAAATCCCCTCTTTCCTTCCGAAATCCGGCGGTTCCCTGTCAGCCCTGGCCGCAGATTTCCAGTCCTGCCCATTATAGCATCAATGCGCCGGCTTTTCCATTCTTTTTTGCCTCTTCCCGGAAACCCGGAAACCTTTCACAGGCCCACGGCAGGCCGGACAGCGCCCCGAACCGTTGCGCAGGCCCTTTTCCCAAAAAAGCGGCTGTCAGGACAGAAGCTCGCGCATGATGCTTTTCAGGGAATCGCCGTCCAGGTATTCCAGCATGTCCTCTATGGACTCGCCCCTTTCTATCCTGCGCTCCGCCACCTCCCGCAGGGTCTCGTCGTCCAGATACGGGTAGAAGGCTTCGATGTGGTCTCCGTTCTTCAACAGCATGCTGTCTGCCAGCTGCTCCACCTGATCCGGCCGCAGTATGGGAACCGCGGCCTCCAGCTCCTCTTTCGACACCTCGTTGTGCTCCACATATTCCTGGATGCCGTCCTCCATGGCGCTGTGGAGGAGCTCCACCCTTCCGTCCAGGAGCTCGTCCACCGTGCAGTCGAACAGGGCCGCCAGCTGGGGCAGCTTGGAGATGTCCGGCATACTGTTGCCCCGCTCCCAATTGGACACGGCCTGGAAGCTTACGTCCATTTTGTCTGCAAGCTCTGTCTGCGTCATATTCCGGGATTTTCTCAATGAGACGATTTTTTTACCCACCTGTTTCATATTGAACATAATCTTACCCTCGCTTTGAATGTTTGAAAAAGCTTTTTCTGAATGGATTGTAACACAGAAACCTGCATCCTTGCTATAAAGAAATGCTTGAATTTCAGCCATCCCCATGATTCAAGCAGCCCTTGAAGGGATGGCTTCCATCCAAGGCTTCCAATAAAGCTCCCGCAAAGCCCGGGGAATGTACCCTGGCCGTCCAAAAAAAGGCCCTGCAGGCTGCCATGGGTCGCTCCCCCGGCAGGCCGCTGCAAGGCCTTTTGTACTACGATTTTGTAATTATTCTTTCCCTGTCAGGCAATGCTCCGGGCACCGGAACCGGAAACCTTCAGGCACCGGATGGCGTTCAGCACCGCCAGCACCATGACGCCCACGTCCGCGAAGATGGCGATCCACATATTGGCCAGGCCCACGGCCCCCAGGAGCAGGCAGGCCGCCTTCACGGCCAGGGCAAATACGATGTTCTGATAGACGATGGCCAGGCATTTCCGGGAGATCCGTATGGCCAGGGCCAGCTTCATGGGATTGTCGTCCATAAGCACGATGTCCGCCGCCTCGATGGCCGCGTCCGACCCAAGGGCCCCCATGGCCACGCCGATGTCCGCCCGGGACAGCACCGGCGCGTCGTTGATGCCGTCCCCCACGAAGGCCAGGTTCTCCTTGGGCCCTTTCCGGGTCAGCAGGGATTCCACCGCCTCCACCTTGTCCCCGGGCAGCAGCTCGCTCTTCACCTCGTCCAGGCCCAGCTGCCCCGCCACATGCTCCGCCGTGAGCCTGGCGTCCCCTGTGAGCATGACGGTCTTCTTCACGCCTGCTGCCTTCAGGGCGGCGATGGCATCTTTCGCCTGCTCCTTCACCACGTCGGCTATCAGGATATAGCCCGCGTAGGCTCCGTCCACCGCCACATGGACGATGGTGCCGATCTGCTGCGTCTCTTCATAGGGCAGCTTCAGGCTCTCCATGAGCCTGGCGTTTCCCGCCGCCACGCTCACGCCGTCCACCAGGGCTTTCACGCCGTGGCCGCTGATCTCCTCCACATCGGATACGAGAGAGGGACGGAGCTCTCTGCCGTAGGCTTCCTTCAGGCTCTTGCTGATGGGATGGTTGGAGTAGCTCTCGGCGTAGGCCGCCAGCTCCAGGAGACGCTCCTGGGCCGCCTGCCGACCGCCGGCTGCCGCGGAACCGGTTTCCTTCGAATGATGTCCACCATCAGCTTCCGGCCCTGTCCCTTCTGCCTGCGTCCATCTCCCGGCTTCCCGAGCCTGCCCTGCGCTCTCAGCTTCCGGGCTATCTTCCCGGAGCCCCATCGGCGCCCCCTCGCGGGCCTGCCCAAGCTTTTGCGCGAATTCCGCCGCCGGGCAGATTTCCGTCACCTGGAACACGCCCTTGGTCAGCGTCCCCGTCTTGTCGAAGACCACATACTTCGTCCTGGCCAGGGCCTCCAGGTAATTGGAGCCTTTCACCAGTATGCCGCAGGAGGATGCCCCGCCGATGCCCCCGAAGAAGCTCAGGGGAATGGATATCACCAAAGCGCAGGGACAACTGATGACCAGAAAGGTCAATGCCCGGATGACCCATGTGCTCCAGTCCGCCGGGTTGCCCAGGAGCAGGTTGACCACCGAGGGAACCACCGCCAGGGCCAGGGCGCTGTAGCAGACAGCCGGGGTATAGTATCTGGCGAACTTGGTGATGAAGTTCTCCGTCCGGGCCTTCTTCATGCTGGAATTCTCCACCAGGTCCAGGATCTTGGACACTGTGGACTCCCCGAATTCCTTCGTGGTCCGGATCCGCAGCAGGCCCGTGAGGTTCACGCAGCCGCTGACGATCTCCTCCCCCTCCTTCACCTCCCTGGGGACGCTCTCTCCGGTGAGGGCGCTGGTGTTCAGGGTGGAGCTTCCTTCCGTCACAATGCCGTCGATGGGCACTTTTTCCCCGGGCTGCACCAGAATCACCGTGCCCACCTCCACATCGTCAGGATCCACCTGCTCCAGGTT
>OFFQ01001454.1_pt1 | contig 13770 bp, 20 predicted proteins | sample 1521411 | NCBI WGS metagenome assembly OFFQ01 (sample SAMEA3504110, study PRJEB24116) | mouse gut metagenome | biome: mouse gut; feature: mouse-associated habitat; material: faeces | place: Denmark | collected 2011 | reverse complement strand
CGGTCTGGGTGGTGGTGATGGCGGCAGTGTACTCAGTCTTAGTCATGGTAGTTTCCTTTCTCCCCGTTGGCCCGGTAGGTCAGGCTGATGTGTGTTGTGGTTGGTATGGATAGCCCCGGAGCGGAGCGGGTTTACTGCTTCTCGAAGCTGACGTTGCAGATGCGGTTGACTTCCCAGGCAATGCGCTCGGTGTTGTAGCCGTCCCGGAGGGTGCTGTGGGCGGCGATGTCCTCCGCAATCTCGATGATGTCCTCGGTAGTCAGGTGGGGCTTGCTGTCCGCGAGATCATACAGCAGGTGTTCATACTCGGCATTGTCCCCGCCGGTGTACCAGTTCTGGCGGATGCAGAGGCCCCGAAGGTCGTAGGCGGTCAGGTGCCGGATTTCGATGTAGCGGTTCATGGGTGAATCTCCTTTCTCAGCCCAGGCGGTAAGCCTTGCTCTTGTACTTGACGGTGTAGCTCTTGCCATACTTGGTGACAGTAACATCGGCCTCGCAGATACGCTTGACCTTGAACTCCCGGCGGATGATGCGCTTAGCAATCTCCATAGCCTTGGCGGTGACGTCCTGGCTCCCGCTATCCTGGTGCTTGGCGATATACCGCTGAACCTTCAGCTGATGGGCGGCGATGGCTTCCTCCAGCGTCCCGTAGAACTTCCCGTGGCAGCGGTCCGCCCCGATCTCGTAGAACCGCTCCTTGCTGATAATGTCGAGCTTGTTGTTCCAGAGGGTGTGGTAGTCGTTCTCGCTGTGGGGGGCAACCTCGCTGTCCGCCCGGCCGACGATGATCTCCAGGCCGTCGAGGGAGATGTCGGTCCACTCGTGGAAGGTATCGACCATGATGCGGATAACCTCGGTGCCGTCGGTGAGGTCGATGTGCGCGTAATCGCCCTGGCTGCCGCTCATGGTTCGGGTGTTGATGGTGTAGCCTTTCGCCAGATAGTCGGCGATGGTAGCGGTGTACTTCCGGTTGATGTCAGCGTATTTCATTTTTGTATCCCCATATATAATATTTGTGAAGTTAAATTTTTTCTTTGCGTTTGCTGTAATGCTACTGTACCATATGCAATTTGCCTTGTCAATGGTTTTTTCTGATTTCTTGAAAAAAATATTTGACAAGTTAAAGATACCGTGTTATCATCCAAATACCGGAGGTGGTTACATGGTCAGTTACAAACCCTTGTGGCATACGCTGCTTACCCTTGATCTGAAAAAATCAGACCTTGTTAAACGGAAAACCGTTTCATCCGCGACAATGGCGAAGCTGGGAAAAAACGAATATGTGGCCCTGGAAGTCATTGACCGGATCTGTACCGATCTCGGGTGCCCCATCGAGGCCGTAGTAAAGATTGAAGCGCCGCAGGACTGATACCCTGCGGCGCTTCCCGTCACCTGATAACCTCGTAGCACCGCCAGCCGGTCCAGGTATTCTCCGGGTCCATCGCGGCCCAACGGTTTTCGTCATAGCAGAAGGAATAGTTCATGATACCTTCATGCCCAGGCCGGTCCGGGAACCGGGCGCGGAATTTGTAATCTGCATCCTCTCTGGATGCTGCATGGATTCCTACCCACCCGTTTTGATAGGGGAACGCAGGATCAGAGCCAAAGGTGTAAAAGTAGCGATTCACCGCCGTGTCCTTTCTGCCCTCGTAACCTCCGGGGCGGGCCATTGATTAGCAGCTATAAGTTCTCAGTTCCCCGTTGACCATCTCATACATCCAGGTCATGTGGCCGCAGTCCACGTCGAAACGGACGTAGTTATAATCACTGACATCGTACATAGGGCGGCGGATATGCTCTGCGGCTTTCCTCAGCAGGTTATGCTTATTGACCTCATAGGTATGGACAACATGAATAATCTGGATTCTCTCAAATGCGAAACCAAATTCAGAAGCAATCAGCTTCTTGGCCTCGTCGTCGGTCATTTCATGGGGGTCACCGTGGGTACCGTCGCAGAGAGCCGCCAGATCCTCATAATCCTTCTGGCTCATATGGGTACCAGTGCGCTCGCTGGGCTTCCACTCCAACTCCCGATCAAGCTGCTCCTGGAGAACCGCCAGCCGCTTTTCGTACTCCTCGCCAGCCTTCCGGGCATCCTTGTCCATCTCCAGGATTTTGCCGTTCAACCGCTCGATCTCGACAGCCCGGGCCTGATAGATTTTCTTCTCGCCGCCGCCCTCGACGAACGCCTTGCAGAAAGCGTCCTTGTTGCTGTCGAAGTTGTAGTAGGCTTCTTCGATCTTCTCATACTCAAAGGCCATGGGCTGGAACCCGGTGCGCTCGATAAACTCAGACATCATCATTGTGAAAAACCTCCTTGATATTTTCGCCTTACTCTGTTATCATGGAGGCGGGCCGGGGTAAGGCTCCCGGCACCGCCCGTTTGGGTTTGGGTAGCGGTTCTCTTGGTAGGGGCCCCGCTACCCTTTTTTATTTGGCTTCGTCAAGCACTGCCTTGACCGCTTCCCGGAGTTCCTCAAGCGTCTTGCACTTGTCAATCAGCTCAAGCACCATCCGCAGGATGTACTCCGTGTTGGTGGCCATCTCGTCCATGTCCTCCCTCCTTCCGTAAGGGGTTGGCCGCCCCTGCCTTACGAGTGTTATTATAGCACGGTTAAACAGTGTATACAAGTGGCGAAATACACAAAAGTTAAACCGTGTATTTGTCGAGATTATACATTGTTAAACCGTGCAATTTGAGCTATAATAAGGGCGAGGTGATTTTATGGGATTGTCTGAATCAAAGCGCCGGGCAAACAATAAATGGGATGCCGCCAATATGACCGTATTGGGCTGCAAAGTCCGCAGGGACAGGGCCGAACAGTTTAAGGCCGCCTGTAAAAAGAGTGGCACATCACCGAATGCGATCTTTCTAGCGGCTATGGAGAAATTCATGGAGGAGTATGGAGAGGTTGGGGAGGATACCAAGCCTTGAAATTCGCAACCGGTTACGAATTTGAAAAGGGTATAAAAATCCCCGGACGCTTTCACGTCCGGGGTCAAGAAGCAAGGTCAATCCTCGCCCTTGGAGCGGGGGGCGCCGGTTCGGGTCTTCACCCGTGGCTCACTGTTCGGCACCAGCATAATCAGGTCAGTGAGGTCACAGCCCAGGGCCTCGCAGATCAAGTCTATGTGATCCAGGCTTATCCGGGTAGCAACCTCATTGTAGAGCTCGCTGATTGTGTTGGGGCGTATCCCCGTCATCCGGGCAAGGTCTGCTTGTGTCAACCGTCGTTCGCCAAGTCGGGTTGACAGTAAAATCCTAACCATAGCCACGCTCCTTTGCGATACAGTATAGCGGCTATGATTTTATTCCGCTTGAATTTGTTAGAAAATATCGATATTCGATAGACTTTTTTCGGGGCTGCTCCAGGGCGTAGGGCGGCCCTGATTTTAGCGTCCATTTAGCGTCCATGGACGCTAAAACTGGCAAAATTGAAGAAGGCACACAAAAGATAAAACCCCCGAAACCCTTGCTACACAAGGATTACAGAGGTTCACTAAAATACACCAAACATGGCTAAGACAGTTGGTAAGGATGAGGTCTCCAGTTCAAATCTGGATAGCAGCTCCACGAAATCCCTTGAGCCACAACGGTTTGAGGGATTTCTTCTTTTTGTGTTCGGTGGGGTGATTCCGGGATTTGTTACCGATTTGTTGCCGGGGCAAATGAGAGAAATACAGCGGAAAACAGAGAAGAAAAAAGAATAAAAATTTTTCAAAAACCTGTTGCCAAAATCAATAAAATCATGTATAATACTTAAAAAGGGGCAAAGCCTGTAAAAGTAAATATAGAGTTTATAAGTGCTTAGTTGAGCGGAGTTACCCAGAGAGGGTGGCTTGGCTCTTTTTTGTTTTTTTATGGGAGGTGAAGCCGTGGAAAAGGTACGGCTGAATAAGAAACGGTGCCAATCTGGCATGGATGGGATGGAACTTGTCTTGAAGCTTGAAAATATGGAGAACCTCTATCTGCCGAAGGAAGAATTAAAGAACACAGCCGGAAATACCATCGTAAGTATGGAGTGTGTCGGCGGCGTAGTGAAAGCCTATGTAAATGCTGTTCACGGTGTCCGCTCCGATAATGTTCAGCCTTATGGTTGTTGGGGTATCTTAAATGAAGTCAGACTTGGTATAGTTGAGTTTCGAGTAACGGAGTTCATGCGGGAATATCTCCAAAAGCACTTAAAGGACCAATATTCGGATGAAATGATTCAGGCCATGGCGGTTAAGAGCTTTGAGGTCAACGTAACGATACCGTGTGTAGGTGGGGCAACCCCCTCCGACGTAATCGCCTTGATAGATTTAGCCTTGGACAAAACAACGGTGTTTAGGAAAAGAAAGACACAGGGAAAGTACGAAAAAGTTAATACCGGCTGTTTGTTCTCAAAATCAAAAGAATACCGTGTTAAGGTCTATGACAAGTCGGAGGAGCAGAGACAGAAGGGCAATCTATTGGTCGAGGAAAATTTGTTGCGGGTGGAAATCGTGTTTATAGATAGGGCACTTCGGCGTATGTTCGGAGATAAGCGGAACGTGTTGGATATGCTTTCGTTTCAATCGATAGAAACGATGTGCCGTGAATATAAGCGAGTTCTGGAGAAAGACCTCATCAACGGAAGTATCAAGCCTTGCTTGAACTACTGTGTGGAGCAGTTAGTGGAAAGCCTGAAAGCTGAAACAAGGAACGAGATCAGCGCAACGGTGACCCGGTATAAAGAGCTAATTCCCGATATGGAGGTACTACGGGTAGCGTTGAAGCAGTGGTATCGTATTCGGGGCGAAGAAGACAAGTCGAAACAGGCTATCAATTATTACAGGCAGAAAGGAATTGGACTGCCGGAGGGAGTTTTGAAAACCATCCGGGCTTTTCACGATGCCGCTGGTTAAATACGGTAAGAAAGTTCCTTACCTTTGGAGCGGTTTTCGGGAATAACTGAAATGCCCCAAAATAGCAGGAAGGATATTCTTTCTGATAGGGTAAAGGGGTGTTACCCCCACTGGTTATAGCGGTAGCGTTTTTTGGAGTTGGCCCGATAAGTAAGGGACAAGAAGAAAAGAACTGGAAGGGCTGGCCATAGCCGATGTGCTAAGTGAACGAGTGAAGCTGGTATGCGGTGCGGTTTCAGTGGCCGCTAAAGAGGAAAGACGTAAACCGTGTTTGAACCCGGTATAAATCGTTTTTCCGGGCCGAGTGTGGAATTACCCTCCCGAGAGTGAAAAAACGATTTTAACGCCGTTATACGCCGAGGACGGCGGGTAAATTGAGAAATGATAAAGAGACCGCCAGAGAGCGGTGAGTTGTCCAGACCGGGCGAGGACAACGGTACAGCCTGAGGGTGTGTTGTATTGTGTCCCTATTATTCTGAATGGGGAGCAATCAAAAATGAAAACTGCGAATGCAAAAATCGTAACGTTTGGGGCGGTTGGTAATAAGCCGTTGGTGAACGAAGTGGAGCCACAGGGACTTCCGAGGATGAAGACGCTAAAGGAGATGGCGGAGCTTACGGGCCTGTCCTATACCATGTTGCGGAACCTGTGTCTGGAGAATAAAATCGTCCATATCCGGGCCGGGAAGAAATATCTCATAAATTACGACCGCTTTGTGGATTATCTGAACGGCGTGGGCGGTGCTTGAAAACCATGCCTTTCAAGACCAAAGAAAAAGCGGTGTAAATGGTCTCAAAATCCTGACATGAAAATTTTTAAGAAGTCTCGAAATTGGCTGTTGTCATTTTAAGACTAATTGGAGACAATGCGGGCATAGGCACAGCCCAAAAGTCTTTTAGAAAAGGAGTGTCGAGGATGAAGACAGTGGCCTATCATCGGACAAGTACGACAGACCAGCACCTTGACCGGGGGATTGCTGAAATCCAAAAATATTGCGCCGAGCATGGCTTGGAGCTATACAAGGGGAAGGTCTACACCGACCAGCAGACCGGGAAGAATTTCAACCGTCCCCGGTATCAAATGCTGAAAGAGGAAATCTTGGAGAGCGGTGACACGCTGATTGTGACGGAACTGGACAGGCTGGGCCGGAATAAAAAGGCCACGCTGGACGAGCTGCGGTTCTTCCAAGACAACAATATCCGGGTCATGGTGCTGGAGCTGCCAACTACTCTGCTTCCGATTGAGGATATGGAAAACTCTATGGCCCGGATGATGTTAGAGACAATCAACAACATGATGATTGAACTGTACGCCAGTATGGCTCAGGCGGAAATGGAGAAGAAAGAGAAGCGCCAGCGTGAGGGTATTGCGGCAAAGAAGGCCCGGGGCGAGTGGAGCGACTACGGGCGGCCCCGGGTGATGGACATTGAAGAATTTGCGAAGCGGTATCAAGCGGTGGAGCGTGGCGAGAAGAAGCCTTTCGAGCTGATGAAGGAGCTGGGGATGACGAAAGCGACTTTCTATCGGTACAAGGGCCTGATGAAGAAAGAGGGATAACTTTGGCGTCAATCAAACGAAATGAAAAGCAGAATGGCGAGGTTGTCTATCGGATTCAGATTTCGCTGGGGTGCGACCCCCGGACGGGGAAACGGATTCCTAAAGTGATAACCTTTAAGCCCAATCAGAACGCCACTCCGAAACAGCAGGAGAAAGAGGCCCTAAAGTTTGCTATGGAGTGGGAGGATAAGCTGAAGAACGGCGAGAGCTACGAAGGGCAGGAGATGTCGTTTGGGGAATACGCCGACAAGTGGCTGGCCTACATGAAGCCCGAGGTGGCCTATTCTACATACCGGGGCTATGAAAACATCGTGAACCAAAAAATCCTTCCGTTTTTCGCGGTGTATAAGGTAGCGAAAATCAAAACCCCGCTGGTGGAGGAATTTTACAGGACGCTCCGGGGGAACGCTAACGGAACCGTACAGAAAATCGCCAACGTGTTAAGTGGAATGTTCCGAACAGCGGTCAGGTGGCAGATGATTCAAGTGAACCCCTGCCGGGACGCTAAGATACCGAAGAACAAGGAAGAAGAAAGCACGTTGAAGTATTTTACCCCGGAGCAGTCCTTGATGTTCCTGAAATCGCTGGATATGACCTTTGAAACGGTGGTAAAGGGACACCAGCGGATTGATGATACTGGGAAACCCTATGTGGTGGGGGACTATACGGAGCCGAGGGAACTGCCGCTACAGTTGAAAGTGTTCTATACCCTGTCCCTGTACTGCGGTTTTCGGAAAGGGGAGACGCTGGCCCTCCAATGGGGCGATATTGATTTTGAGAAGAAAGAAATCCGTATCGTGAAGTCGGCGGGGAAGTCGGAGGACGGGGTGATTTTGAAGAAGCCGAAAACGGCGACCTCCGTTCGGACGGTGAGCTTTCCCGATGAAATCCTCCCCTTGTTGAAACGGTATCGGCAGGAATACGCCCTGTATCGGTTCCAGCTTGGGACAGCGTGGAAAGGGGACGACAACCTGTTTATACAGTGGGACGGGACGCTGATGGGCTACTCCACGCCGTATCAGAGCTTTAAGCGGCACTTGAAACGCTATAATGAGTGGGTGCGGGAAAGCCCGGAGGCGAGGGAACAGGGCTTTGAGGAACTGCCGCTGATCCCCCTCCATGGCCTGCGTCATTCCTGTGCCACCCTGCTGAACTATCTGAATGTCAATATCGTTGACATCAGCAAGATTTTGGGCCATGCCAAAAGCTCTACGACGATGGATATATATGCCCACTCGTTTGAGGGGCAGAGCCACGAAGCCGCCAATCGGTTGGACGAGTTTTTGAAGAACAGCCAGAAAAAGTGGGCCTAAAAGAGAACGGGAGCCTTTAGGAAACAACCTATAGGCTCTCGTTTCATGTGTGGCTATTCCCGGCCTTGAATCTCCATATGGTCGAGGGCGTATTGCAAGGCCATGCCAATCAGCTCGTTCCGGGAGCGGTTGGTTTTGGCGGAGAGTTCGTTGTATTTCTCCTGTATGGTCTTGTCAATGCGGATGGTCATGGTGACAACTTTATCTTCCCTTGGGACAACAACGAATTTATCCATGGTGTCTCAAAACCTCCATACATTTTGAGTACATTATAGATTATAAAGACACCATATAACCATGGCACAGAATGAAAGTAAAAATGAGTTGAAATATGCTTTACTTTCCAATGCGAGTGTGATAGTATGGACTAAGTAACCACTGGTGATAAGGGGTTGATTAGGTCATGCTGAACATTTCGAAGGTAGAAAGCATATTGTCCGAGAGCGATAAACTGTGGGAGGGCATGAAGCGGTATAAGCGTATCATGGACAGCCTGCACTGGACGGACGTTTCCACGGACAGGGATTTTCAAAGGGTGTTCAACGATTTCTTCGTTATGAGGTCAAGAAAAAGCGAATATTACGTCATGTTCTATCAGTTTTTGGAGCAGAAGAAAAACGAGGGCGTGTCCTTTGAGGAAACCTTGGATTATCTGAAGGGAGCCGAGGGACGGCTGGAACTGTCTTTTTCAAGCAAGCTGATACACGTTATCAACCCGGAGCGCCCAATATGGGATAACAATGTGGCGGTTCAACACTTCGGCTTGAAGCTGCCCGGATATGGTGTTGATAGCTCCACCCGGCAGACGGAAATCGTCAGGGCCTATTATGAGTATTGCGGGCGGTTCTGTGAATATGTGGATTCCGGCGAGGGACAGGCGGTGATTCGGCTGTTCAATGAGAAATATCCCCATACTGGATTTACGGACGTTAAAAAAGTGGACTTCATCATGTGGGTGGATGTATAATAGGGGCAGGAAATTTTTGGATTGAAAGGTGCGGTGTAAAATGGGTGCTTTTAAGGTGCTGACTGACTATCTCCCCAATTTTGAAGATGACAGCCGTGGAACGTGGGCAGTTGAACCCTCCGATGGGTATTGCACCGCCAAGGGCCGCCAGTTCGTAAAGGATGTTCAACGGTTCATGGAGGAACGCCCATCATACGAATTGAACCAGTACCAAAAGATTTTGGAAGACAACGGTTTGGAGTGGGAAAGAAAATCCATGATGGGGGCGGATGTTTCCGCTCTAAATGCAAAATGTGTGATGGCGCTGATAATGGGGGCTGTCCGGGCTGACAGGTTCAGCAGAGGAGCGCTGCTCGACTTTTTTGAAAGTGGGGCAATCGAAAGATGGCTTTTAAGGCTGAAAGAGATAGACGAGAACATGAAAGACCGTATCGAGAGCGAAGCAAGAGCTATTGTTCCGACGAAAAACAGTACCCTGGTATGCAAAGACTGTGTGCAGCGGTACGACGACAGTATCATCTTCGGAAATGTTTCCAGGTGCGAGGCGTACCCACAGAGGAAACCAAACAAGGTGATGTTGGGAGGGGAGTGCGCCGAGTACGTCAAGGAATAAAAAATCGGAGCCTGTGGCCCCGTGTGAAATCCTTGTTACCGATTTGTTGCCAAAGTTGTGACGAGCGAGAGAAAGATATGATGCGCTGGAGAAAGAAATCCTTGAAAATACAGCGGTTTACGGCGTATCAGCGAACACTGTGACGAGATAGAAAAAGCATTAGGGCATTTTGGTAAGGATGAGGTCCCCAGTTCAAATCTGGGTAGCAGCTCCAGAGAAACCCGTTGTCCTGCAAGGGATAGCGGGTTTTTCCATTTGTCTGGAGGAGAAACTGCCCAGCAGGAAACCCATACAGAAACCCATACCGATAGATTTTAAGGTACTGATTCACATTACGCCTGACCAGCTTTTTTCAGAGCATCTCTGAAAATTTGGCTGGCCCGCTTCATGCTTTCTTGATCTGCGTGGGTGTACATGCGGAGGGTGACGGCCTTGTCGTTGTGCCCCAGCTTCTCAGATACACTGGCCACATCGGCGCCGTTGGTGATCGCGATACTGGCAAAGGTATGACGGAGTTTATGGGGATGAAGACCGGGTACATCATACTTCTTGGAAAACTTCTGCATATACCTGGCCGGGGATTGAGGGTGCATCGGTTCCGGGCTGTCCTGCTGGGTAAAGACATAGGTGCTAATGGCGTGGCTCGTCTGTTCTAGCCTGAGCTGCTGAAGTAGCCAGATAATCTCCGGGTCAATATCTATCGTCCTCACCTTACCGCTTTTGGGGGTGTCAAGGTAAATGCCCTTTTGAGGTGTGTAGCAGAGGTTCCCTCGGATTGTGATCGTACCAGCTTTGAAGTCGATATCTTTCCACTGGAGTCCGCAGCACTCGCCCCGACGGATGCCGGTGTCGATTAGTAAGCGCATCAAGGTACGCCACTTCAACGGCTCATGTTCCAGTGCGGCAAAGATACGCTGGACCTCCTCCGTTGTGTAGGCCTCCACGTCCTTATCCTTGATCTCGCCTTTGCGGGGCTTTGGACGTTCCACCTTATCCATAGGATTGGCAGAGATTACATCGGCCATATAGGCCATTTTGAAAAGGCTGTGCAGGATGGTATAGACCTTGACACAGGTTGCGTGGGCTTTGCCATCCGATTGCATAGAGAGCAACAGAGCGGAGATATTGGCCGGGGTAATATCGGGCATTTTCAGATTGCCCAGAGCCGGATATATCCAGTGATTGAGATTGCCCTGGTAAGCGCACCGGCCATTCTCGCTCATTGTGACGCCCTTAGCTGGCATAAATACTGCTTCGCCGTACTGTCGCAACGTCTGAATCTTTGTGGCCTCCCGCTTCTGCCGGAGGTCGCTTTCTTTTTGCTCCGCACGACTGACGACCTCGCCTTCCCGACAGCGGCGCTCAAATTCCGAGGCCTCCTTTGCCAGTGTACGTTCAATAGCCTTTTGCCCCCAGCCCTCCGGAGGATACCAGCGGGTGGTTAGGTAGGACTTCCCCCGTCCACGGCTGACCCGGATCTCATAGAAGATTTGTCCGTCTTTGGTGGTTCGTTTTCTGGTTGATGCCATAAAAATTCCTTTCCTTTTATTCGCGTTGGTAAGGGTGTTCCATAGAAATCCCCCTTTTCTTCTGGCTCTGTGCATCCAAAAATTCTCCGTAGGATACTAGTTTTTCCTGATCCTTGGCATCAAGCGTTGACACCAATTCTCCCAAGATTCGGAGAGTGCGCATTTTTGTGTCCTGACCATTGTTATTAAATTGGTAGAGGGTCAGAAGTGCAGAGCGAAGCTCAGATTCCAATTTGCCGCCGTGTGCAGGGGCTTTGACCAAAATGTACTTTTGGTTTTTGCCCTCAATCGAAATTCCATCTGTAATCAGCGGCAGAACTTCCTGCATCTTGTCCTGGCGCTCCGCTTCACTGACCAGCAGACTGCCCCAGTCCATCAGCTCATCGGGGACGGTATCCAGTGCATCGGCCAGGGGCTTCAGCAGACTGGCGGGCATCTCGATGGCGTCGCTCTCATAGCGGTAGATGGTGGCGCGGTTCTTGCCCAGCTTGGCGGCCAGATCGTCCACCGACATACCGAGCTGCTTGCGGCGGGTACGGATTCTTTCTCCTGTGGTCATGGTGTTCCCTCCTGTTTTGTAATAGGGCTTCATTATACCACGATAGTTGCAGAAAAGCAATATATAATTTTGAAGAAATAAAATAATTTCAAAATAAGAAAAATTAGTATTGACAATGGCACATGACAGGTGTATGATTTGAATATCGCATATAAGCAATAAGAATAGATAGCATGGCGAGTGTGTGTAATTTATGCAAAGGAGGTAATGCCTATGGTTCCATTCCAAAAAATTACGGAAGCCTGCAAGACCACGGGGCTGTCGCAGTATTTTCTGCGGCAAGGATGTAAGGACGGCACGATCCCGCACATCAAAAGCGGCGGCGTGTACTACATCAATGTCCAAGCACTCGTGGAACAGTTGGGCAAAAAAGAGCAGTCCGACTGAACACCGGCAAAAAACTGCAATACGCGGAGAAAGGAGGTAAATACCTGTGGACAACAAAGCGACGAACAAGCTGCGTCGGGAGTATCCCAACTTTACACCACTGAAGGTAGCTTCGGAACTGTTAGGCGTCTCGCCCCGTCAGCTGTCCAAGTTGGTGGCGGAGGGCCGGAAGCCGTTCTGCCTGCTGGGCGCCAACATTGGAACCCGGCAGCGGTACATCCGCATCTATACCGAGCGGCTGATTGCGTATCTTAACGGCAACTCTCTGGAGGACTAAGCGAATGCTTTGGTGATTGAGGGGGTGATTGTTTTCTGTGAAGGCAGTCACAAAATCGGGCGGCAGGTCAACAGCTTTGGAAGAAGCCGCTGGCCTGACCGCCCAATCTTTCTATTTGGAGGAATCAAATGAGATTACACGAAAACCAATTAAAGCTGATCCGACATCTGGCCCGGTTCAACCTGTTGGACTATGCCAGTTGTCTGCATCTGTTGGATACGGAGGGAACTGGAGACCATGTAGCCCTGTCCTATGCTTTTCGGCCACTGACAAAGAACAAGTACCTCACCAAACGCAAGGACGGAAGCGTGTCAATTTTGGCAAAGGGGCGTGCTTTGTTCCCTAACATCAAGCCGTTGATCTCAGCGGGTGGCGGGGAGCAGTCCATCCAGCGAGTGATGGAGGTGTCCCGCATGGCAGTGTTGATGGAGGAACACGGTATCCTCGCCGTCGCGGAAGTGCCGGAATCACGGCAACCTGTTTTTATTCCCTCGGCTTGCTGGAGGAATATTGCTCCGGGTATCCTGTCCACTACACGCTTTACCGGGATGGTGCTTGCAGGAAAAGAAAAGCTGGCTGTCTATGACATAGGGGACGGGAGCATGGAGTGGCAGGTGCGGGCGGAGGGATCACTCTTCTATACAAGGTATGGGAGCTATGAGACGAAAGCTACTGGGATGATCTTGATTTGTGAGGATGGAAAACGAAATAAAACGGCGAAGAATATTATCCGTCAGACGATGTGGAGCCGGCGGCAACTTCTCTCCGATATTTGCCTAGAGCGCAATAAACCGACCTGCTGGTCTCGTTCGCCCATTAAGCTGCGGGCGCAATATGAACACGTCTATTTTACAACGCCAAGATGGTTTCAGATAGACATACAAGCGATACTGGGTTCCGAGAGCGAGGTATGTGATCGAAGTAAAAATGAGACCAGGTCACATGACCCGGCACAGGGCGACTACGAAAAGTGGCCTTACCGCTTTTTTGTCAACCCAGCGACCGACTTGCTGAAATATGTCTATTTTTTCTCGGCGGTGAAGGAACTGAAGAAACTTTTGGAAAGTGATATGCCAGCACCACCGGAGGTACGATATGCAATTTGCTACCGGAAACGGGACAGGCCGATTCTGCGGATGTACCCGGACGTGGTAGAATTGGAGGGAATACAGTTTTATGAATATCTCACTGAAGAAAACGATAGTTCAAATTGATCGGTGTCTGGCTGAGGGCGGTGGAGCAAGCGCGGACCAGCTTCACAAAATGTACGACCTGATGCTCCGGCTGCAAAGCCAGCTGCTATCTGTGATTTATGATATGGAGACCTTTGGTGGGAGTGCTGAGCGAGTTGCAAATGCGCACAGCGGTGGGAAAAATAAAGATTCTGTGGTGACGCTGACAATTACGGAGCCGTTGCCGTCTATGAAGAGACTGACCGAGGCAGTCGAGGAACATTGGAAAGCGATGATCCATGCGGCCATAGGAGAGGCGGCCCAACAGAGGCCCCTCCCCTATTTTGATAAGGCGATGGTTGAGATCAAGATCATCACTCCCAGAGGGAGCGATAATGCTAGACTGTGGGATACCTCCAACCGGTCCATCCAGGTGGTACTCAACAATCTGAAGGGTATCTTTTTTGAGGACGACAACATGGAGCATATGGCCTTTTCGGTGGTTGGGA
>OFFQ01001452.1_pt1 | contig 13787 bp, 11 predicted proteins | sample 1521411 | NCBI WGS metagenome assembly OFFQ01 (sample SAMEA3504110, study PRJEB24116) | mouse gut metagenome | biome: mouse gut; feature: mouse-associated habitat; material: faeces | place: Denmark | collected 2011 | reverse complement strand
CCATCACGTTGACCTCCACCTCCAGCAGCTCGCCGCCGGACTCCGTCCAGGCCAGGCCGTTGACCACGCCCACGGGGTCCTTGTCCAGCGCGGGCGGCTGGTAGCGGCGCACGCCCAGGTAGTCCTCCAGATTCTCCGGCGTGACGGCGCACCGCCTGCCCTCCCCGGACACCAGGCGCATGGCCGTCTTCCGGCACAGCTTCCCCATCATCCGCTCCAGGGACCGGACGCCGGACTCCCGGGTGTACCCGGTGATGACGGCCCGGAGGGCCTCGTCTCCCACCCGCAGGGCGGACTTCTTCAGCCCGTGCTCCTTCATCTGCTTGGGCAGCAGGTAGCGCTTGGCGATCTCCAGCTTCTCCTCGTCGGTGTAGCTGGACAGCTCGATGACCTCCATCCGATCCAGCAGGGGGCGGGGGATGGTGTCGGTGGTGTTGGCGGTGGTGATGAACATGACCTGGGACAGGTCGAAGGGGATTTCAAGAAAATTGTCCCGGAAGGTGGAATTCTGCTCCCCGTCCAGCACCTCCAGCAGGGCGGAGGAGGGGTCCCCCCGGTGGTCCCGGCCCAGCTTGTCGATCTCGTCCAGGAGGATGAGGGGGTTGCAGCTCTGGGTCTGGTTGATGGCGGAAATAATCCGGCCGGGCATGGCGCCTACATAGGTCTTCCGGTGACCACGAATTTCCGCCTCGTCGCTGACCCCGCCCAGGGAGATGCGGGCCAGCTTCCGGTTCATGGCCCGGGCCATGGACATGGCGATGGAGGTCTTGCCCACCCCCGGCGGGCCCACCAGGCAGATGATCTGCCCCTTCAGGTCGGGGGCCAGCTGGCGGACGGCCACAAACTCCAGCACCCGCTTTTTTACCTTGTCCAGGCCGAAGTGGTCCTGGTCCAGCGCCTTCTGGACAGCGGAGACATTCACCTTTTCCTTGGTGGTCCTGCCCCAGGGCAGCTCCAGGCAGATGTCCAGATAGTTGCGCAGGACGGTGCTCTCCGAGGAGCTGTAGGACTGCTTGGCCAGCCGGCCCAGCTCCTTGTTCAGCTTCTCCCGCACCGGGTCGGGGAGCTTGGCCTGGGCGATCTTCTCCCGGTACTCCTCGATTTCATCGGTCTCCTCCCCCAGCTCGGTCTGGATGGCCTTCATCTGCTCCCGCAGGTAGTAGTCCCGCTGGTGGTCGCTCATTCGCTCACGGGCCCGCTCCTGAATCTCCTGGTCCAGGGCGAGAATCTCCACCTCCCGCTCCAGCAGACGGCAGAGCTTCTCCAGACGTCTGACGGGACGCAGCTCCTCCAGGATGGACTGCTTGTCGCTGTTGCGCATGGGGATGTTCTGGGCGATATAGTCGGCGATGTGCCCCGGGTCCTGGCTGGCCAGCACATGGATGAGCAAATCGGGGGACAGCTTGGGGGCGAGCTCGGCATAGTTCTGGAACATCTCATAGGCGGCTCGAATCAGAGCTTCTGTCCTGGCGCTCCCCCTGGCCTGGGGGACATCAATCTCCTGCACCTCCGCTTCCAAATGGGGGTCGCTGCGCAGAAGCTGGAGAAGACGGCCCCGGGCCGCTCCCTCTACCATCACCCGCACATTGTCCCCGGGCATCCGGAGTATTTGACGGATGTTGGAGATGGTGCCCACCTGATACAGGTCGTCCGGCCCGGGCTCCTCCACCCCGATGTCCTTCTGGCCCACTAGAAACACCGGGCTGCCGGCGGTCATGGCCGCCTCCAGCGCCCGTACCGAGGTCTCCCGGGCCACCTCAAAGTGGATCAGCACATTGGGAAAGACCGTCAGCCCCCGCAGGGCGATAACGGGCATGGTACTGGTGTGGAGAATGTCCCACTCTTTGGACATAGTCGTTCACTTCCTTTCGGGGGATAACACAGACGCCCCGCGCCCCGCTGTGGGGGTGCCGCGGGACGTCTGGATATATTTTATCTCAACCTGCGTGGCCATAGCGGCCGTTCGGACCGGATTTCTCTACCTGGACGGCGGCCTTTCCCAGCTTGGGCCGCTGGGTACGCTCCGGGTCCCGGACCAGCTCCGGCCCCGCCCCGTCCCTGACGCAGCTCTCGGTGATAATCACCTTGACGATGGTGGGATCGGAGGGGATATCGTACATGATCTGATTCATGACCTCCTCCAGGATGGCCCGCAGGCCGCGGGCGCCGATCTCCCGGGACACCGCCCGGTCGGCCACCGCCTCCAGCGCCTCCTGCCGCATCAGCTTCCCCTCTCCTTCCTCGGCGATCCGAAAGCCCGGGTCCAAACCGATCGTATGAAACTGATTGCGCAGCACAAAAAGGCAGAAGCTGTCGATCGTCGTGATCCTGGCATTGTGCAGCAGCGTCACCTGCCTCTGCAGATGCTCGTTCTCCGGATCCGCCGCCAGCCTGTCATTCAAGGCCCTGCTGATCCGTTCCCGCATCTCCGCCGCCGCCGCGTTCGTGAAGGTCACCACCAGCAGCCTGTCAATATCCACCGGATCAGCCCCGTCACTCACCATCTTCACGATCCGCTCCACCAACACCGCTGTTTTGCCCGATCCTGCCGCTGCCGCCACAAGCAGGTTGCACCCTCTGGCATCAATCACTTCCTGCTGCTTCTTCGTAAACGATATTCCCATATATCCTCCCGATCAGTTCCCGGTTCCCTGTTCCTCCGTCTCCAGTTCACGGCGCATACACGCAACCGCGTCCTGCCTGCTCATCTGCTCCAGCCGCCGCATCTCATACCCCTCGATCCGCCCGTCAAACCCGCATACACTCTTATAAGCGCAGTAGGTACATGCATTGCCGGCGCCCTGCTCATAGGGATTGACCGATATAGTACCATCAAGGATCCCGCTGCCCAGCTCACGGATCTTTTGGTTGACATAACTCGAAACAACCTGCAGGTCGTCCTCCTTTATGACACTTGATCTGGCCGAGAAAGATCCGTCCTTTTTCCGCTCCAGCGGCAGGATATCCGACTTGTCTGTAAATTCCTGATCCAGAAGTCTGACAGCCTCGTCATTTTCGTTGACTATTCCGGTCATTTTCAGATCCTGCAGCAGTCTGGTATTGATCTGCTCCGGTGTCATGGATTCCCCGTCTTCCACCATCGGATCGTCGATATGATAGTACAGCATCGCCGCCGGAACGACTTTTTTATCCGGATGCTTCTTCCGCTCCATCTCCACCGCCGCATTCATATAGACTACCAGCTGCAGCTGCAGCCCATAATAGAGCGCCGCCAGATCGAACTTCCGGCTGCCGGATTTATAATCTATGACCTTTACGTAGACGGTATCCTCCGCCTCACAGGTGTCCACCCGGTCAATGCGGCCCCGCAGCCGCATCCTTTCCTGCTCATTCAGCGCAATATTCAGGGACTCCAGATCCTCGATCATGGAAAAGGACATCTCGAACTTCTCCGGCACAAAAGCGCCCTTCCTGAGCTGTCTCTGCAGCGTCAGCACCGTCCGCTTAAGAATCCTGGCCATCCGCCCGATCAGATGCCGGTTGCGGGCACTGCTGTACAGGATCGTCTCACCATAAGAGGCCGCATAAGCCTCGATCGCTTCCGTGACCATCTTCTCCGCCGCATCCGCCGGAAAGTCAAACCAGCTGTAGCCATGCTCTTCCAGCTTTCCGGCAAAAAGCTCCAGGACGCCGTGGAAAACATTCCCCATATCCACATCCCGGAAGCTGTATTCATCCCGTTCTCCAAGCGCCAGCCCATATTGCAGGAAATGCCCGTATGCGCAGGCCGCATACCGCTCCAGCCGGCTGACACTGTTCTGCAGCATGGTTCCGTACAGCGCCCTTGTCACCATACCTGACAGCGGCGTATCACGGTAGCGGTAAAATGCCGTCCTGATCAGCTTATCCAGCGTATCCCGATACTGCTCCCTGTTCTGATAACTGTGGTAAAAGGTATACGTCTGCCGTCTGGACTGCTCCGATATCCTGCCACAGGCATAATCCCGCAGCATATCCGCCAGCAGCCCCATACCGTCCCTGCCGCACACAACCTGCTCTTCCAGCGGGTCCTGCTCCGGCGTCCTGACCTGCAGCGCCGGAAAGAGCTTCTGCACCAGATCCACCAGATAGGCCGGCCGCAGACTTTTTCCGTCATTTCCCACCTTGGCATAGGACAGATACAGCCGCTCGGAGGGTTTCGTCATATTCAGATACAGATACAGCCGCTGAATATACATCTGCTGCCTGGGAGACGGCGCAAGCTCCAGCGACGATTCCCGCAGAAATTCCCTGTCGATATCCGAAATGATCCCGCCGTTTGCGGCCCCCTTCGGAATATTGCCGTCATTCACTCCCAGGAAAAAGAGCACCTTCACCTGCTTTAAGCGGGTCCGCTCGATATCCCCCACCAGCACCCGGTCCACGTTCTGGGGGATCGTGCCTACACTGATCTCCGTCAGCCCCGAATCGAGAATATCCGCAAACTCCCTGCGCTCCATCTTCTCCCCGGCCAGCAGTCCGTAGATCTGATCCAGAAGGTCGACCACCAGCGCATAGATCTGCCCGTACTCTTTGGCTCTGGCCAGATCCCCCTGCTCTTGAAACTGCAGTTCATAGTGTTTCAGCTTCTGCTGCAGCTCATTGTGTACAAGAAACTGATAGAGCGCCTGCACCAGCTCCCCGGCCGTTTGCGCCGGCGCAAGCAGCGGCGCCAGCTGCATCAGCAGCCCCTCCCGCATCACATTGTACTGCGCCAGCTGTGCAAGCGCCGCCTCTTCCCCCTTCCTGCCGTCTTCCTTATAGATAAAGATATCCTGCCATCTTTTCCGCCCATGAATACCGAACCTGCGGACATAATTCTCCAGCCGGTCCACATCCTGCGCCGCAAATCCCGTCAGACCCGTGCGCAGATAATGAAACACCGCCTCATAGCTGAAATCCTGCAGCACGATCCGCAGCGCGCTCCGGATATACTCCGCAAAAGGATTGCGCAGGATTCCTCTCGTATGATCCAGATAAATGGGGATGCCAAACTTCGCAAACTCCTCTTCCGCCAGACTGCCGTAGGCTCCCATATCCCCCGTCACCACGGCGATATCACGATAATGCAGGCCCGTACTTCCTGCCAGCAGCTTCCGGATCGCGATACAGGTCTGCCGAATCTCCTCCTTCGGTGTTGACGCCTCAAACAGACAAAGGCTGTGTACCTCCTGCTCATACACCTGCGACGGATAACGGAACAGATTCCGCTCCAGATGCGACAGCTCCGCATTGTCCACGAACCGCGGCAGCCTGCCCTCCGGACGCCCTGCACACCACACTGCCTCATCCTCCGCCACATCCACCTGCCCGGCCAGCCTGCGCAGATCGGATACCGTCTTCTTACTCAGGTGAAAAAGTTTATGCTCCCCGTCCATCTGGTAAGGATTCTCCCTGTCGTCGATGGTGACCGTGACGATCACCTTCTTCGCCAGCCGGATCAGCTCCTGTATCACCCGGTTCTGGATCGGCGTAAAACCGGTAAACCCGTCAAAAGCGATCACACTGTTTCGGATGATCCCGGAGCGCGGGAGTGCCTCCTTAAGCCTGTCCAGCGTTTCCTCCGTCGTGATGAATTTCTCATGGATATACTCCACAAAAGCCCGGTACAATACACCAAGATCCTGCAGCTTATAATACAGCGCCCCGCGGGATCTGGCATACTCGGTCAGCTGCTCCATCTCCTGCAGGCCGATACCGTACTGCATGAACTCGGATATGGCCGACTTCACCTCATGAATATAGCCTATCTTATGCAGATGGGATCCCATCACCTTAAGCTGCCCCTGACACTGCTGCGCCACCTTGCGCAGCACCAGGCTTTTGCCCGTATCATCAAGCACCGGCACATCCTCACAGCCCACCTCCTCCAGAATACGGTGAGTCAGTCTGCCAAAGCTCAGAACGTCAATATTCATGATGATATGACTGGAATGCTCCACCACCAGATCCATCTGCGTCTGCATGGTAAACTGATCCGGCACGATGAGCAGATAGTCCGTCTCCGGATGCCGCTTCGATGCCTGTATGATATCTTCATGCAGTCGCCTGCTCTTGCCGGAGCCGGATGCCCCGAAATAAAATTGAAGTGACAATTTCCCGTCCTCCTGTTTCTTTTCCGCCCGGAAAGCGCATATCTTGTTCCGCAGAACCCAAAAAACCTGTATAGCATCAAGCCGGCCGCCTATACCTCTATGCCCGCCAGCTGACAGAGCCTCCGCCATTCTCCATAGACCCATTTATATTCCTGATATTGCCACAGAAGCCTCTCACTTCCGCCATACTCCCAACATTGGATCAGATTTCCCGGTAAGGGAACTCTGTTCATTACCGGCACATCCTGCAAAAATGAACCCCTGTGCGTCATACGCCATTCCTCATCCACTGACCAGCTTCCTCCGATCTCCCTCACGATCAGTTCCCCGTACGCTGCTGCAAGCTCCATGAGCTGTTCCTGGTTAGCCCTGAAAGAAGCCAGCATTCGTTCCCGATCATTTTTGAAGTCATCATTTGCTATTCTGTCCATCTCTTTTACGATGCAATGCAGGATATCCTCTTCTTTCGATGTGCTATCCAATCCATTCCTCTTCCAGAAGTTCCCGGCCAACACTGCCCTCCCGGTCCGGAAACGCTCTTCCATCTCGTCCGTGGTATGGCATCTATTGCTCCTGCTGTCAATGTCTGCTATCCGCCGTTCCTCCCGGATTGCTTCCCTGATCTCGTCCCCTGCCTGTTCCAGCTGGCTGCAAAGTTCCTTTTCGTCCTCATAAAAGAAGAATCTCTTGTACATACATTCTCCTATGTATCCATCTACTATCGTATAGAGCACAATAAAAAATGTTTTACGACGACATGCTTCCTCTTCGATCCTTATCCCCAGTTCCTTTTGATCCGGACTTCTTCTCATCCACCACTCACGCCCGGCTTCAAAACTAAAATAGAAACCCAGATCCTCCAGCCGCTTTATCAGGACATTCTTTATGATCTTTTCACTCATGAGGCCCTCATTTACCTCTCTCGATGTCATGGGCGGCTCCCAGTGATCGCCATACTTCCGCCGTTCACGCGCAACATTCTCCCTGTGCTTTTTTATCAGCGCCATATATTGTTCAGCCAGCGCTGCTCCCCCTCCCTTCTGACAGCACTCGCTGACCGCTCTCAGAGGGTCGTTCTTTTCATCCGAAAACGCGCAGTGGGCAATCTCTACCGATCTCCGCTTCAAGACCCATTCGCCACCGACAGTACAGAGGATGATATAACCGTATACGGCCGCCAGTTCTAACTGCGTCTCAATCGTTTCCCGGAAAGGAAGCCCCTTTATCTGCTCCATTTCCCGCAGCAGGCTGCCCATGACCACATCAGTCCCCTGATCCGCTGCAATCCCATTCCACTGCAGGAAGCGCTGCTGCAGTTCCTCACGTTCCTGCATCAACTGCGCATACATCTCATCTGTGATCATGTCCACATACTCCACTTTCGGTATGCTCAGTTCCGCCAGCCTGGGGATGACCCTGTTCACCACATGGTCTCCCAGAATGTTCAGGATATTCTCCAGTTCCTCGCCGTTTTCATAAGAATGATAGTCGAGATCCCAGAATATCTCGTCAATCTCCCAAACACGTCCCACATGCGTATCCATCAGCAGCTGGAATACCTTCCCCGGATCCCTTTGTATCACAAAGGTCTGTTCCGTCCCGTCTGCCGTTCTGCTGAACGTATACCTTCGGTCTACATATCCGGCAAACTCAAACCCATAAGGTTTTATCTTTGCTCCAAAAGTGTTTAGCAGCAGTTTTTTTGAAAACATATCCGTTATCCCCCCATACTCCATATGTGCCATATTTCCGATACCTCTGCATTATATTGACAGCCTGCCAACCTCACGGCAGGTATCCAAAATCACTTGTCTCTATCCGGAATTGGCACCATCAAAGACAAACTCGCCCTTATCATTTATGATACATGGCAGTCCATCCGTAACAAAGGCCAGTCCATCATGAAATTCACCAACATACATGTGAAACCATTTGCCGTCCTTTCTGACTGCGGCATAACCTTCATTAAAACAACCCTCCTGCTCATACAGACATTCTATCACAACCTTGCCCGCTGTATCAATAAAACCCCAGCTGTTGCTCATGCTTACCGCCGCTCTTGCCTCATGGAAAGCCGTGATCTTTTGAAAAGCGCCTTCTATAACTCTTTTTCCCTCTTCGTCAATATAAATCTGATGACCCACTCCCAATCTAACTGTGCACTCTGTAAAAGCTGTTGATACAATTCTGTCGTATCATCGCATAAAAATATTTTTTCGCTTTTATGCAAAAGGTTCCCGTTATAAATCTGCCTGAAAACGCCATCTCATTTTAACACTGCATAACGTTTATTCCATATGTCGAGGAACAGGCTAACCTTCCCGGTTCCTACAATACAGGTCATACATGCAATCTCTCCGTTTCTGCCCACATAAGAGGCATTCTCATCTATTTCCCAGAGAATATCCTTAGCTTCACCAGATCTGTCAAGATAATCAAATATCGCATAATAACTGTGATTCCCATACGCAGAACCATATAGATCCCCAATCATATCCATATTGATGCGTTCTTTCATATCTGCTTCTCCGTCAAACCATTTCTCATAAGAGTACCATTCCAACATAGAACTATAAGAATATTCGTTATTCCATAATCCCGCTTCCTCTTCTCCGCTTTTTCGGATATCTGCTGCTACAATATAGTCAGGCTCTGCATCCGACGTATCAAACAGCATATACAACTCATTTTTCCTGTCTGATTCCGTATAAACCTGATAAATGTCGTCCCTGATATAATGCTCATATACAGTAAAGAATTTTCATTTGGCCTACAAAATTTTGTTGACGGGGAGACTAAAGATAAACTTAACACGAAGAACTGAAGGGAATGTTGAAATTTAATTGACAAATATGCTAAAATTAAACATACGAGGTGATCTGATGGTCATTGAAGAATGGAGATTATAGTTCCGACACCTTTATTTTTGGGACTGAATACCGAAAAACAGTAAAAAATCTTTCTGGCAGGTGTTTCCAAATTTGCCGATTATGGTTATGAAAACAGTGCTACGAATCGAATTGTCAAAAAAGCCGGTATCAGTAAAGGAAGTTTATTCAAATATTTTCCGACAAAAGAGGATTTTTATTTTTATGTTCTTGACGAAATCACTGCGGAGCTTAATTCCAGCTTAGAAGAAAAAATAAATACCCTTTCCGCTGATTTATTTCAACGGATAATAGAGTATTCTGTTTTGGAGTTTTCATGGTATATTTTGTACCCCGAAAAATCCAAAATGATTGTCAAGGCATTCACCAAAAACGACACCGACATTTATAAGAAAACCGTATTAAAATATGGCAATAGAGAACAAGAGATATATTATTGGTTTTTACAGGATATTGATACAACTCAATTTCGGTGGGGCAGACATAAAACGCTTGATGTGGTGAAGTGGTTTCTCAAAGGTTTTAATGATGATTTTTTGACAAAAATACAAAAACAAGCCTATGCGGACTTCAAAATGATAGAAAAAGAATATGTAAAAGATTTATCAGAGTATATAGAAATTCTAAAGGCGGGAATCGTAAAATAAAGGAGGTTGTTATGTTTTATAATGCCCATAATGAAAGTGTCCGTGTTGGAAATTCTGAAATGGATTATGTATCTTTTGGAAATGGAAATAAAAATCTTATTATGCTGCCCGGTTTGGGAGATGGACTGTCTACGGTAAAAGGAATGGCTTTTGTTTTTTCAATGATGTATAGGATATATGCCAAAGAATTTACCGTGTATGTTTTCAGCCGGAAAAATCATTTGCAAGAGGGATATTCTACACGGGAAATGGCAAATGACCAAGCAGAAGCTATGACCGCTCTTGGTATTTCAAAAGCAGACGTTTTAGGCATATCCCAAGGTGGTATGATAGCGCAGTATCTTGCGATTGATTATCCGAATTTGGTCAATAAGCTTATTTTGGCGGTAACAAGCGCAAACTCAAATGAAATAATTAAACGAGTAGCTGGTGTCTGGATTGAAATGGCAAAGCAAGGAAATTATAAGGATTTAATGATAGATACAGCAGAAAAATCATATTCAGAGAAACACTTAAAAAAGTACCGTCGAATTTATCCGTTCATAGGAAGAATAGGAAAACCCAAAAATTTTAAGCGTTTTCTCATACAGGCAGCTTCCTGTATCAGCCACAATGCTTATGCGGAATTAAGTAACATAGTATGCCCTACATTAGTGATTGGTGGGGATTGCGATAAAATTGTTGGAACAACTGCTGCTTCTGCAATAGTCCAAAAAATTAGTCATAGCGAATTGTTTATTTATAATGGTCTTGGACATGCGGCGTATGAAGAAGCTAAAGATTTTAATGAACGGATTTTGAATTTTCTAACGAGATAATGGAAAGTCCAGTCAACAATAAATACAGTTTTGCATTGGTGTTGACAACCCTTGCCGCCTTGTTATCTCTGCCGGAGAAGAACCGGGAAATCATTTTCCTTTACTTTTTCGGACTACACACAGCAGGAAACTGGGGAAACGCAATTATTTTTTGCTTTTGTTGCTGTTGCATCATTAGCTGCCATCGCTTTCGCTGCTGATTTCCTTACGCGCCCCTGCGCATAAAAAGGGTCGGTACTGTGAAAAATACCTCCCCCGCTTTGGAACATTTCAATTTTCAAAAAGATTATAATGTAAAGCCGATTTTTCTTTTTGCAGGCCAGGGGCAATGGCGCCACTGTCCGTTGTCCTGCTCTGTTTTTCCAGTCAGCAGGTCTGTAGCGGCATCTGCAAGATAGCCCAGGTAACTTCCTGCGGAGCTGTCACCACAGAGCAATTTCCACATCAGGCCACCAAAGAGATAAGACTGGGCAAACTCGCGCCAACTATGCAGTTCCTCCGTAACCTTCCCGGAGAGCTCCCACAGAATACCAACAGCCTCGCTTTCTGTGATCCAGCCCAAATAGCATCCCCAACGTGTCAGCATCGCCGCCCGGCCAACATCCCAACCGGCCATAAAACCGGGAGCATATTGACTTTTATACCGCTGTGCAAACCTCCATGCCCGGCTGACAGACTCACGATCATCCTCGTCCATAGTTCCGTCCATCAGTTCCTCCGGCGAAGATGCCTCGCCATAAAGCTGATACCGCAGGATATACCCCTCCTGCGCCAGATAACGGATCATGTCCAGCAAGTCGCCCCGGCCGTCTATCCCCCAGGAACGGCGTACAAGAGACACTATTTTCTGTTCCATAACGGGGATATGTTCCTCCACATCCATACTATCCAGATTGTGGCTGTTAAGAGTCGATAAAATACCAGACAGCAGGATGCCAAAGTGCTCCCATTTTTCATCGTCTTTTTGGTATGGAATCGCTTCTTGCTCAGGCATGGACGCAAGCCGGGCCATTGATTCTTCCAACGCGGTATAAAGTTTTTCTTCCAGCTCAATATCGAACGAATGTCCTTCCTCATCTTCAGCATCTTCCATTTCCAGCGTTTCCAGAGCCGCCGCAAGCACGCCCATATCTTCTCCGAAAAGATGCTCCATCAAATCCCCGGCAGTATCATGTACCATCTTTTGCAACAGTTCCTCATTGACAGTCATTTGAGCCATGCTGTCTTTCTCAAACATCTGTCCAAGAATTTCTACCTGACGCTGCATATTAACGTCAATCCCTTCTTCGACTTCGGCAGCAGATATAGATGCGCTTTTTTCAGCGCCGGGAACTTGGATTTCATTGGTTCGTTCCTCGTTTTTTTCCATGGTTTCTTTCACAGAATCCAGCGCCTGCTCTTTTGCCTGCTGCGCCCGTTTCATAATCTCGTTTATATCGAACATTTTTCATCCTCCAATTAAATCGCTGCGCGATAGCACTAAGCACATATTATTTTCTAAAGCAATTGACATTTCTTAGCTGAACTCATTTAAATCGCTGCGCGATAGCACTTGACATATCTTAGCCGGACTTGTCCGGGGGGAGCGTATGCCATGCCGAAGTTTTTTTGTGACGTGTAAAGAGCGCTTTCATCCGCCGCAGTATTGCTTCCATGAAATGAAACCACAGATTGCCAAATATAAACACAATCACAAGAAACAGCAGGAACGCTCCTATTTCTCCAATCGGCATCTTTTACCTCACTTTGTTGCAAAACGGTTTATAAAGAAGTCGGTAAACGCGGCCAGCTCATCATCCTGTGATACATAAACATACAGCTTTTCATCTTCCAGCCAGTCATAGGCATTGATGCCAATGTAGCCTTTTTTATCCGGGTAAATGATGAAGGCATCGGTAGGATACTTATTACGATAGGCTTTGAAAATTTCGGAGCGGCGATAGTAAGCAGGATCGCCGCAGCCGGAAAGATCAGGTACTGTGGGAACCACCACAATCGTCTGGCCAGCTTCGTTCCAGCCCACAATCAGATTGCCAATCCTGGTTTTACTTCCATGAACAAATCCATAGTTGAATCGTCCCACATCCTCGGTATATCCGAAAATCAGCCTGTATTTGTCCCCTTCTTCAACAACCTGGTTAAATAGAGCACGCATTTTCTTCGCATTTGCGTTGCTCTTTTCCATGTCAATTTCGGGCCCCTTAAATAACTTACTAAAAAATCCCATGATTTTATCCTCCCTAAAGGTTTATATGTTTTTATATGAAACTGAACAGGACAGTACCCGCAGCATCATAAATGAATTGGTTTTACGTTTTGTTTTAGTTTCCATGAATCAAAATAAGAATAAACAACCGAAATTGTTTTTATTCTGCCGAAAATGAAATCCGTCTGAATATAAGGCCAAAACTGATATCCGGACGGATTTTATCATTTCCATTCTTTAAGATGCAGGGGCTGTTTTTAATTTCTCCAGCGCGTCCACAATGGCGTTTATTTGAAAGTCGACTGTTTCATCGGCAGCTTCGGGGACAAACAAAGGTAATGTATCAGGGATGGCCTTGCGTACCACCATCACTGTCAGACTCAAATTCGTGAATAAATTGATCCTTGCCGCGTCTGCCTTTATACCAAAGTTTTCTAAAATTTCTCCAAAAAGACGGAGCTGTTTTTGACGGAACATTTGATAGCTTTCCTTTGACAGACGTTTGAAAATAAGTTGCTGTTCTTCAATCGTTAAAACAGCAATGCCATTTTTCTCTCCGTAACAACAGGCATAGAGAAACTGTTTCACGGCATTACGCCAGCTTAAACCAGGATCAGCCATCAGCCTTTGCACTTGCTCAATAATTTTAGGCTGTTGCAAATACAGCGTTTCAACAACCAAATCTTCTTTCGTTGCAAAAAAAGAATAAAAGAAAGTTCGTGAAATGCCAACTTTTTTATATATTTGCTCCACCGTAGTATGCTGTATACCTTGTTTTGCCATCAGTTCAAGGCCGACTGTAACAAGCTCCCTTTTGATGCGCTCTCTATCCTCCTCAGAATAAGCTACCTTTGGCATCCCGTCACCTCCTTCCCGAAAAATCAAAGCCCCCGCAGGCATGACTATTTTCCTCATTGTTCGCGGGAATAAAAACAAATTATGAAATTTGGCTTTATTTTAACACATCCGGCAGCATAATGCAAGAGTGAACAAATTCACTACGCGATAATTTGTACTTTTGTACTTTTCGGGCAAAATGGCTGGGGGCTGCCTGGGGCATCCTCCTTCTTTCATCTGGATTTACTATGAAACAGAATCTTGCGGGGGATAAAAAAGCGCAGACTGTCCCTATA
>OFFQ01001451.1_pt1 | contig 13801 bp, 13 predicted proteins | sample 1521411 | NCBI WGS metagenome assembly OFFQ01 (sample SAMEA3504110, study PRJEB24116) | mouse gut metagenome | biome: mouse gut; feature: mouse-associated habitat; material: faeces | place: Denmark | collected 2011 | reverse complement strand
CAGGCGCACATAACAGACAAGGCGGCGGGATAGTCAATGCCTGTTACCGCCGCCCTGTTTTGGACTTTTATTAGACCGATAAACTGGAATTTCACACTTCTTTCTTTAACTCCATAAAACTATATATTCCCAAAATTATATACACGGGCACAACAATATATAATGTTAAATCAGCATATCCGTTTATACTTGAAAAGCAATAAGGCAAAGCACAAACATTGATAAGAAAATGAATAACAATCGGCAGCCACAAGTTACTTGTTTTCTTATATACCATTCCGAAAAATATGCCCATACCTACAGTCCAGACAACTTTGCTTACTATAACAAGTAATGACTGGTTTAACACACCAAATATATGTCCCACTCCAAAGACTACAGCTGATAATACAACCGCAATCAAAGTACTGTTTTTACTTTTTGCAAACATCTTTTCAATAAGATTAAGTAATAAACCACGCACATATAGTTCTTCGATTATTGCAACACCAACATAATATATGACGCCTTCAATAAGCACTTTTACAATAGACGGCTGACGGTCAAAAGGCGATAATCCGACATAAAAGGCAATTAATCCCACTATCGCAACTGCCACTCCAATTATTCCATATTTTTTGAATCCATCTGTCAATCCTGTTCTTGTAAATCCCAATTTCCAATTAGGACATAGTATTCTTAAAAACAAGAAAGTCATTATTCCTATAATCAAAAAATTTATCATCAGTGTAAAATAGAAAGGTTCTATGTCTGCAACCTGAATATTGACAAAAAATACACTTGGAATACCCGTTATATCCATAAATGCAATTACCAAAGTCAAAACGGCGATATAAATAAGTTCTCTCTTATTCATAATGCTACCTCCAAATCCCGATTTATCGGTTAGATTATCGGTTCAAATTATAGCACAGCTTGATTTTTAAGGCGTTGCAGACAAGAAAACACATAGGGCAGGGTTTTATACCGCCTCCCCACGAAAACGGCTTCTACCGGAATTTTCGGCGTTTCTACCCGCTCAAAACCTATTATATCCGCTTTCCAATGCACTGCATCAATTTAAACTTAATACAATGCAATACCTCTCTCTAAATCGGACACCTTTGCATTGGAAACAGAATTCACAATATGCGGAGAATGGTTCATGATGATAAACCGGAGCTTATAGATTTAACAATATCGTCCGCCAGCTGCCGGTCTTCTTTGTCTACATAGAAAGAATACCGGAACTTCACTTTATTGTTCCCAAAACTCCCTAATCTGGCTGTGTCAATGGCATTCTTCTGCATGATTTCTTTTATTTTGATCTTGTATTCAATCTTGTGCTGCACAAATGCTTCCTGAATCTTCTCTTTATGTCTGCTGTCGCTGACCGTGATCACTTTTTCCCGCTGAAACAATCTCAAATTTTCCTCACCTTGCCTTCCACCTTACCTTGAAAAGATCCACAACCTTCTAGCCTTTATTTCTGCCGGTCCAGCAGCTCCCGAAGTGCCTCATCCCCAATGCTCACCCACGCATCTTCTTCCTCGGCGTTCAATCCCAGGTATTCCCGAAGCGTCACCGGCTCGTCACTGAATCCCCACTCCTGACTGTAATCGTCAATTTCCTCAAAGGCAATCTCTCCCGCCAGATACTTCTCTTTAAATTTCTTTTCCGTTTCCATAAGCTGTATTATCCTCTCTGCAAACCCGCTGTTCCATCCGCTTTATCACACCCACGTTGACGCTTCTGGCCCATAGCCCGTCCTAAGGTGTTCCTGACCGGTGCTCCGCACTGAAAACCCCTGAAATTCTAGCCAAGTCCGTCTGCCTGTGCCTTCTTCGCGATCATCTCATAGGTGGGCACCGGCACACCGTACTGCTGCCCCATCCGCACCACTTCACAGATCAGGCCGTCAATCTCCGACTGTTTGCCTGCATAGACGTCCCTCTGCATGGAAGTGCTCGCCTCAGGGTTGAGTGTATCCAGAATCCGCAGGTTCGTCGCCACGATATCCGCCAGGAACGGCACTCCCATGGCCACCGCCAGTGCGTCAATCTCCTTCATCAGTTTCACAAAGGTATCCCGTGGATCGCCGGTCTTCTGCACTTCTCCGGCCGTCACATGATAATACAGGCCGCAGGCCGCCATAGGAGATACAAAGGCAAATTTCTGCAGCGCATCCCGCCTGATGTTGTCGGAAAGCACGCCGTCAATGCCGCTTTCCTTCAGATCCTGCGCCACCGCAAACAATTCCGGCCTGAGTTCCTCCGGGTTTCTCACCCCGTATACAATACGGAAGATATCCCCCCGCAGCAGAATCGTCCCCGGTTCTTTAATCTCTCCCGCAATATAGATACAACCGTCCGTCACCAACAATTCCGGCAGCTTCTCCTGCATCCGGCCGCCTGTTCCATAGATATTCAGGATCGGGATGACTATGGTATCCGCTCCCGCGACCCGTCTGATAAACGGAAGCGTTTCCTCCAGTGAATATCCTTTCACGCAGACAAAAATGGCATCCGGCTGCTCCTCATAATGTGCCATGTCCACTGCCTTGATCGGCCGCACCGTGTAGTTTCCCTTGGCTGTCGTCTCCATGCACAGGCCATGTTCCTGCATCTGTTTAAGGTGCTCCCCGCGTGCGATCAAGGTCACGTCTTTGCCCGCCTCCGTCATATAGGCGCCGATACTGCCGCCCGTGCCGCCTGCCCCGATTACCAGATATTTTAAATGTTTCATTTTCGCTTTTCTCCTGTCCCTGTTAATATCCTGTTGGCATTATAGTGAACGAAATAACAAATCTCTATTTCTAATGTCGTTAACTGTACATGCTACACAACAGCCTCTATAAGCAGTTTATCTCCGATCACTACTTCTTTCACACCAATTTCTTTCTTCTTATTAAAATTGAAACTCAGCATATATCCTTTCTTTAAATGAAAATGATCCAGATATTCCAAAAGCTGCTTCTCACCTCTCTCATTGTAGCTGTTTCCATGCCAGATCTTCATTTCAACAATGCTCTGTTCCCCCTGATAATCAATGACCAGATCCATACGTTCCCGGTTTCTTGTCTGTGCTTCTACATAACAATTACCGGTGCCATTGATGATCGGCTTGAGAAACAACATAAAGTATTTTCTTCCGGCATCTTCCAAAAATGTCTCGTTCTGATCACCATACAGAGAGTCAAAAGCCTCTACAAACTTCTCAAGCACCAGTCTGACATGCAAATGCCCGTCTACGATAAACTGATTTCGCTGCCGCGAACCTTCTGTATAGATAACGCTGTTTTGTTCTTTATAATCCAGTAGAAATTTATTATACAGCCGCATCTCATAAATTCTGTTTGCCGGCAGGACCACCGAATCTGCTGCTTTTACAAAACCAAACATCCGTGCATGCTGAACCGCAATGCTGTCCACATTATATGCAATGCTTTGTCCCTGAAACAACAACTTCACAAGAAGCTGATTCAGCTCCGGAAAGTCATTCAATTTATTCATAAGCGACTGAAAGAGCGGATTATCATCTTCCATCAGCATTTTCAATGCCGCCATAAATCCCTCTTTTGTCCAGGCATTACACATAATCCGTTCGTCCATGAACTTGCAGAGCCGTGATACCAGATAAGGATAACCTGCCGTATAATCAAACAAAAGCGCAGCAATCCCGCTTACATCCATTCCTGTATGCCGGTCATTTTCGTATGCAGAGAGCATCCCTTCTATATCTTTCACCGAAAAATTCATTTCTACCAGAAAGTCCGCCGCTATATTCCACGGACTGTTCTCTTTATGGTCTTCCTCCGGACGGATTTTCCTGCTGATATTTCTTACATCATAAACTCCGGCCAAAATCACTGACTGGAAGACCGGCATCCTTCTTCTTTTCAGGTAATACGCACGAAGCTGGGCAAGAAAATCGATAAATACCTGATTATTCGTGGCAGTGTCTATTTCATCGATCAGCAGCACAATCTTTTTGTCTGATTGTCTGCAGAATTCGGTCAGCGTTCGAAACAGCGCCGACAGTGTCGCCCTGTATGGATGGCCCGCGGCATACTGCTCCAGTTTCGCCTTCACTTCTGCAGGAATATGGGCTGCGTTTTCCAACAGTTCCCCCGAAAAAGCAGCAACGAAATTCAGCTCGGATGCAAAATCAGCATAACTGATCGTCTGAAAATCCAGACTGATCACCTCATATTCTTCTTCCAGAAAAGCGGCAAGCGCTGTCAATATCGTTGTTTTTCCATATTGTCTGGCTCTGTTGACCGTAAAATACTGTCCGGCATCCACCATAGATCTGATTTCGTTCAGGCGGCTGGACAGATCGACCATATAGTGCAGTTCCGGATCACAGTATCCATCGGTATTAAAAACTTTGCGCATGTCCCGTCATTCCTCTCGCTTCACACTCTCATGCATCCTGTTCCACTCCTTTATCCTAGCATACGGTCAGGCGGATTTCAAGGAAGCATTCGGGCGGATAGCATTAACGGGAGTAAAGTGCTGCAAATGTGCCGGACACAGCGGTCAATTGATCGAAACTGCCCTGCTCCACGATTTTTCCATGTTCCATCACCAATATCTCATCATACTTTCTCAAAGATTCCGGCGTAAGTTTGTGTGTGACCGCTATGCGGGTGACATTTTCCAGAGAAAGGATACTGTCTTCTACAAATTCCGTAGTCTCGCTGTCCAAGGCAGAGGTCGCTTCATCCAGCAAAAAAAGATTCTTTCTGTGTAATATGGCTCTTGCCACCGCGATCCGCTGCCTCTCGCCGCCGGAAAAACGAGAGCCGTTTTCCGCCGCCTCTGTGTCCAATCCGGCGGGCAGGCGGCCGAGCACATCATCCAGCCCGGCCAGATGGCAGGCCCTTTTGATCTCATCTTCATCATATGGTTTGTATAAAGTGATATTATTCCGGATCGTATCATCAAACAGAAACACTTCCTGATGAATCCACGCGGCTCCTGTCTTCCTGTCACTTTCTCCGTCCGTAACAATCCTGCCCGCATAACTGTCGTAATATCCGGCCAGCAGCTTTAACAGTGTGCTTTTTCCGCTTCCGCTCCTGCCCACTACAGCATATTTCCTGCCGCGTTCAAACTGCAGGCTGACATGATCTATCACCACTGCATTATCATATGCAAAAGAAACATCCTCAAGCGTCAATGTCCGTTCCATTTCCGGCAGGTCCGCTTTCAACTCACATGCACCCGCAGGCAGCAGATTTGCTTCCATCTGTTCACAGACCGGTCTGACCCCTTTGAGCTGACTGATCCGGGCAGATAACTGAAAGGCCGGAGAGATCACCTGCCCGGTAAGCTGTGTCACCGCAATGATGCTGCCGATCGTGATCAGACCATTCACAGCAAACACCCCCGCCAGGGACATGACCAGAAACTGTACTGCAACAGATGCCATATTTGCCAGACCATACAATACTGCCATTGTATCCGCTGTTCGCTCCTTGCCGTCTTCCAGCAAAACGGAACCCGCATCATGAAGTTCTTCCATTTGTTTCTCCGCCCGACAGGTTTTTATGACTTCAAAGCCACTGCATATATCCTTGATCTTTGCATGATAGCCGGCTGTGTTCTGCAGATTGATCTTCTGTAAAACACCCAGTCTTTTTCCAAAAAATCCGGGAATCAGACCCGGAATGGCCATGGCTGCAATAGAAATTACGGCAATAAACGGATTGATATAGAATAAAAGGGCCGCCGCAATGATCATACCTGTCAGTGAATCATAAACAGCGATCAGATTTTTCAGATAGTTTTCTTCAAAGCTGTCAAGACTTTGTCCCAAAAGCGCTATATATGCCGCACTGTTCTTTCTCTGGTCTGCTATCCTCTCTTTCTCAAGGATGCCCCGCATGATGCCGCTTCGTATCTGCAGCATGATATGTTTTATATTGACAGCCTTCAAATGTTCCGCCAAAAAGACAGCGCCGCCCAGAGCAAAAGCATACAGGCCGCAAATCAACATGCAGTCTGTCAGAGGCTTTACGTTCCGGGCTGCCATCGCGGCAGAAACAGCATCGATCAACAGATTGATCAATACGGCCACACCGACTGTCCCCACAGTTCTTATCGTCTGAAACACAAGGAAGATTCCCCATCGACATTTATTTTGATGAAATACATACGCCCGCATCCTATGTCCGCCTTTCCGGTGGCTGTCTTTTTACACCACCCGTATGGCTACTATACTCCTGCTCTTCGTAAAAAGACATAACGGCGCACGTTAAAGAAAAACTTACATGATTTGTTATATGGAACGCAGTCAAAATCAAATAATGAGCCCCAGCTCCTTTTCCGCATAGTCACACACAATTTCGGCAAATTCAGTCTTATGGACCAGCTTCATATAGGGCACAATGGCCTTCAAGATCGCTGTACATTCCTTATCATTTCCCAACAGATGACAGATCTTCGCCCTGCCAAATTCTATCTCCGGCAAAAGCGCCTGCTCAAAGCTGTTTAAACTTAACTCCTCAGCCATTTGGATATAGACAAGCGCTTCGCTGCAGCGGCGTTCCTTTTCCAGACACTGGGCGAGATTAAATGCAAGATTGATCCTGATGATCTGATATTCTTTCAGGCTGCTCTTGTGCTTTTTCAGACAGGTCATCAGTTCCTCTCCCAGACGGATCGCCCCCGGCAGATTCCCGAAACGTGAAAGAGCGGCTGCCCTGATACTCAGAATGTTCGCTTCCCGGACAGACAGCAAAACGCTGCGGAAATCTTCATAGTCAAACGCCGGCTTTGTCTGTGCAAGCGCCTCATCCAGTATACGCAAAACCGCTTCCGGCTCCCCGCCATCCGCCAGTTTCACAGAAGCATCCAGCATGAGAAAGCACTGCATATTCAGATTGTCCTTCTCTGCCGCTTTCGCAAGACATGCCAGACGCTTTTTGGCTTCCGCCAGATTTCCTTCTGCGACGGCGCTGCGTACCCCCTCCGCCTCCTGTTCAAAGGCCAGCTGTTTCTCACTCCTGTAATAAATATCGCAGAGCTGATATGTACTTGTGCCAAGTCTCGACAAAAGCGCCTCCAGCACCGTACCCGAAGGCATCTGCATCCCGTTTTCTATACGGGAGATCGAAACCGGTGAACAAATGCCGTCAGCCAGCTGCTCCTGAGACAGATGCGCCTTTTTCCTGAGAGAACGGATAATGTCTCCTAATGAGTTATTCTGCATGATATGCTTTCCTTTCAAATTCTGCTCCACGATCAATAAAATTTGTAACGCCTCGGCACAAGTCCAACTGAATTTGTTCAGTTTGTTGATGTTGAACTAAATTGCTCATCAGAGAATTTATTCAACCTAACAACTAACGTTTTCCGAAGAATCAATTCTTTCCCTGGAGATTATCCGGCATAAGGTCAATGTTTTAGCTATTTTTCCAGCATGAATCTTCAAAGCTCCAGCTTTCTCTCCATTCACTTCCGTCTTTGATACTCTGCACAATCGGATCCAGTAGTATTCGCAAAAGCTCGATAGCCTCCGCAAATCCGACATTTATCATCGCTCTCTTCTTTTTCAAAAAACTCCGCCATCTGTTTTGATGAAGTTCTTTTTCAGCAAATCCATGCGTAAAAATCACTATATCATCAAATCCTGTTCCACGATGATCAAACGTTTCTCTAATTGCTTCTCTCAGTTCTCCGCCATCCAGCCAATGCCTTGTCGCCAGAACATATATATCATAAAAGTCTTTATACCTGCTGTTGGCATCGCCCAGTGATACGATCGCCTCAAACTTTTCCGAAATCACAGAATAGATAGAATACGCATAAATTTCCGGAATCTCCATGTCCAGCAATACCGGAAACTGCATCTTTACTCTGTCTGGATATACCACATCGCCAAATCCAATATCTATGGACAGCGGTATTCTTGTTCTGTCCAGAAACGCCATAATCGTGACATTCACGCCGTGATATTCCTTAAACTCGGTAATATCTATAACTTCCAGGCTGGCCAGATCATACACCAGCGCATCATCACTTTCGATTGAAAATATCTTTTGAAAGATGCGCTTCATCGTTTCTCTGTCATTCGCTATATTTCCCGCAAGTAAATCTATATCTCTGGTTGCTCTTGTAAATTCTCCACCGAAAAGAGCATAGAGGAAAATGCCGCCCTTTAATGTAAATCGCCCGGCATACTCGGAAATTGAAAGCCGATACACCGTTCTCTCCAAGCCGTACGCCGTCAGGTTTTCCTGCATCGTCTTGCCGTTTGCTATTGCCTGATTCTTTAATCTGTCCTTTACCGATATTGCACTGGTCATACGAGTACCTCCAGATACCGTCTCATTACCTTATCACATTTCATCAGTTCTGCATATTTCAGAAGCCGACTCAAATTTCTGTCTTTTTGTTTAAGATACGTAGTGAGAATCTCCTTTGTTTCTTCAATCCCGACCTTTTCCCGATAAAAAACAATGTCAACAACCGTTTTTTCGATATTATAGATTCGAAATCCATTCTTTCCTTCTTCCACCTTGCAGATTCCCAGATCATACCTGTCATCCGTATAATAGTGAACATTCATCTGCGGCCAATCCGGCAGCGTCGATATCTTCGCCTTACGTGGTATAGCTACATCTACAGCATCCGGGATATATGTCGTCAGATTATAATAGACTGCAGCGCTGTGCAGACAGATCACGCCTTGCGGCGCATAGGCTGTCGCATAATAGAAATCTGATTCCTCGCCACGATATCCGTTATTCTCATAGTAACTTCTATTGAGTTTTGTAAGTTTTCCTTCCTCAACCATCTTACTGATCTTATACTGCGAAAACCCCCGTTCTCTCAGTTCCTTTGTGGAAAAAAACTTCTGGTCCTCCGAAAGTACATTTATATGCTCCATCGTCTCTCTTATCTATTTTATTTATTTTCGGCATTTTTATATTTTGCCGAATTTAAATCAATTATATGCCATAATGAAAAAGACGTCAATCAAAACCTGATACCAAACTGCTGCGCACCTCCGCTCTGCCTGTGAAACTTTATTCAGCCTGCAGTAAAAGTAATTATACCGCCTGATAATACCCCGCCTGGGCCTCCCACAGCTTCCGGTACTCGCCGCCCAGCTTAAGCAGTTGCTCGTGGCTGCCCTCCTCCAGCAGTACACCGTCCCCGAGAACCAGAATCCGGTCGCAGAAGCAGCAGCTTGACAGCCTGTGGGAGATAAAGATCAGCGTCTTTTCCCCCAGAAGCGTATTCGTCTTCTCGTACAGCTGTGCTTCCGATACCGGGTCCAGGGCTGCCGAAGGCTCATCCATAATAAAGACGGGTGCATCCTTATACAGGGCCTTCGCGATCGCCAGCTTCTGGGCCTCGCCGCCGGAGATCAGAATCCCCTGCTCGTCATACTCCCTGTACAGACAGGAATCCGTACCGGCGTACATTTCCCGGACCCGCTGCTCCATCCCCATGTCCGCCAGCGCTTTCCAAAGCGCCTCTTCCCTCTTAGCGCCGCTGCCTGCGATGTTCTGCCAGAGCCGGAAGGAAAACAGCTTGAAATCTTGAAAGACCACGGACAGCAGCCGCCAGTATTCCTCTATGTCATACGCCTGAATATCGACCCCGTTTAACCGGATCACACCTTTCTCCGGCCGGTGCAGCCGCAGCAGAAGCCGGATACAGGTGGTCTTGCCGGAACCGTTTTTTCCCACCATGGCGATATGGTCGCCCTGCGCGATCCGAAAGCTCACATCCTTAAGTGTCCACGCCTCCGTCCCCGGATACCGGAAATACACATGCTCGAAGGAAATTTCCACCACATCTGACGCAGGCAGCGCCTCTTTGCCGCTCTCAGGTTCCTCCAGCTCCAGAAATTCGTAATGCTGCCGCAGAAACGGCGCATTCCCCCGCAGATCCGCCATCCCTGCCGCCACCCGGGTAAGCCCTGTAAAAAACTGCGCCACCGCGCCGGAATATTTCACCACATTACCCACACTGATCAGTTCGCGGTAGGCGTTCACACCTGTATACAGGCAGGCGATCCCGCTCAGGAATGTATTGACCACGGAGTTTGCCGCCTTAAAGCTGCCCTCGTCTTTCCCGATACCCTTTATAAAATCCCGGTTATCCTTCTGTATCTTCCCGAATTCCTCCTCGATCAGCTCACGTTCGTCGAAGATCCGCACTTCCTTCCCGTACTTATCATTCTGAAAGACATTCTGTCTGTAAAATCCGTAAAGGCGGTTCTGGGCCGTCAGCTTTCCGAACCGGGCAAAACGCTTCCGGTTGTGCCGTTCCCCATTTTTGACCGTAAGCAGCACCCCTCCGGCCGCCAATACCAGAAAGCCGCCAAACATAAGGAGTGTCCCCGCTGCGCCGCTTCCCGCGGCCAGCTTCTCCGCCGCAAACTGCCCGATATACACAAGAGCCGCCGCCACGCCAAACAACCCGGAAAGCATATCCCCCGTATGCTGGATCAGTTTCTCAAACGGGTCTCCGTGCTGAAACCTGCCCCGTTTCATATTGGCAAGCAGCTCCTGGCCCTTCCCGCTCTCCAGAAGCTGATAGTCCATCCTGACTGCCTTTTCCAGCTGCTTACGTGTCTGCTCCGTCAAAAGCCGCTGCTTCGTTTTCTCCACATAACAGCCAAGGACATGGCCGGCCGCCTCCACCGCCAGAACCCCGCAGGACAGCCACAGTGCCTGCAGCAAAACCCGGGCTTCCCCCTCGCCCCGGTACAGTCCGTCCACCACGGCCGCCGAGAAATGCAGCACCACGAAAGGCCGCACCGCCAGCAGGAAATTCTCCGCCGCCAGCGCCGGAAACAGCCACGGGGAAACCTCATGGAAACTATGGAACGTCTTTTTGAAAATCTCTCTGTCAAAAGTCATCTCGTCCGCCCTCCGTATAATACCGGCTCTGTACGTTGAACATCTCCCAATAACGCCCCTGCTTCGCCAGCAGTTCCTCATGTGTGCCCTGTTCCGCGATCCGGCCGTCCTCCAGCAGAATGATCCGGTCGCAGAAACTGGTGCTGGCAAGGCGGTGAGAGATGAAGAAGGAAGTCACACCCTGCGTCATTTCGTTGTATTTCCTGTAAATATCATTTTCCGCGATCGGATCAAGGGCCGCCGTCGGTTCATCCAGGATCAGCACATCACCGCCTTTATAAAGCGCCTTGGCAAGCATCGTCTTCTGCTGCTCCCCTCCCGACAGTTCGCAGCCTTTGCTGTCAAACCTCCTGGTAACCATACATTCTGCGCCGCCCGGCATGGCTTCCACTGCTTTCCGGATTCCGGCCTCCTCCATTGCATGTTCTATAGTCTCGTTATCCGCTGTTTCCGTGAAAGCAATATTCTCCCTTACGGAATAGGCCGTCAGGAAATAATCCTGGAATACCGGAGCAAACATCCGCAGTCTTTCATCCTGGGGAATATCCTCCATATCCCTGCCGTTTACCAGGATCCTGCCTTTCACGGGCTTGTAAAGCCCCATGGCAAGTTTGATAAAAGTCGTCTTGCCGGAACCGTTCAGGCCGACGATGGAGATTTTGTCCCCCGGCTTAATTGACACATTGATGTCCTGAAGCGCATACTCTTCCCTTCCAGGATACCGATACCATACATGCTGGTATTCGAGTGTAAAACCCGCGTTTTCCTCTGGCCGCTTCTGTATGTCCAATACGCCTGATTCTCCTCCAAGCAGGTCAATATAGCTTTCAATATATTGACTCTCGCCGCGGATATTCGCCAGATTCTCCGCAATACCGGAAAGCAGATTTCCGAACTGTAGTATTGCTGCTGTATACAGAGTAAAATCGCTTACAGAGATCTCCCCCTTATAAAGAGAGAATGTCATCCACCCATAGATGGCCAAATATTGAATCCCCTGCATAACCGTGGGCAGGATCATCGCCTTTGCCATCTTCATGACTAGCCTGTCATCCATTTTGTATATTTCTTTCCTAGCCTGGTTGAATTTGCCGGTCACATAATCCAAAAGGCCGTAAAGCCTCAGCTCCTTCCCATTCGGCACATCAGGAAGATACCATATCGTGTGGTACAGCAGCCTCTCTTTTCCTGCCTTTTCCTCATATGCGCGGTATCTCAGTCCGACAATTTTGTCTGTCGCTTTATACCTGACCAGCATGATAAACAAAGAAAGCAGAAACAGGAATACCGACAGTCTGGAAACCACCGATATCAGGCCTGCTATAGAAAGAAACGAAGCCATAATAGCAGAAAAAGAGGAAATCAGACGTGCCATACTGGAGCGCTCCACGCTTTTCCTGGCAAATGCAATCCGATCCAGAGTCTCGGACTGCTCCGCTTCCTCATATCGTATACCAGAAACACCTCTGTTTAAACGGGACATGATACCTGCATTGATCCTTTTCTCTTCAATTCCCGCCAATTTCCCGATTCCGTTCTGAGAGATATTGAAAAAGAACTGGAGCACAGCCCACGCAAGAACATAGGCTATCGCGCTCTCCATGATCGGCTCCGGATACAGACAGCGAATTATGGCCGCAGGGAATACAACCCCTGCCACCGTGGCTCCTGCCCCAAGCAGGGCATTCGCTGTTTGATACAGAAAGTACGATCTGCTGTAGGAAGCTGCCATTTTCATGGACGAACCTATATTGCCGCAAATCTTCTTTAACTCTGATCCCCCGCTCTTCACCACATACACCTTCTTTCTTTTAACACGGCAGGAAGCCGATATATAATTGTGATTTCCTGGTTAAGTTGTCCTGCCGTGTGCGAAATAAATCTTATTCTACCTGTTCGTTTTTACTGCATGCAGCTGCTCCATATCAGCCACACCCTTTTACTTTATTCAAATGAATACACAAAAAACCATTGCTGCCTGTGCACTCACCATTAGCATAATAATTGACTCCAATTGCATTGCCCCGTCTTCTTGGCTTGACTAATTTTTTCTTTTTCATTTCATCAATCTCCTTTCATAAATACCTTGGTGCTTCAGTACTATAGATTTATAATATCACAATTACATATCAGCCATCTTCAGTACAGTCTTTGTCACTGCTCCATTTCAACCACTGCCTCAATATATTCGATTAATGCGTTCAGCGACAAAAAAAGATCCATTGATAACATGTCATCCGGTATAACACATTCAAACTCTTCTTCCAATCCTGAAATAATGGACACAAAACCAATTGAGTCTATATCGTATTCCAGCAGATTCACATCCTCCTCTTTTTCCTCAATATAGTAACCATATAATTCAAACACAGAAATAATCCTGTCCTTTGTACTTTTCATCCTCTCTCCTCCCTGCCTATATCACTTCTGTCTCCGTTGACCTTACATATAACAGCAGCAAACTATCTATCTGGGATTTTCTTGCACAGTTTTTACGCCCATCACAAATAACTGCCTTAGGACAGGCACCCATGAAACAGGAACCGCTAAAATAACAATCATCACATTCCTCATCCTGATATCTATACCCCAAAGTCCAGGCATTTTCCTTACCTCGGTCAATCAGGAGCTTTCCATCTTCCATCCTTCCTATAGCACGCTCTTCATTACAGGTATCACATTTGGATATTAAGCCGTCGCATCCAAACACATATTTATTCATCATTGCTGCACTGCAGGTAGTCCCGGCAAAATCCAAATCTTCAAAATTCAGATTGTATTTTATATCCTTTACCTGGTCAGCCAGTCTATATAAAACCCCATCCATGTCCACTTCATGGATCAAATGGTCGGCAAACTGCTTCACCCTTTCTCCGCCCCAGTCACCTGCAGGTCTGATAAAAAGCGAAAAACGTTTATCTTGTCCAAATTTCTCAT
>OFFQ01001450.1_pt1 | contig 13823 bp, 11 predicted proteins | sample 1521411 | NCBI WGS metagenome assembly OFFQ01 (sample SAMEA3504110, study PRJEB24116) | mouse gut metagenome | biome: mouse gut; feature: mouse-associated habitat; material: faeces | place: Denmark | collected 2011 | reverse complement strand
TGTTACAGCTCCGCTTTATTTGTCGTTCCATCAAACCGACTGTGAATAGTAACAAAATAATACGAAAGCCCCTTTTTTTCATATTGACTTTCTGTATAGTATCGATATCTGTCATAATTACTCATAAGTATTATACTTCACTTTCCTTTTGAGAATATACTTATAATACATATCCTTTTTTTCCGACATAGTTCAATATTTTACTGAGTCTCCACAAATAATATTGTTGCATCCATAGGTTCCTGACATACGGAGTTTTATTTATCATAATTTCCATACTGTGAAACATCATTACCAGCTCACTGCGCCCCTGCAGTCTTTTTACAATCTGCTTCATTTCCAAATAAGTCATGTGCGTAGGACGAAGCCATCTGTAGAAAAGCCAGTTATCCGGAAGCAATCTGCCGATCAATCCCCATCTCTTCCCAAGTATCGTTACCGGCACTTCCACGATACCAGAATCCCCTTCCTGATACATATCATCCATTGCAATAACATATCTGCTGTCAGGCGCTTTTCTATGATTCGGTCCTCCTTTGCCTGTCCAGTCAATATTGGGAGTTACGGAACTGTCATATTGATATCCAAGTCTATTCAAGCTATGAATGGTATCCAAATCTGTTCCAAACCTTGCACCTCGATACCATACAGGTTTTACACCTAATTTTGATTCAATCAACTTCGTCAAATTAGCAATTTTCTCATACTCATCCTCAGCAGAACAAGCACTATTGGGAAATTGCGGGGTTATTTTTTCGATTCCTTCTCCCCACCGCGAATGCGGTTCAATATATTCAGGGTGCAAATGTGCTCCAATAATTGCACCCTGCACTATTTCTTCTTTTAATATCTTACAACATTCGTCAGAATAAAGAACTTCCGGCGATACGAAATAAATCGGATGAACATGATACCTGTTCCAAATTGGGCGTAACAACTTCGGAATTCCTTCACATACAGATGTATACTCCGGAGGCCAGCTTTTCTTCCAATGTGCATCAGCATCCATCTCTGTATCAATTGTTATCCAAACACGCTTGTCCTGATTTACTGTCATTTCTGCTTTTTTTCCATAGTTTACTGTCATTTCTGCTTTTTTTCCATGGTTTACTGTCATTTCAAATCTTATCAATATACTCATTATACCACATCTGAAAAACATAAAAAGACCATAATAAAGAACTGTACACAATTTTATCTGATTTATCCTGCATGGCGATCAATCTCTGCATCCCGTCCGGCCTGAAAATCCCCTGTTTCTTCAACCTGTCCGGCTCCGCCAACCGTAAGATTTCATCCTTCAGAACCGTCCTTAACCATTTACGAAGCGGAACCCCAAACCCTTTCTTTGGTCTGTCCAGCAGTTTTTGCGGCACATAGTCATATGTCAGTTCCTTTAACAGATACTTTTTGTCAAAATGATGATATTTCAAATTGTGTGAAACCCGAAATGACCACTCCGGAATGCGGTAATCCAATAACGGGCAACGTACCTCCAGTGAATACTTCATAGATGCACGATCCATCTTCGCCAGTATCTCATCCGGAAGGTAAGTTACCATGTCTAATAGCATTCTTTTTTCCTGCAGATTACTCGTTTGAATCCTTGCCTCATGACTATATTTTACATCGACTACATCCGGAAGTAAAATTTTTCCCGCTTCTTCTATCATCACATCTACATACAACTGGCTCTTAACACTCTGACTCCGGTTATTTATAAAAGCCCGCAATTCCATAGGCAAATATGGCAAAATCCCCCTGTTCCATGGCATTTTATTCTCTATAGCGCCAAGGAAATCAAAATGCTGTGCGATCCATGTCCAGTCATACATTTTGTAGCCGCAAAACAATTCATCACCGCCATCACCAGACAGTGCTACCGTAACATATCCTGCCGCCATTCTCGACACCAGCATTGACGGAAGCTGGGAAGAATCCGAAAAAGGTTCGTCGTAATATACCGGCAGTTGATGGAGCATGTCCAGGATCTGTTCTTCCTTCATGTAGAGTTCATGATGATTGGTTCCTATATGCTTTGCTATCTGGGCTGCGTATGGAGCCTCATTCCTCTCGTTGTCATAGAAGCCGATTGTAAAAGAATCTATAGGCGCATACGAAACTTCCTGTGCAACTGCTGTAATTAATGTTGAATCAATTCCTCCGCTTAAAAATGTCCCAACGGGCACATCCGCAACCAGTCTTTTGGACACGGAATCTCTCAACAGATCCTTTAATTGTCGCTTGGCTGTCATTAAATCTGTAACATCCTTATCCGTATGTGACCAGGTGTCGATCAAATCCCAGTACCGACAGATCTGTATCTTTCTTCTATGATATACAAGGTATGTCCCCGGCTCCATCTTATAAGTGTCTTGAAAAATAGTATGCGGTGCAACAATATACTTGTTACACATATAATGACCGATCAATTCATGATCAATATTCTTACAAAAATACGGATATTTTATGATCGGTTTTAACTCGGAAGCAAAAACAAAGTCCTCCCCTTTTGTATAATAGTATAAAGGTTTCTTCCCCATGCGGTCTCTGGCAAGAACAACACACTCTCTTTCCTCATCGAAGACAGCGATCGCAAACATGCCATTAAATCTTCGAAAGCATTTGCATCCCCATTCCTGATATGCTGCTATGATAACTTCTGTATCACAATTGGATGCAAACCTGTATCCCTTCTTTTTCAGTTCATCCCGAAGCTGCATATAATTATAAACTTCGCCATTATAACTGATCACAAGCCTGCCGTCCGCAGATTTCATCGGCTGATGCCCCAATTCGGACAGATCCAAAATAGCCAGTCTGCGCTGTGCGAAGCCGACCCCATACTCTGCACTCTGATATTCCCAGATACCATGGTCGTCAGGCCCCCTATGGTACATCGTATCATTCATCGCCATAAGCTGTTCGCTGCGTATTAATTTCCTGCTCACATATCCACAAATCCCGCACATACTATTGTCCGCTTCTTTCAAATACCGCTATATATGCTTTTGCTTTTTCCTGCCAGACAAATTTCGTTCTGGCCAGCAATCCGCTCTTTTTACCCATATAAATACGCCCCAGCTCGTCATTACACATTTCTATCAGGGCATCCACGAACTTCTCGATCGGTTCGATCCTTCCATTATCCGCGATCAATTCTTTGCTTCCACCACACGGCGTCATCAGAATCGGCAAACCCATCGCCATTGCCTCCAGCACGACATTAGGCATTCCTTCCGATTCAGAAGGGAGGATAAACAAATCCGCTCTGCTGTAATACTCATAAAGCTCTTTCTTGCTCTTCTTCCCTTCAAATGAAACGAAAGATTCTACACATGATTCTGATGTGATTCTTTCTAATTCTCCACGATAAGGGCCATCACCGACAATCGTCAACAGAACCTTCTTCCCACACAAAGCATTAATCCTATCCATTTCCGGAATAATGTATTGAAGACCTTTACCCTGTATCAATCTTGAAACAAAAAGTACATTAATCTTTTCATCCTGTTTATCCGAATCGACTGCTACATCCGTTACTCCTGCCCCCATTCTCATGAAAAAATTACTGTCTACGCCATTAGCAATAATCTCGATCGGATATCTGTTTTCATACCGCAAGGCTTTCTGCTTCAACACCTCACTGTTTGCAACCAATGCATCCGCATTTCTCCAGATGCTACGTATTGCCGGAGACAAAATTTTATAGAGTAAAGAAAACCTCTTCTGTGCTCCCGGTATATCCCCTCCGCCAAACCTGATCACGTACGGAAGCCCGTATCTTTTCTTTAAGTACAGACCGATCGGTCCGCTCGGAATCCCAAAGAAAATCTGGCATATATCGAACTTAGTTGTACCGGCGATCTGTCCAGCCCTTATCCATGCACTGCACAGAAAAGAAAACATCTCTGGAAAGGTACTTTTATCTTCCTTTTTGCGCAATGCTCTGACACGAATAATTTGAACATTATCTATTTCTTCTTCTCGCAGTAAATCTCTAAAACATGCTGTCAAAACAGTAACCTTATGTCCAAGCTGCGCATAGTTTTTTGCCAAATATAAACACGCATTGGCGCCACCGCCGCCAATTGGAGGATATTCATGAGAAATAATAAGTATATTCATTCTTCTATATTTTCCGTACTTTCCGTTATCTTATCCGTTTAATTCATCAACACATTCCGATATGCCGTTAGTTCTTGTTCTTAAGTTTCCACCATGCTTCATAAATGCCTTCTGAATTCTCATATACTGTGGGTCAGTCTTAAGATTAGGAACATTTGTTCTTGCTGATGTAACAATTCTTCCATATAATCTATATCGCTTCAACATCAAAGAAACATTATTATAAGTATTTTCAATCTGTGAAAGTGCATGCCGTAAATTGGTGCCCTTCAATTCAACCAGAACAGCCAGCAAAGAGGTCACATCCACGATCATATTATCACACTTGACTCGATCTGCAGATGCTATCATCTGTCCGTCTACTCTGTATACGGCGATCACATCTCCACTGTTCTGCAATGTATAACGCTTTTTATTTTCTTCAACAGCAATGATCCTGCGTGTATCACAACTTTTTAAGCACTGCGGCATCTGACATTCCACGTACCTATCCTGTGTACTTTCTATCGATTGTATACATTCTGCCAGGTGACTACAGTCCATTTCTAATCTCCCGTTCAATCAATTTATCTGTTGCACTATTTAAAATTTCTGATATTTCATCTATTTTTGCAGCATCAATCATGTGGTTTTCTCTGTCTATAATATCCTGAGCTGTATGATCCTTCAGTATATACGCATTTACTCTCTCTGCCGATATTCTATACTTTATCGGAACAATGTCGTCTTTGCTGTCCTGCCTATTTTCAACAAACGAAGAATACATAGCCAGATTGGCTGCCGTCAGAATATACGGACTATGGGTCGTAAGTATTACTTTGCTTTTTGTTGCATTAATCATTAATGCAATCAATTCTAACATTTTCTTCTGGGCATTAGGAAAAAGATGTGCTTCCGGCTCCTCGATCACCAAATAGACTCTCTGTTTGTTTAAAATAATAGAAAATATCATTAAAACAATCCATAATGCTTCCTGCTGTCCTGAAGATGCCTGTACAAGCTTTACAAAACGTTTCGAAGAGTAATAAATCCTTTCCCCATTCTTGTCATTTACATACTCTCCTTTTAAAATTTCAGTTACCAGTCTTTTTGCTCTTGCCACACTCGAAAAATCGATTTCTGCTAAACTCGTTTTTTTTCTGTCAGTAATAATATCCTCCAGCTTTTGAGAATACTGCTTTTGCAATATTGTAATCCTCTCTATAAATTCATTCATCAAAATATCGTACTTATTTGGAGTCAATGTATGAAAAAAATCTGAGTTTGTCGCCAACATGCTTCTTCCGGCCGGAATGAAAATTGACGTGTAATTTTGACCAAATATCTGATCCACGTTAATATCAATTTTTTTGGCAAGATCTTCCCTGCCGCTTACCCATAATCTAAGATCCGCACTTTGTCTGACTTCACTTGTCTCCTGTCGGATATAATATCCGCGAATATCTCCAAGCAAATTTCCACATTGTTTCTCTAACTTAGCTGAAAAATGAACATTTGCATACCCACTTTCCAATTTAATCTCCACATACTCTCCGTTATCAAAAGTATAGGTGACCGAAAAAGGATCCATATGCTTTGTTGTCCCAAAACATTCCATAAATTTGGTTCTTAACTGCTTCTTAAAACTAACTATATTTCTCGACTGAAAAGGAGACATTAGCACCCCTTCCGGATTCATCAAAAACTTCTTAAACTCCTCCGAAATGCTTTTACAGAAAAAGACAGTCTTTGCAATCGTACTTTTTCCGCTTGCCTGTTCACCGATCAAAACCATCATTTCTTCATTAACATCATTCTCAAAATATTCTATCGGTCCAAGATTCTTAATCCTAATTCTACTCATTACTGTCCTTTCATAAATCCTCTGACTCTTCTTTTATTATCAGTATATGGCTCCTCCTGCATGCTTGCTTCTGCTCTACAGCCTCTGCCTTACTCCTCTACATTCTCTACAATTTCTTTGATGCTATAAGGCATGTCCACATGCGTTCCATAATATACCTTCATCATAATCTCACTCATCAATCCAAAAACAAACATCAAAACTCCCATAATTATAAAGAAAACCGTCAGAATCGGAGGAATAATGTTATTGGACATTTTGTATCCCAATGCAAACAGAGCGACAGACCATATGCCGCATGCTCCTCCCAGTAAGCAAAACAAAATGCCCAATGCTCCAAGTATATGCAGAGGACGAGACGCATACTTATTCCAAAACCAAACCGAAACCATATCAACAAGCCCTTTGATGGTTCTATGCCAATTATATTTTGTCTTTCCGGATGTCCTTGCACGATGATTGACCACCATCTCGCCCACCCTAAATCCCTTGATCTGCAGAATGGCCGGAATAAACCGGTGCTGTTCGCCATATAGATTAACTCCCTTAAAACATTCTCGGCGATACACTTTCAAAGAACAGCCACTATCATGAATACCATCATGAACCAATAGATATCTTAACGCATTTGCCCCCTTGGAAACGAACCGCTTCATAAATGTGTCTTTACGGTTCTTCCGCCATCCGGAAACAACATCATAATCTTTTTGGATCAGATATTCTAACATCTTAGGTATATCCGCCGGATCATTCTGTCCATCACCATCCAAGGTTGCGATAAATTCTTTTGTAGCAGCTTTAATGCCGGCATCCATCGCCGCAGTTTGTCCGAAATTTCTACGAAACTGAATATATTTCAATGGTTTCAACGTGCGACAAATTTGATCAGTCTTGTCCAAAGAACCGTCATTCACGAAAATAATCTCATATTCATATCCTACTGCTTCACACATTTGCTGAATCTCTTGATACAGCTTCGCCACATTGCCTTCTTCGTTATAAACGGGTACTACAATAGATATGCTCAACATTTCATCTGCCACCTTTTATCTATTTATTTCATTCAAATATCCTCAAACTATCCGTGCTCATTACAAGTTCTATAACCGTATAATCCGTAAGTTTGCTAAATCTACTTACCGCTTCTTCAATGCTATAATCTACGGTAAGCCACAACAAAATTTTACTATCTGCTTTATTATAACACAATTCTTACTCTTACAACATCTTATTTTGCATTATCAAGACATTTGACCTGAGTTTTACAGTTTTATAACAGAAAAACAATATTATAGATTTCTAAATCACTGGAACTTCAATATTTCCAGGATATATCAACTTGAAGACGAGAAATAACCCTCTCTGTACCTCCGGGAATCATTCGGAATTACTATATTCGAATTATTTTTAGTATTCCGTTCTCCGTTCTATAATTTCATCCGGTCGGTCTTTTGACCTCGCCATAATCGTACAGATCCCATGCTCTTCCTGGGATATTATAAATTCCCGATTCTCATTATAGTCTTGCACCAGATATGCTTCTCCGTCGTCCGGCTTCAACAGTATTCTATATTCCATATCTGCTTCCCGATTGGACGCTACACACATATTTCTACACGCGCCGATTCCCTCTGCTTCCTCGGCCAAATCCCTATAATACAGTCCATATACAGAAGGAGCCGTATCTTGAAGTTTCTCTGCATATGAGCCATAGAAATACTTGATATTTTCCTCTTCGTTTCCAGACACAACTTCATAGAAAAAAGGAGTGAACATTGTTGCTCCGGCCGCGTTCAAATGTCCAACATTATCCATAAAATATTTATTATCTTGTAATGGAAGATATTCGTCCCTTACAAGATTAAAATCATAGAAAGCCACGTCACATTCGTCTGCGATCGCTTTAATCTGATCCACATAATGATCATAATCTGCCGTACTAAGCAGCTCCAACTCATGTATCGGAGCCACAAATAAAGTCAGTGGCAGATTTTTTTCTTTACAATATCCTATTATTTTACGAAGATATTCTTCACTTTTTTCTCCAAGTGGATTTTCATCTGATAAAATTCTATTTTGCTTCCATAACCTTGTCTCGTCTGGCAATTCTCTAGTACAGTACTGATATCCTTTCTTCTGATACTCAAACTGTCCATTCCCATCGCTATAATCGAAATACCACTTATAGTTAATATAATTTACATCTCTTTTCTTTTCAACGACGTGCTTTATGTAGTTTTGCCCCCCCCCATCCAATTTTCCTCGATATCTGACAAATGGCAGAAATATGTCTGCATACCATTCACAGTCGGCTATCGCAAACATATACTGCAGTCGGTTAAGTGACATTCGCATATAATCTGTATTTTGCCAATTTCGAAAATACTCATGACTGATCCTTTCGCTTACCGATCCAGGATAATCCTTCACATTATAATAATAATATAGTTCAAGATACACATTCGACAATTCATTGATTCGATCAGCTTCCTTCAAAATATAATAGGATCCGTTCAACAGCTGTCCCGGCGTTGCCATGTTAAAATTGTACTGTCCATTAATATCATCAAGGATATTGGGGTTGAGGTCACAGAATACATGGGATGAGCCTAAATATATATTATCAATTTTTCCTTCATCTTCATAAAAATTATGCCAGAAAATGCGCTCAAGGTTGGAATCGTCCGGATTCAAATATATGTAATTTAACGCATGCGCTATTCCGGTAAACACCATTAGTACAATCAATACTTTTAGCGCGCTCTGAACATATACACATCCGTGTAGCACAAACTTATGTATCATAATCTCTCTCCATTTATTTTCCTAAACTCCTTGTATATTCTACAGCTTTCTTTTTTCATTTACAATCATTTTTTAATATACCGTCCATTCTTTTTCCGAGATTGACAACATTCACAAAACTTAGTATAGTTAGAAAAGTCAATAACAAACACAGCACAACAACAGAAAGAAATTATCTTGAATAACGATTATGCGGCAGAACGATCTGGATATAGCAAAAGGAATCAGTTTAATATTTATTTTGATGGCTCACAGCTGCGGATTTCCATTTGGCATCGGAGAATACTGTATCACTTATTTTGTTGCAGTGTTCTTTGTAATATCTGGATACCTGCAGTCAGACAAATACACTGCCGTACTCTTTATCAGGAAACGTATCCTTACAATTCTGGTTCCCTATTTTCTCTATAATCTATTTATTTTGCTTATTTACTCAATTTGGCATGGATTTGACACTTTAAAGGAATTCTTTTTGGCAATACTCGGTATCCTTTATTCCAATTATAGTTTATATTATCCGCCAAATACAGAAAACAATATTTTTTTCTATCGGATCGCCAACGATCCAACCTGGTTCTTAACCGCCTTTTTTTGCGCCAACATACTATTTCTTTTTTATATAAAAATATGCCGGCAATTCCTCCACAAAATATCCTTCTTTCTTTTTTGTCTTGCCGCGACAATGCTGCTGACACACTTCCCTGTTTTTCTGCCCTGGAACACAGATAAGGCATTTATCGGTACAGCCTTTATGATCATTGGTTATGAAATGAAACTGCGCAGGATCATGACGGAATATATCGGCAGCCACAGAATAGTCTCTATAGCAGTGACTTTTATTGCGCTCATTTTCTACAGAGCGTTAGTTAATTATAACCCGGGAGTCAATATGGCTCTGCGCATTTACGGAGGTCATGGGAATTTCAGTGTTATCCTGTTTGTATGTGCGGGTTCTTTAGGCTCGCTTATCTGTATCATGATCAGCAGGTTACTTGATCGCCTCCCCTTTTTTTCAACAATGCTTGCTGCAATCGGACGAGAGGGTCTGGCCATTTTGTCTATGCACTTGATTCTTTTCCGCATTTTGGATACAATGTGGATAAATCATCTTTCTTTCCATTATTGGCTCACCGCGATGTTACGAATCGCTCTTACGATCGCACTGATCATGTATACGCGCTGCGCAGTCCGGCATATCCGCCGAAGAATTTATGACAAAACCGGCAATTAACGGAGGTTCACATGCTTATGAAATACAACTTTACTCAAAAACATTTCTATATGATATTCGCCGCCGTCCTTCTGCTCCAATGCCTCATCATCATCGGATGGGGCACACGAAAGGAAAACTACAATATCGATGAATTGTTCACTCTGGAAGGGAGCAAACAAGGCGGGTATGGCATGCTTTACTGGGATCTCCAAGATGGTTTCTACGGCAGCGAACATACTCCTGAGGAATTCCAAGACTGGTTCACCACATATCCTGATGAGCTCCTGATACATCAGGGAACCGAAACAATAATCGATGCTTTGTTACATAGAGAATTTTATTACGTTCTGGTTAATCTGGCCACAACATTCTATCCCGGCCAAATGACTTATTGGATCGGTACAGGACTTAATATGCTGCTTTTTATACTGGCACAGATTGTTCTATACTCAATTGCACACAAAATAAAAGGGAATCTCTGTGCACTGCTGACTACAGGCATTTACGGTTTCAGCGCCGGCGCAGTCAGTACTGTACTTTTTAATCGCTGTTACATGCTGCTGACATTGCTGTCGCTTATATCTGTATATCTTTATCTTCAATTTCCAGAATTGAAACAAACTCAGAAAAAAATCTGCAGTCTTTTGGCTTTTTATTTTGTTTTTTTCATCAGCTACAGAACTCATCAATTCGGTTTTGTCCTTTATGGTATCACCACTATTCTCTTTTTAGGATATTATATGATAAAGGGAAAGCGCGCCAGTGCGCTTTGGATCATACTTGGCCATGGACTGCCCGCGCTGTCCGGAATTTTCTTTTTTTATGACAAAGTTATTGATCTCTTTGCCGGCGGAGTTGCCGATCTGTTTTGGGATATGCTTTCAAAAAGCGATCTTCAGGATTTTATAAACCGCATTTATTTTATTATAACGGCTATATCGAAACATTTATTTTCACATTTTCGTTATATGCTCATACTCGCTTGTCTATTTGTTTTTTTTGGAATTTTCAAATACGCAGGAAACCCGAAACATTTCAAAACTGTCATAAAGCAGCATTTCCTATGGATTACCCTGCTCCTGCTCCCTGTTCTTTATTATGCGGTTTTAGTGATGGGCGGTGCGGTTGGACATGTTTATTCCTGGAAATATTTAAGTCCATTATACCCGGTCATCCTACTATTAACCGTATTGACCTTTATGACTGTCATAAGAAATATGAAATACGCCAAGATGATCACCGCCTCCTTTATCCTTTTATTCGTGTCCATCACTGGTATTTCATATTATGAAATTCATATAAGTGAACTGTATCAAGGTGACAAAGCATTGAAAGAAGAAGTAAACCATAAATTTCAAGGTGAAGATGGCATACTGGTTCAACTGGATACATCCGGTGAGATCAGTTTATATATGCCGGCACTCCTCTGGCCCGACAACTGCAGTGTATTAACGCTCTATCATAGTTCTTTTGCAGATGAAATAACACATTATACTAATTCAAATGATAAAATACTGCTATGGCTGACCTCTGATTATGAACATGGTCAGATCATTGATCAGCTTAAGACGCATACCGATTATACCAATGTAGTACTCGCCTTTTCCACCCCGTATGCATATGTCTATGAATGCAGTAAATAACTTATAAAAGTAACTTTAGACTGTCAACCACTTTAACAGTTTTTTTAACAGTTGGTCCAGTTTAGCTTCAACATATTTTGAATACAGGAATGCCCATAAGATCATTACTATGTTTGTTATGACAAATGTACCGATCAATGCAGCTTCATTATCATAATCCATCTGTTGAAGAAAAATATAAGTATAAGAAGATACAGTACATAAAACAAACGTGTGCCATATATAAACCGAATAAGATATCTTTCCCAAAAAAGAAAAGACCCTCCCTGCTAAAAACTTCGGAATCATATATAGATTTGCCAGTCCATAGATCACCAGAACGGCGCCGACCAGATGCCAGAATAAATAAGTAATCACATAATCAGGCAGGAAATTCAGATATCTATATACGTTAGTCGGATTAACCCCTGTAGGATACCCGCCAAAAAAACAACCTAAAATGAATGCTATTACCCCTCCCCACTCATTTTTTCGTCGAAATAGTTTATGCGTACAGAGTGAAAATGCAGCCCCTAAACAAAATGGAACATAAAGTGGCTGTATCAAAACCATGATCGCTGCCAATACAAGAAAAAGCAGAACTGCCTTGATCGGTTTGACTGCCCACGTAATCGCTCCTAATACGATTGCCACAATAGATCCCTGAAATATAGCGGGCAGCATCCAAAATACACAGGATAACCCAAAATTACCATCGCCCCCAAACCATGTATGTATTACTGTTTCAAATATAAGCTGCAAAAATGACATCTGCTCTGCATGGCATGTACTGAGCCATGTTGAAGTTGAGACGGCACCAGCGTCGACATTTCCAAACCATCCACATTGTATAAACAGATAAGTCAGTACCGCTACTGGGATAAATGGAAGCAGAAGTCTGAAATATCTCTTAACTATAATTTCGGACAAGCTGTTCTTATCAGTCAATTCTATCACTTTTTTACTCATAACAATACCGCTGATCGTTAAAAACAACAAAAATGCGACCACACTGATCACAATGATCCCGCCAAACATCGCTAAATAATCCAAGCGATTCCACTGATCCATGATATAGTACCCCATACCATACTGTGTCCCATACATCTCCGTGAAAAAGAGCGTAGCAATGGCAGTCCCTAAAGCGATCTTTAGCGCAGAAAAAAAGCCCGCCAAACTCGCTGGTCCCGTAACATTGACAAAGGTCTGCCACCGATTTGCTGCCAGCACATCTAGTACTTGATACATCGTAGGAGAGATCTGCTTGACTGCATCCCGGACCCCGATGATGATCTGAAAGACGATGATCAAAGTGATCGTAATGATCTTTGAGGCATTGCCTAAGCCCGCTAGCAACATGATCACAGGCAATAAAGCGATCTTTGGGATCGGATACGTAAAATACACTAAAGGTTCAAATAAAGCTCCGAATTTAGGCAAACGGACACTCATGATCCCTAATGGAACACCGATAAGCGTCGCAAACACTAAACTCAGCGCCAACCGATATAAACTAAAGTAGATATTCCACCATAGATCCATATTCAGCAAGTGTGGAAAATACATATATACAGCCCAAGGTGCCGGTAAAATTGGCCGATCCAGGAGCCAAGCCCCAAGTGCCCACAAAACATGCAAGATGAGCACAGCATACAGTAATTGCAGTCCGCGTTTTACCATAATGTTGACACCAACCCTTCTAATTTCGTCAAAGCCGGCGTCAAGATCTCTGGGTGATCGCGTTTAGCAAACGTGATCGCTTGAAGAGGATTTTTAATTAAACGTGGCTGGTCTTTGGTCAAGATCAAGATCTGGTCACTGAGTTGTAAAGCTTCTTTTAGATCATGCGTGACCATTAATGTCGTCACCGGACTTTGTTGCCACTGTGCTAAAAACAACTGTTGGGCTCGGCGCTTGATCACTGTATCTAAAGCTGAAAAAGCTTCATCCAACAATAATAGCTCAGGTGTCAAGGCAAAGGCCCGCGCTAAGGCCACCGTTGCTTTTGTCCCCCAGAAAGATGACTGGGATAACGCATTAAAACGTCTGTCAATTCCAAAGTCTCACATAGCTGCTGTATTTTTTTATTATCTAGCTTTTGTCCTTTGAGCTTAGCCCCTAGTTCGATGTTTTGTATGACACGTTTCCAAGGTAATAAGCCATAATCTTGGGGCACTAGTGCGAGTGTTGCTTGTTTAGGCGTGACTGGTCT
>OFFQ01001447.1_pt1 | contig 13860 bp, 13 predicted proteins | sample 1521411 | NCBI WGS metagenome assembly OFFQ01 (sample SAMEA3504110, study PRJEB24116) | mouse gut metagenome | biome: mouse gut; feature: mouse-associated habitat; material: faeces | place: Denmark | collected 2011 | reverse complement strand
CGAATAGCCGCCGTATCACGTTTCTCCGTGATACGGCGGCTTTGAGTCTATAGCGGCAGAATATGGTCCAGGCCGGTACTGCGCCCCTGCTCTTTTTGCCGGGATTCGATTTGCCGGATGAAATAAGTCTATCCAGCGAGCGGGGCATTTTATTTCGATGCTGGCTCCTCTTTTCCTTTCTGAGCCTTGGCGGCCTTTCTCTTGTGTTTGCCGGCAATCAGCACGAGTGCTGCCAAGGCAGCCAAACCGCCCACGACAGCGGGGATCAGCCACAGGGCGCTCCGAGTAGATTGGATACAGAAAGTGCCCTGGGTTCCGGTCATGGTCAGCAATAGATACTGTCCGTTTTGGACGGCTTCCACCTGTTGCCACTGGCCGTTCTGATACTGCCAGACATGGGTACCGCTGTCAGGGCTTAACAGCCGCAAAGGAACGGAATCCTCTGGCTCCGCTCCAGCGAGAACGACGTCCCACACGACGGCCTGCTCCCCCGCCTCCTGGGGCGGAACCTGGACGCTGTCTGTCACATGGAGAACGGCGTCCCCGGTAAACTGTCCCTCCGCCAGGGCCAGGGCCAGCTTTCCGGACAGCTCCCGGCTGGCCACCACAGTAACCCAAGGGGTATAGACCGCGTTCACGGTCAGGTCGGAGCGCAGGCCGGAGACATCAAACTCCGGCCAGACGCCGTAATTGCCCTCCAGCTCTGGCACAGGGGGCAGGTCGAGCCTGGACAGGTCCTCCCCGTAGAGGAAGGGAATCTGCGCCACCGTTTTTTCCTCCGCCACCAGAGTCAGCGTAAAGGCGGTGAACTCTGGCGGAATATCGGGCAGCTGGCTCAGCGCGTTAAAGGGGATGGGCTCGGCCCGCCCCGCGTAGCTGACGCCGTCCACCCCGGCGGTGCCGGTGTCTACAAAGAGATTGCCGGACAGCGCCCCATCCGTCTCTATGCCGCCGGCAATGGCTCCCAGATACTCCGTGCCTTCCTCGATTGTGACGATGGCACGGCAGTCCCGCAGACGGCTGGCCCAGCCGGCAATGCCGCCGACGTAATTCTCTCCGGACAGGGTGCTCTTGACATGGCAGCTGCGGATGGAGGCGTCCGCATAGCCGGCCACACCCCCCACATAGTTCCCGCCGGTGCTGGCTACCGGGCCGTAATTCTGGCACTCCAAGGCAGTACCCAGGTCCATGCGCCCCGCCAGACCGCCCACGCAGTCCTTCTTGCCGGTGACGGCCCCACGATTGACGCAGTTCATCAGCACCGCCTTGGTCTCGTAGCTGCTGCCAAAGGAGAACCGGCCGGTCGTGTCGTCCTCCGGGTCCAGGTCGAATTCAATGGCCACGGCACCGGCAATGCCGCCCACGTTGCGGTCTCCCTCCACGGTTCCCAGGTTGGAGCAGTCCGCCACCTTGCCCTCCCGGGTGGCGGAGATGTCCTCATCGGAGGTGTCCTGAATGATGCCCTCCAGGCCGCCTTCAGCGGTGTCCCTGGCGTCATCCATTGCGTCCAGCAGAAGGGTGAATACCGCGTTAAACTGCCGGTTGATGGCCCGCAGGTCGGCGGTCAGGGTGCCGTTCCCGGTCTGAAGGGCGCTGTTCAGCCCGTCCATCTCCTCCAGCAGGCCGCTCATGGCATCATAAAGGCTGTCGCCGGCCTGCCGGAAGTCCTCCCCCAGGGGGGTGAACTCCGCAGGACCGTCCTCGGTGAGCGTATCCACCGCATCGCCAATGGTATCCAGCGCCCGGCGCAGCAGCCGCCCGATGACGGCGGAGGTGTCAGAGGCCTCCTCCAGTGTATCCAGGGCGTCTCCCAGCTGGCTGGACAGAGCGCCGGAGCGGCTCAGGGCCTGCTGGAGCTGAGACAGGGCATCATCCAGATCATCCCCCACTCCCCGCAGGGCGCGGAATGCCTGACGCAGCTCCTCCCGCGCCGCCAGAAGAGAGCTGACGGAGATGGAGCCGCTTCCCAAATCCTCCAGAAAGTCTTGAAAGGCGTCCAGCGCGCGTTCCAGCCGGCTTACCGCCGTGGTCAGCCCGGAGGCGGACTGCCGCAGCTTCTCCACCGCGAGACGCAGGTCCCGCGCGGCCCGATCGCCGGTGTCCACCGCGCCGCCCAGAGAATCCAAAGCGTCCCCCAGCTGGCGGGACAGGCGCTCCAGCCGCCCGCCCACGTCGGACAGATCGTCCAGGGCGGGAGAAATTTTGTCCAGCGCGCCGGTGATGTCGGCGGTCAGGGTGTTGATGGTGCCGATGTTCTCGTCGGTAAAATCGGAAACCCGGTCCAGCAGCTCCTTGGTGCTGTCCTTGGCGCTGCCGGCGTAGTCTCCCATGGCGCTGAGCTGGGCGGAGACGCTGTCTCCGGTGCGCTCCGCGTCGTCCAGCGCGCGGTTAATCAGGTTTTCCAGGGTGTTCAGCTCCTGGCGCAGCTGCTCCAGCGTGTCCCGGCCAGGGTCCACAAGCACATAGGGCTCCGCCTGGCCCACAATGCCGCCCACGTCCTTCCGTCCGTAGACGGTGCCGCTGTTGGTACAGCCGGACAGATAGCCGTCCTGCCGCCCGGCGATGCCGCCGGTGTTGTACCCCACATGGGGGTAGCCCACCGTGCCGCGATTGACGCAGCTCTGCACCACGCCGCTGGAATAGCCCACGATGCCACCGGTATCAAAGCAGCCGTCCAGCAGGTGGTAGGTTTCGTCGTCCGCCGCGGCCCGCTCCTTCAGGATGGCAGCCGTATCCGCGTCCATCAGGTCCACATTGGTTTCCTTCCGGGTCAGATTCACTCCGGCGCTGCTTTCACATTTGAGCAGCAACCCCAAATTCCGGCCCGCAATGCCGCCGGTGATATTCTTGCCGCTGACAGAACCGGAGACGGAACAACCGGTAATCTCACCGGTGATGCTGTTGTATCCGGCGATGCCGCCCACGGTGGCATCCCCCTGAACCACGCCGTGAAAGGCACAGCTTTGCAGGGTTCCTGCGTTGTTGCCCACGATGCCTCCCACGGTGGAGCGGGTACCCCCGGGGGCCACCGTACCCTTGACGGTCAAGTCCCGTACCAGCCCGCCGGGCTGGATATAGCGGAACAACCCCTGGGTGGAACCGGCGGAGGTGAGACACAGCCCGGAGATGGTGTGTCCCTGGCCTAAAAAGGTGCCGCCGAAGGTGGGAATGGGGGTGAAATCCACCCCGCTCAGGTCCAGGTCGGCGGTGAGGGTAACAGTCTTGCCCTGGGACCAGGTGTCCAGAGCGCAGTTTTTCCCGAAACGCTGGAGGTCCGCTACGTTGGAGATGGTGACAGTGCTTTCCTCCGTGGCCCAGGCGGGCAGGACCAGCGAGGTCAGAATCCAGACCGCCAGAAGGATGGGGAACAGCCGGTCGACACGTTTACGCATGAGAATCCGCCCCCTTTCCCGCAGGGATTGCCGCTGGTTGGGGCGGCTCCTCCGGCCGGACAGCCCCCGTTGCCACCGCCGCATTGATGCTGCCATGGAGGATGCCGCTGAAATCGGCGTCCACCATGCCGGAGATGTATCCCCGGACGTGGCCGTCCACCAGCAGACTGCCGGTGTGGGTCTGGACGGGATGCCGGGTCTTCAGGGTAAAGGCAGTCTTTTCAATGATGGTGTCGCCCAGCAGCAGAATCTGGGGAAGGATACCCATCACCAGGAAGATGGAGATTAACGTGCCCCGGCCCAGACACACGCCGATGGAGGCGATGGAGGCTGTGGTGGACAGCAGGCCGATGGCCACGCCGGCGGAGGCCAAAATAGTGCCTGAGGTAATAATGGTGGGGAAAGCCTCATTCAGCGACTCGATAACCGCATCCTTGAGGGACATGGTCTGTTTCAGCTCCACATAGCGGTTGGCGATGACAATGGCGTAGTCAATATTTGCGCCCATCTGGATGGAGCTGACCACCAGATAGCTGAGGAAGAACAGGGGTTCCTTCTGTAAGTAAGGGAAGGAGAAGTTGATCCAGACACTGCCCTGGATGACCAGGATCAACAGCACCGGAAGCCCGGCGGATTTGAAGGTAAACACCAGCACCAGAATGACGAATACGATGGTCAAAATGCTGATGAGCATGTTGTCGTTGCCGAAGGAGGCGGACAGGTCAAAATCGCTGGTGGAGTTGCCCACCAGGAGGGAATTTTCCGGGTAGTAACGGCCCACAATTTCATGCAGAGTGTCCAGAAAAGTGAAGGTCTCCTCCCCCTCCTCGGGCAGGTTGAGCTGTAAGACCAGACGGCTGTAGTTCTCCCCCTTCAATTGCAGCTGGGCGTCGGTCAGCTGGACGTGGAGGTCCTCAATGGTCTCAGTCATGTCCGCGTCCAGAGAGATGTAGCCCTCGTCCATCATGTCATAGACATACAGGAACATATCAATCAAGGGTACGCCGTAGCTGTCCAGGCCGGAAACTACCTGTCCGTAGTCCTCCTGGTCCACGGCGTAGGCGGAGTAGAGCAGCCGGGCCACCTCAATATCCAGATCGGTCAGCTCGGCAAACTGCCGGGGTGTCAGCCGGTCTGTGAGGACATAGCCGTCCATGGCATCCACATTGGCCAGGCCCAGCACCGTGTCCGTCTCGGGCATACGATCCAGTTCCCGGAGCAGCCGGCCCTCCTGCTCATAGTCCCCCTTGGGCACGATAACCGCCAGGGTGTTCACCCGGCCAAAGGTTTCGTTCACCCGCTGCTGGGCAATCTGGGCGTCGCTCTGGCGGAAGGTGGTCAGCTCGGTCTGCCCGTAGGCGTAGGGGCAGCGGTTGGCGAACACAAAACCGCCAATCAGAAGCACCACAAACAGGGGCGGCATGACAAAACGGGTTTTCACCGCCAGCCGGCCCCAGGCGGTGATTTTGGGCACAAAATTCCGGTGGTGGGTGCGGTCGATCAAACTGCTGAAGCTGAGCAGCAGCCCGGGCATCAGGGTAAACACGGCCAGCAGGCTGAGCACAATGGACTTCATCAGCACCAGGCCCAAATCCTGACCAATCCCGAACTGCATGAAGCACATGGCCCCCAGGCCGGACAGGGTGGTCATGGAGGAGCCGGCAATCTCCGGAATGGCCTTGCTCAGGGCGGCCACCACCGCCTCCCGGGCCTCCAGCTGCTCCCGCTCCTCGGTGTACCGGTGGCAGAGGATGATGGCGTAGTCAATGGCCAGGGCCAGCTGGAGGACCACCGCCACCGAGTTGGAGACAAAGGATATTTCGCCAAAGATAAAGTTGGTGCCCTTGTTCATCAGTGCCGCCATGCCAAAGGTCATAAGTAGCACCGGGATCTCCATATAGGTGTGGGAGGTGAACAGCAGCACCACCAGGATGATGACCACGGCAATCACCATGACCACCTGCATCTCGGCGTTCAGACTTTCAGAGGCGGAGTCGCCGGTGTCGCCGGTGATATAGACGTCATACCCGTCCAGAAGGGCTTTGACACCATCCAATCCCTCCAGACTCACCGGGTCAGTGGCGGTCCCGTCGTAGGTGATGGAAAACAGGGCGGAGCCGTTGGTGTAGTGGTCCCTGGAACCGTTGAACTCCACCGATTTTACACCTTCCATCATCTCTATCTGCTCCGCCAAGCTCTCCGCCTGACGGTAGGAGATATTGTCCACCATAATGCGGCTGGTGCCAAAGGTGACAAACTCCGCCTCCATCACGGTCAACCCTTGCCGGGTCTCGGTGGTGTCAGACAAGTAGCTGGTCAGATCGTCGTTCACCGCCACCCAGCCGCTGGAAAAGACGCAGAAAATAGCTGCTCCGATGTACAACAGGTAAAAGGCTTTGCGTTTGTCCACAATAAAAGCCGCAATCCGTTCCATCGGGCTTTGCTTTTCCGAAACTTCTACTGTGTGCCTGCTCAACCTGAACGCTCCTTTCAAACTCTATGATAGACAATGATACTCTGTTTTTCTTGGAAATGCAAGTGGTCAACAGAAAGATAATGTTGTCACTTCCATCGTCCCCTTTTTACATTGAATTATATGTATTATACATGATTGAATAAGTAAGATAAATACATAGAAATATATGTATGATACGTTCCTTGAAAAAGGTGGGACTGACATTGAAAAGCGTGATGGAATTGTTTCGGGAACTGCGGGAAGATCACGATTACTCTCAAAGTGATATAGCAGCCGTTTTGGGAATTTCTCAGCAGCATTATTCCAAGTATGAGACGGGAGAATATGAATTTCCGCTGCGGCATTTTATCACGCTGGCAAAATACTATAGTGTGTCTGCTGATTATCTAATCGGGCGGTGTTCCTATGATGAAAAGAAGCCTTTGGAGATGGTATATGTCACTCGTGATTGTACTTGTGAGAAGCTGGTGCAGGATATACTTTCTTTAAGCGAACATGGAAGAGAAGCTGTTGTGGAGTATATAGAGTTACAGCGGTTGAAGGAAAGGCAGAAAAAGTGATGCTTTCTTTGGGGGGTTGGTTTGCGGCCCGTGCGGACAACCTTACGCTCAAAGGTGACTGAAAAGGGAGCGGGGGATGATGGTGATCTTCGCCACCGGGGCGGAGTGGGTCTGGAGCGCCGCCACCAAGGCGCGGCCGATTTCGTGGTAAGAGACAATCATCCGCTCGTGGTCGGAGAGGATTTTGTTCTTCTTCTGATACCCGGCAATGACCACCTCGATGCTCTCTTGGAGGTCCTCCCGGGTGGCGAGCCTCCGTCCCTGGCGTACGGCCCGCAGGGCGGCCTCGTTGACCATGTTGGCCAACTTCGCACCGGAGGCCCCGGAGGCGGCACAGGCGATGGTGTTAAAGTCCACATTCTCCGCCAGCTTCACCTTGGCGGCGTGAACCTTTAGGATGGCCTCGCGGCCCTGAAGGTCGGGAAGAAGCTGAGGATGGGGTTCATCTCCTTTGGCCTCACCTTGTCGAACACGCAGCCGCTCTCCCACAGGCGATCCACCAGGCTGGGGTCATGGAAGGTGATCTGGCGTACAGGCCAGGCTCCTCGGAGGTGTCAACGAAGTAGATGACGTCCTGCTCCACCTGGGCCACGGCTACCTTCAGCATGGTGAGGAAGGTGCCGTAGTCCACCTGCGTGATCTCTTGGCGCATCAGGCGGGGAAACAGCAGGGTATTCAGCAGGATCATGACCACTAAGACGATAAAGCAGTAGAGGATCAAAGGCTTTTGGGGCTTTTCGATTTTTTACATTTCTAATTTCTCCTTTCCGGGCCGTCTCATATAAGCATTATTTTACAAAAACAAATTGCAAAGTCAAAACTATTTCTTATTTCCGATAAACTGTGGGATATGATGAAGGAAAACGGCTTTTCCACACACCAATTAAGGGAAAAGTGCGGTGTCGACAGCAAGACCATCCGGCGCTTGCGGGCAAACGACAACATGGAAACCAAGACACTGAACAAATTGTGTACGGTCCTTGATTGCCGTCTGGAAGATATTGCCGAATATGTTCCAGATGAGGGGGAATCCAAGGGGGGAGACCTCCCCTCTTGGCACACGACTTTCGGAGAAAGTCTAGTGTGTTATACCTTTTGTCCCGGCTGGCGCGGGAAAGGGGCGGCGCGGTCTGGCGCAGTCACTTTCCCGCACCAGGAAATCAGGCAGTGGGATGGAGCGGCAGCAATCATCCCACTGCCTGATTTTGGGAGGGACAAAAGGTATATACAGCCCCCGTCCCTCGTCCCCCGTCCCGCCGCAGCGACATCGCCAGCGGGCCGATAATCGGGCCTGCGAGCCACCCGTCTGGGCGCGAATGTAAAGCCACTTACTGGCCGCTTGTATCATTCGCCTTGGGCAGATTTTCAAAGAGCGAAACCAGCCCGCGCCGGAACTCTGCCAGCTTCTCCTGATCGATTCCATCGCCCACTGTATGTAAAACGGCATCGGTGACCTGATCTGGCGTGATGGAAGTCAATGGTGCTTCTTGGCCTTTTGACAACTCATCCATCATCCGCTCAACAACTTCTTTTGTCACGTTTTTGGCAGTTCCCAGGTCTGAACCGACATCATGTTTCATTTCTTTCAGCATATTCATAAACACAGTCTGGATTTTTGTTAGTTCTACTTGATGAGGTGGGACTTTGGACAAATTGACAGCTTGTGCCACCTCTCGTTGCCCTGCACCCACCAGCAATTCGCTCATAGACGCAAAGATTTGGTTCTGCACAGCTGCTCCAGCGGCAAAGGTATCGTTCAGATATTGTGCAATCATAGCAGTCAGCGTGGCAAATCGTGGATGTTCCAGCAAGCGGTTGACCACATCCGTATCGACCCTCTGCGTGTAAAGGTTCCGTACCGACTGTGCTGAGAGGCCCAACTCGCTTATATCATAGTTTTTGCGCTCCGGGATACTGGTCAGGCCCAGCAGAAAGTCAGTGGAGACGTTGAACTCTCGCGCCAGCGCCACCAGCACATCACTGTTGATCTTCTGCGTCTGGCCCTTCTCTATGCGGCCCAGTGTAGTGGCGTTGATGCCGATTTTAGCCGCTAACTCATCCAGGGTCATATCCTCACGTTCACGAAGCCCGGTAATGCGGCGTCCCGTGGTATCCGATAACATATTTGCCATATATCCACCCCTTTCTGCTTATCTTACCATATATTCGCTCGATTGAATGTCGAATATTGTAAAATAACATCATAATTTGGGGTCAGCCAGGAAACTGCATTTTTGCAGGATTTCCTGGCTGATTTGTTTTTTCGGGCATTTATGCAGGAATTAAAGGCTATAGACGATTTTCCGGTATATTGAAATACGCAAATAACATTTGCCAAATCAATTTAGGAGGTATCAAATCATTGCGTATTCCAATCAGCGAAATCAAAATCAACCCCGGACGGCGGGAGGCCGACCCAACCCATATCGACGAGTTATCTAAAAGCATAGCCGACGTGGGCCTGCTCAATCCAATCACAGTTGACAGCAGCCACACCCTGATTGCCGGGCTACACCGGCTGGAAGCGGCGAAGCTGCTGGATTGGGCTGAAATCGAATGTACTGTATGCAGTATTGACAGCATCCGGGCGGAACTGGCGGAGATCGACGAGAATGTGATCCGCAGAAGTCTGACCAACACAGAAGTGAGCAGTCTGCTTGCCCGCCGGAAGAAACTCTATGAAACTCTGCATCCAGAGACGATTGCCCGGAACCGTCCCGGCCATGTGAGCAATCACCAACGTTCGAGCGACAATGTGTCGTGCGAACCCAAAGTGAAATCTTTTGTGGAAGATACCGCTGAAAAGCTGGGTGTTTCGACCAGGACTGTTGAGCGTCACCTGTATCTGGCCGAACATCTGACACCGAAAGCCAGTGAGATTCTCAAAAAAATGGATAAACAGCCTCCCCGGAGTGAGCTGATGAAGCTGGCCCGCTTGGAGCCGGACCGTCAGGCTGAGTGCGCCGCGCAGTTCCTGTCCAGCGAGATCAAATCGGTGAACACATATTTGAAGCAGGGAGAACCGGAAACCGCCGGGGCTGATACTCCCTCATCCTTTGACAGCTTTATGGAAAGTTCAAGTCTGATTCTTAATGAATTTGAGCGGCTTTCCTCGCTTTTAGCGGCCAGTCCTGACTTTACTGACGAACAGACGGAAACCGCCCGAATTCAAGCCAATAAGCTGCGTGAAGCGGCGGATAGGCTTACGGCACAGCTTGAGGGTAGGCGGTGAGCGCGATGCAGAAGCCGCAGTATGCCATTCTCCGCTTTGCCAAGTACAAGGGACCGGAAATCGGGCAAATTGAGGCCCATAACGAGCGAAAAAAGGAGAAATACGCCAGTAATCCCGATGTGGATGTTAGTCGCAGTCATCTCAATTACCATCTTGTCCAGCCAGAGCGGAAATACCGTGCCGAGGCTGAGAAACAGATTGCCGAGGCCGGATGCCGTACTCGAAAGGACAGCGTTCGGGTGGTCGAGGCCCTGGTGACGGCCAGCCCAGAGTTTTTCAAAGGGAAGAAAAGGGCTGAAATTCGGACATTCTTTGAAGAAGCGGTTCGTTTTATTACGAAACATCAGGATAAAAGTACGATTATCTCCGCCGTGGTTCATATGGACGAGAAAACGCCTCATATGCACCTATCCTTTGTCCCGCTGACACCGGACAAGCGGTTGAGTGCCAAGGATATTGTCGGAAACAAGAAGAAACTGACATGGTGGCAGGATAGTTTTTGGAAACACATGGTCAGGAAGTATCCTGATCTGGAGCGGGGCGAAAGTGCCAGCGAAACTGGCAGGACACACATTCCGCCCCGTCTGTTCAAGGAGGCGGCACATCTCAACCGCCAGCGGGATATGCTGATGAAGTTGCTGGGGGAGGTCAATCCTCTCAACGCCAAGAAGAAAAGTGCTGAGATTGAGGCCCTGCTGGAGCAGTACATCCCCGGCGTAGAGCGGATGCAGACGCAGATGCGGAAGTATGATGCCGCCTATAAAGCGCTCCAGGCTGAGAACACTGGATTGAAAAAGCAAGTCAATTCCAGCAAGGAGAGCATCAAACGCCAGTTGGAGGTGTCGCAGCAGCTTCAAGAACTGGAGGAACTGCGCCGGACAGTGGATCATATCCCACCGGAAATCCTACAAGCGTACCAAAGCGAGCATCATACAAAACAATTTGAGAGGTAATTGAATGATAATTGATTTTGACGAATATTTCAAGAGCTATGTGTATGAACCTATTGACCTTTGTGCCTGCTATGAGCCTATGGTTTTCCCTCCTGCTGGTCTTTGGGACGAGCCCCAGAATCCATTCTGTGACATTGTTGAACGGAAAATCGGAAATACTTGGTACATCGTCAAAACAGAGTGTGATGGAAATGAGACGCTGGCCAACAAGGTCAAGCGCCTCATTTTTTCAGAGAACGGGTCGATTTCCTAATGACAAATGCAAAAAGTTATGTTAATATCGATCCATGCACTACGGTACTGTCAGCTGACCCACATAAGAAAGGAGAAAATGACGTGGATCAGCAGAAAATCACTATTTTGTACTGTCGTTTAAGTAATGAGGATGCCCTTGACGGCGAGTCAAATTCGATTGCAAATCAAAGGTCCATTTTAACCAAATATGCAGCAGAACGAGGCTTTACTAACATCCGTGTGTTGGTTGATGACGGCTATACCGGGACGAACTTCAACCGGCCTGGGGTCCAGGAAGGACTTTCTCTGGTGGAGCAGGGCTTAGTAGGCACTTGGATCGTAAAGGACATGAGCCGTTTTGGACGGGACTACTTGCAGGTCGGTCGTTATACGGAAATCGTTTTTCCCAGCTATGATGTGCGATTCATTGCCGTCAATGATGGGGTGGACAGTGAGCGTGGAGACAATGATTTCACCCCGTTTCGTAATCTTTTTAATGCCACCCTCTCATAAAGAATGACACTACACGCAGGACATAGCATCCCTGTTACCTCCGACAAAGCTGTTACAAAACGGAGGAAATGACGATGAACGACTATGAAATTCCCGCTATCGGATTATCGGAAGCGGCTACCGAAAATTTGGGCAAGTATGGCCGCATGAGAAAGCAGTATCTCCAGGCGCATAAGCAGGAGCTTTACAACAGCCTGCTGCTGTCTGGGACACTACACACGCACCTGCTGGAAATCGACCATACAGCCCGCAAACGCTTGGAACTGATGATGCCGGAGATGGCGAAAGCAGCCGGGGCCACCGAAGATTTGAAAGCCCGTGACCCCTTGCGTTGGGCAGGTCTGATGAACACCTGCAAGGCGCAGGTGGAAGAAGTCATTTTGAGTGAACTGATATGGGACTAATGTAATCAAATGTCAGAGCCGTACCTGCTTTCTTGCAGGTACGGCTTTTTGCGTCCACGCTCCAAAATGATAGAAAAGTTTTTGTTGACATTCTCGATTATCGAGTATATAATAACAGCAAGAATTGTCGATATTCGAGAATTGGAGGTGCCATATGCCAAGAGCAAAATTTCAAACGCTCACAGAGCAGATGTTTTACATCTTGCTCTGCTTGAAAGATGAATGCTACGGCATGGATATTTTAGATAGGGTTCCTGCCATGACCCAGCGCCGTGTGAACGTAGGGTCAGGAACATTGTATAACCTGCTGGAGCAGTTTGTAACGGCAGGGATGATTCGTGAAACGAAGGTAGAGGGTCGCCGCCGCAGTTACATCCTAACGGATTACGGTCGGGAAACATTGGAGCGGGAGTACCGGCGCATCAGCGCCCAGGCCGAGGACTTCCGCAGAATTTTTGGGGAGGAGAGCAAATGGAAGACAAAAGACGTGTAATGGAAATTTTCTCCTTTTACGACCGTTCCGGGTTGGAGCGGCGGCTGGCAGCAATGGCGGAAAAGGGGTGGCTGTTGGAAAAGATCGGCTCCACCTTGTGGACTTACCGCAGAACCGAGCCTCGAAAACTCACCTTCTGCGTCTGCTGGTTTCCCAAGGCGTCAGCCTTTGACCCGGAGCCATCAGAGGAGCAGCAGACCTTCTATGACTTCTGTGAACATACGGGGTGGACTCTGGCCGCGTCCTATGGGCAAATGCAGGTATTTTACAATGACCGACCCGACCCGGTTCCCATCGAGACTGACCCTGTGATGGAGGTGGACGCCATCCACCGGGCCGCAAAGCGAACCACGCTGCCCTCCCATCTGGTACTGCTGGCCCTGGCGCTGCTCAATGGTGGCCTGTTTATCTCCCGGCTGCTGGGTGACCCGGTGGGTCTGCTGGCCAGTGCCACGAATCTGTTTACCGGCGTTGATTGGGTCGTCCTCATTGCACTGGAAGCGGTAGAATGCGGCAGTTACTTCCTTTGGCATCGCCGAGCGGTCAAGGCAGCGGAACAGGGGGAATTTCTGGAGGCAAAGAACCATCGGACCTTTCAAATCGTCTGTCTGGCCGTGGTGGGGATTGGGCTGCTCTACTATCTTGCCAGCATCCTGACCTCCGGGAACCCTATGATGATGGTGATTGCCCTACTGATGTTTGGCGTATATCTGCCGGGCGTGTTCCTGCTGACCAGGGGTATGATGGCGTTCCTGAAAAAGAGGAAAGTATCCACCGGCGTCAACCGGACGGTAACGCTCCTATCTGCATTTGTGGGGGCCTTTCTCTTGGTGGGTGGGATTACTTGGGGCGTACTGTTTGGTTCTACCCGCGGCTGGTTTGCGGGAAGTGAGGAAACTTACGAATACCACGGGAACATCTTCACTGCCCCGCAGGACAAGCTGCCTCTCACCGTGGAGGACCTGTTGGATGTGGACTATGACGGCTATATCCGGGAACAGACAAACCAACAATCTCTGCTGTTGGCCCAGTATGAGGCGCGCCAACGTCCCCGCTTCGATGCGGCGGACTTTCGAGAAATGCCGACATTGGAGTACACGGTTACTCTGGTGAAGGCACCCTTCCTCTATGATATGTGCAGAGATCATCTGCTCTTAGACCGGGCGGAGCGGTGGAACCGGGATATGCCGGAGATCGCGTGGTATTCCTACGAGCCGGCAGACCCCGCCCCCTGGGGCGCGGAGGCGGCCTACTGCTGGACCAGCCGGGGGTACGGGCCAAGGAACACCTATCTGCTGTGCTACCCAGACCGGTTTGTGGAGATCGACTTCAGCTACGGCTGGCAGGTCACGCCGGAGCAGATGACTCTTGTGGCTGAAAGACTGGGGAATATAGATGATGGATACTCCCTTCAAAAATAAGGCTACCCGCTGGTATGCTTTTTACTAAATGCGCTACTTGGCAAGCAGTGTATTTGTTCCCACAAATACTCAAAACGGACTTCCAGCGTGACCGCCGGAAGTCCGTTTTTGCTTGTTGGTGGCTCCTGCCCCCAAACCCCTTTTCGCAGAATTTCATTCTGCGGCTACGCGCCGTTCCGGCG
>OFFQ01001440.1_pt1 | contig 13941 bp, 8 predicted proteins | sample 1521411 | NCBI WGS metagenome assembly OFFQ01 (sample SAMEA3504110, study PRJEB24116) | mouse gut metagenome | biome: mouse gut; feature: mouse-associated habitat; material: faeces | place: Denmark | collected 2011 | reverse complement strand
TTTGTCTGTTATTTATTTTATCGGAAGGATTTCAAAATACTTTATAGCCTAAAATAATTTTTCTTTTCTGATTTCGTTTCTTCAGTTTCTCCCTCCATGCTTTTCTTTCATTGGCAGTATCGCGATAGCCAGAGGAAAGCGACACTCAACTTTCAGCAACTATATTCACGCCTATATCGCCCTTTCCTATAAACTGCAACACTTCATTATAAAAAGTTGCATATGCCACAAGCCATAATCCAACTTATATTGGAGCATGCAGCGCCAAGACAGGAGGCAGTCGCCATGCTGAGACTGACAGTAAGCCCGGAAGAATATCTGATGATCAATGACAATATTAAAATCGTATTTCTGGGCGGATCGAAGAACAATCTGCGGATTATGGTAGATGCCCCCAGGGAAGTGAGCATTGTAAGGAGCGCGGCAATGGAGAACCGCATTCCGAATCCGGAGGAGCGGGCGAAGCTGCCGAAGTTCTATGCAGTGCCTGAATCTTCCGGAAAGTTTAAAAAGCCTGAGTCGAATTGACAGGATATCAGGTGGAGAAGGGGCAGATTTTGATAATAACCGAAGAGGAGCAATGCGGTCAAGGGCCCGACAGCCATAGTTCCGATTCGGTTACTATATAACAAAGCAAGCAACTGACGCAAAAGGATTTGCGCGGTAATACAAGGAGGTAAATTATGGTAGTACAACACAACTTAACAGCAATGAATTCCAACAGGATGCTGGGCATCACCACAGGCGCCCAGGCGAAAGCCACAGAGAAGCTGTCTTCCGGCTACAAGATCAACCGTGCGGCAGGGCTGGCCATCTCCGAGAAGATGAGGAAGCAGATTCGCGGTCTGACCCAGGCTTCCGCAAACGCCCAGGACGGCATCAGCTCCGTACAGACCGCTGAAGGCGCTCTGACAGAAGTTCATGACATGCTTCAGAGAATGAACGAGCTGGCAGTAAAGGCTGCAAACGGCACCATGTCCGAGAGCGACAGGGACGCTATCCAGAGCGAGGTTGATCAGCTGGTAACTGAGATTGATCGTGTCTCCACCACCACCAAGTTCAACGAGACTTATCTGCTGAAAGGCAGCAATAACGGCACAGCCGGAAAGCTGGTTTATAATGGTACAGTTGGCCAGAGTATTAGCATTGATACAGAGAAAGGAACAGGTACAGTTGGGATTACCAGCGGTGCTACTGGTACGACCAGTGATAATACCAGCTATAGTGGGAAAACGGTAAGTGCCAACGGTAAGACTTATATTCTGGTTGAGAGTACAACAGGTACGATGAGCGTGTCTCAGGCTGTGGATGACTTGACTAAAGGAACTACAAAAGCGTACAGCAGCATGGATGCTCTGATGTCTGGAATCAAGCGCGATGATCACCAGAATATAAAGACGATTACCTTTGACAGTGTCAACAGCAATTTGAAGGTAGAGGCTTTTGCAAACCTGAACGATGCAATTGACTTTAGTCTGCATGTAGGTGCTGATTCTTCCGATGACAACAAGATTAACCTGAATATTTCTTCCATGAGTGCAAGAGGGCTTGGCATCAATGGTCTGGACATCAGCGGTGACAATGATGACAATGCGACTGCAGCAATCGATACCATTGCTGACGCTCTGCAGAGAGTATCTGCTCAGAGGGCTACCCTCGGTGCTGTCCAGAACAGACTGGAGCACACAATCGCCAACCTGGACAACGTTGTTGAGAACACCACAGCAGCTGAGTCCGCTATCCGCGATACGGATATGGCTACGCAGATGGTTACTTACTCCAACAACCAGATTCTCGCTCAGGCAGGTCAGGCAATGTTGGCTCAGAGCAACCAGAGCAACCAGGGCGTACTGTCTCTGTTAGGCTAATGGTGACAGCGTAGGCGGTAAGCTGTAAAATTGTAAAAAAACGTATTCTAAGTCTATCAAGGGGAAAGGCAATGCGAATCATGCACTGCCTTTCCTTTTTTCAGGGTGGTCTGTTTTTCACGCCAGATGCCGGCTACATTTCAATTTTAGCGAAGACCTCGTCCTTGTCGTCCTGGTCGATGCATAGATACCTTTTTGTCACTTGATAGGAAGAATGGTTGTAGATGCTCATGAGGAGAGCCGGAGGAGTTCCCTGCTTCCATGCGCGATATCCAAAGGTTTTCCTCAGGGAATGGCAGCTGATGTTGCCGTCCAGGCCTGCAAAGACGGCCGCCTGCTTTATGATGCGAAAGGCCTGATATCGGCTTAAGGGCCGGCTCGTTTGCAGCTGACTGCTGAACAGCCAGGCGGAAGGCGTATTTTGCTCCGGAGAGGAGTACTGCTCCAACGTGCTACGGATTTCCTGATTCATATAGATCCGGTTTGTTTTCCCTGTCTTTTTTTCTACTATCGTGATATGGGTCTTCCAGGTCTTTTTCTGATAATCATAGACATCGCCATAAGTCAGACTTAATATATCCGATATGCGCAAGGCTGAGTTGAGTCCCGTGATGATTAGGATATAATTTCTGCTGTTGGGATTTTCGCGCTGGTAATAGCTTTTGAAAGTTCTTAACTGTTCTGGATTTCTGATGGGCTGTGTTGTGCTCATGGTTCGTCTCCTTGTTTTAATGTTGAACAGCCTCCTGTCTTTTGCGGGGCTGCATTTATCCTGGGTTACCGTTCAATTTTAACAGTTCTATTACAGAAAGGGCAAGTGCAGCATTTCTATTGCTTTTATAGCTATTCTTTATTATAATAAGTTATAGTTCTTTGCAGATGTCCGGAGATATAAAGTATATATATTTTATTATATAATTAAGGAAAACAGGAATGGCAGATTATTTTAGGCAGCCCAAATGGAGGGCGGCAAAAGGATATATGGTCACCGAAGAGGATGGGATTGTCAGGAGACAGGAGGAGGGAATCTGTACCTTACATTTTTATCATGCAATGTCAGGAGATTCGCTGCATCTTTTGGACAGACGGTATGAGTATGCGGTGGCGACTTATGGATCTGAAATAGACAGCAGGTATCTTTATACTTATGATTATCAGCCGGAGGAAAGCTGGACGACCTATCGACAGGATTTTTCAGAGGACGGCTTTATCCAGAGGGACTACCGGTTTCAGGAATCGGTTTATTTTAGAGTGGCATTAAGGAGACGGACGGAGGGGACGGCAGGGGTACGGCCAGGGGCGGAGGAGCGGGAGACACAGCCGGATCTGGCGGCGATTCTGCAGTGGCGGAGGGGGCAGCACCCGGAGACGGGAGACACAGCTGAACCAGGCGGCATGGCGGCGCATTCCCGGGCGATTGAGGGGGAGACAGAAGCCACAGTGCAGTCGGTCCTGGCAAATCAGGCGGAGGATTCTCTCAACTTTCTGCTGCTGACAGACAGCCACTATACCGTGAATGGGACTTGGCCGGATACGCTTTATGCCCTGCAGCGGGTGGCAGCGGAGCTGGAGACCCGGGGGGTAAAGCTGGATGGAGTGCTTCACCTGGGGGATATGACGGACGGATTGGTTCCGGCAGAGGTGACCAGGGACTACGTGGCCGCCGTGCAGGAGGATATCCGCACACTGGGAGTTCCCTTGTACTATGTGCTGGGCAACCATGATTCCAATTATTTCCGAAATAATCCGGAGCGCTTTTCCCGGGAAGAGATTCGGAGGGTATATCTGCAGGGGCGGGAAAAGGAGTATTATTCTGTAGATTTCGAGGAGCAGAAGATCCGTATGGTTTTTCTGGATTCTTTTGACCCGGCCGAGAAGGTGAGATATGGTTTTGCGGAGGAGGAGCTTGACTGGCTGGAGGATCTACTGAAGAATACGTCTCCGCAGTGGAAGGCATTGATATTCAGCCATGTGCCGCCAACGGCAAGGCTTCACTATTGGAGCAAGGAAATCCGGGGAAGCCAACGGCTGCTGCAGATATTGAGACGCTATCAGGCCGCTGCCGGGAAAGCTGAGGGAAATATCATTAATAAAGAAAGGAACCTGCTGGGGTTCATCCACGGGCATAACCATGCGGATCAGATTGACTATGGGGAGGGTTTTCCGATTATATCCGTGGGCTGCAACAAATGTGAATACTTTGAGGAGAAAAAACCGGAAGGCGCGATTGCGTACAGAAGGGAACTGCATACCGTCTCGCAGGACTTATGGGACGTATTGACGATTTCCGCGAAGAACGGCACATTGGACTTTACCAGATTCGGAGCAGGGGATGACCGTTGTATTTCGAAGACAGGCGACGGGGACAGGAGGATAGAGACGCCGATGAAGAGGGTGATAACATATGGAACCTTTGACCTGTTCCATGAGGGGCACTACAACATATTGAAGCGGGCCAGGGAGCTGGGTGACTACCTGATAGTGGGAGTGACGACGGAGCATTATGATGAGCAGAGAGGGAAACTGAATATCGTGGATTCCCTGCTGGAGAGAATAGAGAATGTACGGGAGACAGGTTTTGCGGATCAGATTGTCATTGAGGACCATGAGGGCCAGAAGATAGAGGATATCCGGAAATATAACGTAGATATTTTTACGATAGGGTCTGATTGGGTGGGGACATTCGACTATCTGAAGCCATACTGTCAGGTGGTGTACCTGGAGAGGACGCCGGATATTTCGTCCACTATGCTGCGGAAAGGAAGATTTCCGATTATCCGCATGGGGGTAGTGGGAACGGGACGCATAGCGCCGCGATTTATCGCGGAGGCAAAATATGTCAGCGGCCTGAATGTGCAGTGTGTATATAATCCTCATAAGGAGAGCGCAGACAGGTTCGCCAGGGAGTATTTTCTGGACAGCTACAGCGACGGCTACGAAAATTTTTTAGACGCAGTGGACGCGGTATACCTGGCCACTCCCCATGAGACCCATTATGACTATGTGCGGAGGGCCCTGCTGCGGGGGCGGCATGTGCTGTGCGAGAAGCCTATGGCGTTCACTGCAGAGCAGGTAAGGGAGCTGTTCGCTCTTGCCGGGGAGCGGGGGCTTGTGCTCATGGAGGGAATCAAGACCGCGTACTGTCCCGGCTTTACACAGCTGATGAATATTGCCATGAGCGGCAAGATCGGGGAGGTAAAGGATGTGGAAGCCTGCTTTTCCCGACTGACGGATCCAGGACTCCGGGAAATGGTGGATGTGAGGTATGGAGGCGCTTTTCTGGAATTCGGAAGCTATACGGTGCTTCCGATCCTGCGCCTGCTTGGGACGAACTATGAGGATATAAGGATAACCAGCCTGCTGGCAGAAAACGGAGTGGACTTGTATACAAAAATATACTTCGATTATCCCCAGGGGATGGCCACGTCCAAGACGGGAATCGGGGTGAAATCCGAAGGGCAGCTGCTGATATCCGGTACAAAGGGCTATATCCTGGCGGAATCGCCATGGTGGCTTACCAGGAAATTCCAGGTGCGCTATGAGGACTCCAACAAAATAGAGACATATACACCAAACTTTCTGGGCGATGGCTTAAGGTACGAGATTGGTGAGTTCGTCTCCCGCATCAATGGAGGGGAAGGGCATCTGTTCAAGCTGACGGAAGAAGAGTCTATCGCCATGGCCGATGTGGTGGAACGTTTTATGGAGGAGAGAAGCAAGGTGCGCGCACTGACCCGGAAGAAGAACAGAGAATCGGGAGTCAGGATATGGGCGCACAGGGGAGCCAGCTATCGATATCCGGAAAATACGCTGGAGGCGTTCCGGGCAGCCTGCGAGACAGACGGCATCACAGGAATCGAACTGGATGTCCAATTGTCAAGGGACGGGGAGATTGTGGTATTTCATGACGAAATGCTGGATCGCCTGATGGACAGAGGGGGAAATCTACAGGACTATACCCTGGAGGAGCTGCGGAGCATGCGCTTCAGGAGCTGGAAGCAAGCGCCTGCAGCGGAGGCCCCCCTGCCCAGGATACCGTCCATGAGGGAAACGCTGGAGCTGATAAAGCCCTATTCCCTGGAAAAAGGAATACAGATCAATATCGAGCTTAAGAATAGCCGCATGGCTTATGAGGGAATGGAGGAGAAGCTGCTCTCTCTCGTAAAGGAATATGGAATGGAGGCATTTGTGGTATATTCTTCCTTCAATGGAGGTTCTCTGAAGAGGCTGAAGGAAATGGACGGCAATATCCGGACAGGGATTCTGCAGTCGGATATCAGAGACTGTCTGCGGCTGATGCCGGAAACGGGGGCGGATGCCGCGCATCCCAATGAAAGCAGCATGGCGGCTGGGACAGGGGAATACGCCCTGCCACCTGGGACCGCTGTCCGGGCCTGGAACGGAAGGGAACCGTTTTACGGGCAGGTCAGACAGTATGTGGTCTATGACCTGTGGGAACTGAAGAAGAGGGGCATTACGGACTTTATTACGAATGTGCCGGAAGAATATCTGGAGTCTGACGGGAAGTGCGGACTGGAAAAGAGAATGGGAAGATGCTGAAACATATCAAAAGGCAATTGAGCGAACTGACGGAGACCCTGATGAAGGCAAGAACGGAAATAGAAGCGGCAATTGAACAGGAGAAGGAAGAAGCCCTTATTAATATGCTGGCAGATGCGCAGGAAGCGGCGGTGGCTCTGGGCAATATGCTGGAGAAGACCGAGGGGGAGACGGAGACTGCAGCACTGATGATTGGCATGCTGGAGGAGTACTGCGAGACCTTGTGGAAGATAACCCAGGAGCATGCGGCAGAACAGTGTCTGCGGCTGACGGCGGAAGGCTGGAAGCTATTGGGAAAGGTGAAGGAAGCCCTGGCGCTGATTCCGGAGCAGAGGGCGGTGGTCTTCATGCCCTATAAATCCTCTATGTGGGACTGTATGGAAAGCGTGTGGCAGGCGGCCTGTGAGGATTCTGACTGTGTCCCCTATGTGGTGCCGATTCCGTACCTGGACATTCAGGAAGGAAAAGTGACCGCAGGGCATTATGAGGGCGGGCAGTTTCCCGCTTATGTCCCCATAGAAGACTACCGGAAATTCCCGTTGGAGGAGATGCATCCCAGCGCGATTTTCATCCATAATCCCTTTGACGGGTATAATAAGGTGACTACAGTGCTGGAGCAGTTTTATTCCGCTCAGCTAAAGAAGCATACGGACAGACTGGTATATATTCCTTATTTTATAGCGCCAAATTCGGTTTATGTGACCCATAGATATATCCCTTCTTACGAAAACATGGATTTCATCGTGGTTCAGACGGAAAAGATGATAGAAGCCTTTTCCCAGACGCTGTCCAGGGAGAAGTTTCTGCCCTGCGGAAATCCCATCGCGGACAGAATCCTGCGCCTGGAGCAGGAGAAACCGGCGATACCGGAGACGTGGAAATCTCAGCTGAAGAACGGGAAGGATTTCGGAGAGGATAGAGCGGTGATGCTCAATACCAGTATCTCTCTGCTGATGCAGCAGAAGGAGCGCTTCCTGGACAAGATAGAGTATCTGTTCGAGCTTGCAAAGCGCGCGGAGGGAATCGCGCTGGTGTGGAGGCCGCATCCCCTCTTACATGCCTCTGCCCAGTCCCTGGGGGAGAAGTATGCTTCCAGGCTGGAGCACCTGGAACGGAAGTTTCAGGAAGAAAAGATTGGCGTATTGGACAAAAATCCGGATGTGGGAGTGACTGTGGCGCTTTGCGACGCATATCTGGGGGAGACGGCATCCTCTGTGATTCATATGTTCGGAGTGGCGGGAAAACCCAGGTTCTACATTAATCTGCTGATGGCAGAGGAAAGCGCCGCAAGCGGCGTTCCATTCGAGGAGGAGATTTTTCGGGAGAAAGTGGGGGACAAGTCTGTTTCCTACTCCTATGGCACGGATGGCAGGGTCTTCGCCAGCGCCGGATGCCGCGCCGGGGAGACGGAGTATTATGTGCTGGACAGAACGGGATGGATCGTGAAGCGTGAGGGCGGAAACGGCGGATATGTGCCGTTGGTGCGGATTCCGGGCAGGAATACCGTCAGAGGCAGGGCATACAGGGCCATGGAGGTAAGAGAAGGGAAGCTTCGGGTATATCCGGAAAATGCGGAAAGCATTTTTTCCTATTCCCTAGAAACAGGAAGGATGGAGAAATTGTTTGAATCCCGGGAAGGGATAGGCTCCAGAAATCAGGACGGTGCTGAAAGAGATAAAAGCGATGCGGGCAGTAAGGAGTATGATGCCATGGGCGAGTATTGGCTTCTTGACCTGGACGATGACTGCAGGGCTTTCATCAGGGCAGAGCGGTTCCAGCGGGGAAATCTGCTGCGGGAATGGTATGAGGGAGAGAACAGTACGGTAGAGGATTATTTCCTGTTTTTGAAGTCTTCGAAGCAGGAAGAACTGAAAGGGTATCAGGGGCCATATGCCATGTGGTTTGCCAACCTGGACGGGAGCTGCGGGAGGAAGATTCTGCAGGCAGTGAAAGACAGCATCGGATAAGGCGGACGGCCTTGCGGGGAAAGGATGTCGGTGAGGATGGAAGGCGACAGGAGAGAACGGATCAGAGTATTGTTTATAGTATACAGGGCAGAATGGTGGGGCTGTCTGGACAGTCTCTGCAGAGCGGAATGCGGGGACGAGGATACGCTGTGCTATGTTATGGCAGTTCCCCGCTATGAGAGGGATGAAGGCACTCTGGAGGTAAACTTTGCAAGAAAGCGTACAGCGCCTCAGGGATGGGTAGAAAGACTGCCCCAGGAGGCTGTCGTGGTGGACTGTGAAAGCTTTGATCTCAACCAGGGCTTTGACAGGATCTATATCCATAACCCATATGATAATGGGTGTTACTTGGACTCTGTGGAGGAGACATATTATTCTTACAATTTAAAAAAATACACGGAAAAGCTGATTTATGTGCCCCATCTGCTGTACCTGGGCGGGATACCGGAGGAATATGCCCACTGTCCTGCCTATGCGAACGTGGACGCCATTTATTTGCCGGACGGGAGAGCCAAATATTCGCTGGAGGTCCAGTATGATGAGAAGGTGGAAGTAGTGCCGTCCGGGATTCCGGAATATCTGGACAGGCTGGCCGAGGAACGAGGAGGCTGCAGGGAAGGGAAGAAAAAGCTGCTGTACTGCCTGTCCTTTCATAATCTGTACTATGGGACGGAGCGGCAGATACAGAAAATGTGGATGCTATTTACCTATTTCAAGGAGCATCGGGACGTGCAGCTCATCTTCCGGCCGGACAGGGATATCAAGATGCAGTACGGCCGGCTACAGGAGAATGTGAGGGCAGAGTACGAAAAGCTTCTGACGTATTTCCATAAGCATAAAATCGGCATTCTCGACGGCTCTCCGGATTCCTACAGGGCGGCAGTGGAGGCCGATGGAATCATCAGCATGGGGCATCCGATGAATACGTTCTTTTCGGTCTTGGGAAAATATGTGCTTCAGCTGGACTGGGAGCAGAGGGAAGTCCCTTCGGAAGAAGACCGGCGCATTCCCATCCTGTGGGCCGTCGAGGCGGAGGAATGTGAGGGCGGAATCGAGATATGGTTTGTGCCCCAGGGAACCAGGCTGATTTGTAGAATGGTGATTCCGGAGAGAGGGGACAAGAGGGAAAAAGACGGCAAAGTCATTATGGAAAGGGTCAGCGCGAATGACAGGAGAAAGGGATCCACAGCCTGCCGGGAGAGGGCTGCCGCGGTTGGATCAAAAGAGGACGGAAGTGTGGAGATTGTGGCGGAAGTCCCGGACGATGTGCTGGGAGGGCTGAATTATATCTCCCTTATCAAAAAAGGAAACAGCCTTTACCTGTCCCCATACTCTTCGGAAGGCATCTGGAAATATGACCTGACAACAGGAGATTTCCGGGAACGGTATCTGCCGGGGGATATCGCTAACCGCTTTACGGCTACGGTTCCCTATCAGGGAGCGCTGTATCTGATTCCCAGGTTCTATCCGGGGATTGTAAGGTACGATATGGCGACGGAGGAGCTGAGGATTATAGACGGATGGGTAGAAGAAGCGGAGCGGCATGTTCCCGAGGACTGCAGTAAGGAACCCTACTTCATCTGGGCGGTGAGGCAGGAAGGGAACATGCTTTATATGGCCTCCTCTAAATGTGATGTCTGGATGGAATTTGACATGGACACGGACAGCTGGGAGGTACGGCATATGAATCTGCCGGGGAAGAGGTTCGTCGGCATGGTCAAGGACGGCGACCTGGTGTGGCTGTTTCCTTATTGCGGAGAGGAGGTCATACTGTGGAACCGGGAAAGCGGGGAAAGCAGGGTGATTCACCGCACCGTAAAAAGAGAGACGAAGAACAGTCCTTATGTAAACGGGATAGACTTGCGGGACAGGATCGTGGCATTCCCTCAGCAGTGGACGGATCACTTCCTGGTAATGAGGAAACCGGCGGCGCCCGAACCGAAAGGCCGATTGGAGGAAGACGGGAGCAGGGATGGGGAAAAGCCTGTCTGCGGGATTCTGGAGGAGGTAAGGGAGGAGAGGGCGCTTCCCTGTGGGGAGAAAGCCTATCCGACAGAATACCTGCGCCAGCGCAAAGGCGGCTATCAGTATACGAAGCGGCTGGAGAGCGGGAGAATCCTGACTTATGAGTATTACGATGGGGCATTTCTGCTGTTGGACAGGAACCTGAAGCTGCTGCGGAAGATTCCCTGCAGACTGCCGATAGAGGCCGTGCGGCAGCAGCAGGATGTAATCTGGAAAAAAGGACAGTGCAGCGGGGATTTTCATGGCTGCATAAGCGAGGGTTATTCGATTCCGGCCATGGTGGAATACTTCGTCCGGCATGGGGATGAGGACAGGAAGGAAATCCGGGAACATTATGCCCAGGAGATTCTGAAAGCGCAACAATATAATAAACATAGGAGCGGAATGTGAATATTGCAGTTATTTTGGCTGCCGGGGTGGGGCAGCGGATGAGGAACAGCGGTTTGCCCAAGCAGTTTCTGAAGCTGATGGGAAAGCCTGTCATAATCTATACCTTGGAGAAGTTTGAGGAATGTGACGAAATCAACCAAGTCATCATTGTCTGCCATGGAAGCTATGTGGAACATATGCAGGGGCTTCTTCAACTATACCAGATCAAAAAGGCTGTCAAAGTCGTGGTTGGCGGCAGCGACAGGCAGGGCAGTCTGCAGCGGGGATTGGATGCGATTATGGAAATCGGCGGGGAACCTGAAGATATAGTTGTAATCCATGACGGAGTACGGCCACTGGTGGACCTTGCCACAATTCATGAGAATATACGGGTCGCTGGGCAATATGGCTGCGCGGTAACAGTGCATCCGGTGAGGGAGACAGTGGTAATTACGGAGTCGGATGAAGCGGATATGAATGGTTTCAAGAAAAGAGCGGATACCTATTCCATGACAGCGCCTCAGACCTTTCAGCTTGGAAGGATTGTGGAAGCATATCGGCAGACGGCACAGTTGGAGCGGTCGGATATGCCTTTGCTGGATGCGGCCATGGTGTATGCCCGGGCAGGCGGGAAGGTGCACCTGGTGAAGGAACAGGGGACGAATATCAAGATAACGACACCAGAGGATGTCTATTTTCTGAAAGCGATATTGGAGTTGGAGGAAAATAAGTATATATTTGGGTTGTAGAGTTTACCGGGAAAGAAAGCCGAATGAGGTGATGCTGTCTTCTGTTGCGGGCGTGGGCAGCAGGAGCTTACAGGCTTTGCGGGAGAAGGGGTAAAAATAAGTATGGTAGAGGAACGGGATATAAAGATCATCTTAAATAATCCGATAGATTGGGAACTGTTCAGAGACAGGACTGTTCTGGTGACAGGTGCCACGGGGCGTCTGGGGATGTATCTTGTGGAGGCAATCAGCAAGGCTAACATTGACTGGAACCTGAATATAACCATCCTTGCTCTGGCCAGAAGCAGGGAAAAGCTGCAGAAGGTGTTTGGCAGATCCTTGCTGCTTCCCTATATACATGCATTGGTGCAGGACATTACTGAACCGATTGTCTGGGAGGGGGACATCCATTACATTTTCCACACGGCGGGGCTGGCCAGCCCACAGGACTTCACCAACCATCCGGTGGACACGCTGTGGGGACATGTACAGGGAACCCGGAACGTGCTGGAGCTGGCAAGGGAGAAGAAAAGCCAGAAGGTAATGTATGTGTCAACCGTGGAAATATACGGGGAATGGAGGAAGCAGGAGGGCATTCGGGAAGAAGATATGGGCGTGCTGCGCTGCGATAATGCCAGGGCATGCTATCCGGAAGCGAAGCGGCTCTGCGAGACCATGCTGGCGACATACAAAGCGCAATACAGCATTCCTTATGTAGGCGTAAGGCTTTGCCATACCTTTGGGCCGGGGATAGCATTGGACGATGGCCGGGCTTTTTCCGAGTTTATTCGGAATGTGCTTCGGGGTGAGGACATAGTCCTCCAGACGGAAGGGCTTGCTGTGAGGACATATACTTATGTGGCGGATGCCATCGGAGCTATGCTGCTGGCCTTTACAAAAGGGAAGGATTCCTATTACAATATCGCGAATCTGGATAATCTGATCAGCATCCGGGATTTGGCGGAGCTGATTGCAGGGCTGGATGCTGCCGGTAAGGTAAGGGTGCGGTATGCCGGCCAAATAATCGGAATGGAGCAGGGGAATCCATCAGGGCGGGAGCTGAAATATCTTCCTTTTAAGCTGGGAATCATGAATGTGGACAAAATCATGGAACTGGGGTGGCATCCCCAGGTGGGGCTGGAAGATGCGTTCCGGTATACGATGGAATCCTTTCGTCAGAGGATCTGAGAGATGCCCGGCGATTTCGGGCTTTCCGAGGGAGCCGGATAGAAGCGGGTTCTGAGAGATGGAACCGGATAAGGGGACGGAGAATGGACAGAGAGAAGAAGTATATACAAAAGAGAAGATGGAAGGGCAGAGTTCAGAGCATCCCGTTCTATCTGTGCCGGCTGCGTCCCATCCGGAAACGCAAGATAGTGTTCTGCTGTATTGAGGGAACCACCGGATATACCTGCAACCCAAAGTACATTGCGGAGGAGCTGATTCGCAGGGATGCGGGATATGAGCTGGTGTGGCTGGTGAATGATGTCTCAAAAAAGTTTCCCGAACAGATCAAGGTGGTGCGCAATACGCTGTGGAACCGGGCATATCATCTGAGTACGGCCCGGTTCTGGATCGACAACAGCAGAAAGCAGCTGGAGGCCAGGAAACGGAAGGGACAGATTTATATCCAGACCTGGCACGCCAAGCTGGGATTCAAGCCTACCTGCCTGGACAGAGGGGCTTCCTTCTCTAAGATGGCGTATCTGGTCAGCAAGCATGATTCGGACATGATTGACTATGTGCTGTCAAATTCCAAATGGTATGACGACACCCTGCCGACCGGGATGATTTATGATGGCCCGGTGCTGCGGACGGGATCCCCCAGATGCGATATATTGGTGAATGACAGGGAAGAGGGGAGAAGACGGGTGCGGGAGCGCTATGGGCTGGCGGAGGACGTAAAGATCATCATGTATGCGCCTACCTTCCGGGGCGGCAGCCAGGGGACTGACCGGACTGTGGAGACAGGACAGGGATTCCCGGATTATGGACGGCTGATTAAGGCGCTGGAGGAGAGGTTTGGCGGTGAGTGGTGCGTCTTCCTGCGGCTGCACCCGCAGTTGGTGGCCAGAAACCTGGATCTGGATGTGACGGGCGTGCTGATATCCGACAGGGCGGAGATGCATGGACGGAGCAAAGGACAGAAGCCTGGGAGAGAAGGCAGGGCAGGGCAGATTGCCGGAGGGGAAAAGCACAGTGAGGAAATGCCTGTATACAGGAAGATTGTGGATGTGAGCAGAATCGATGATATGTATGAAGTTCTGGCGGGCTGCGATGCTTTCATGACGGACTATTCCAGCGCAGCATTTGATGCTGCCGTGATGCGGGTTCCTGTCTTGCTCTATGCGGAGGATTATGGGGAATATGAAAGAGAGCGGGGAAAGCTGCTCTGGAATCTGAGGGAGCTGCCGTTTCCCCTGG
>OFFQ01001436.1_pt1 | contig 13977 bp, 7 predicted proteins | sample 1521411 | NCBI WGS metagenome assembly OFFQ01 (sample SAMEA3504110, study PRJEB24116) | mouse gut metagenome | biome: mouse gut; feature: mouse-associated habitat; material: faeces | place: Denmark | collected 2011 | reverse complement strand
TGACCGAGCGTAACAAAGGCAAAGCCATCCTTCTGATCTCTCTGGAACTGGATGAGGTCATGAATCTGGCGGACACCATCGGCGTGATCTACAACGGCGCGATCCAGAAGATCGCAGACGCCAGGACACTGACACCGACTGAGGTCGGAGAGTTTATGATGGGCGTCGGCGACAGGAATGCGAACAGACATGGAAAGGTATAACAGATACGATGAAAAATAAGAATAACTTCCTGCATAAATTAATCTTACAGACCATCGGGCACGAGAAAAGGCAGCATTATATGATCCCTGTCTTTACGATCCTGCTCAGCCTGCTCTTCGGTATCCTGGTGATCGCCCTTCTGGACAAAAACCCGCTGCAGGCTTACTACAATCTGCTGCAGGGCTCCGGCCTGGCGCCGAAAGCCTCCTATGCCGGACACAAGGGCATGATCACGGACTTCACCAGTTTCCTGAACGCGCTGACGCCGATGCTGTTTGCGGCACTGGCGGTACTGATCGCCCTGAAGGCGGGTCTTTTCAATATCGGCGTATCGGGCCAGATGCTGGCTGCCGGCTTCACCGCTACCATTCTCATCGGTTACTCCGACCTTCCGGCAGTGATCGCCAGGCCGTTGGTCGTCCTGACCGGCTTTGTCATCGGCGCGCTGGCCGGTGCACTGGTAGGCTACCTGAAACACCGTTTTAACATCAATGAGGTCGTATCCACGATTATGTTCAACTATATCTTCCAGAATGTGATCAGCTTTCTCATCAACACCTTCTACGTGGATCCCGTCTCCCGCCAGTCCAGAAACGTAGGACAGGCCGGCCGGCTGACCCTCGTGGACGTGGTGGTGGGCGATTACAAGATGGACATCCCGCTGGGTATTCTGGTGGCCGTCATCGGCATCGCCGTCACCGCCTTCGTTATGAACAAGACAACCCTCGGCTTCGAGATCAAGGCTGTCGGCAACAGTATCCGCGCCGCACAGTATGCCGGTATTCAGGTGGGACGTACCCGTGTACTGGCCATGATGCTTTCCGGCGGATTCGCAGGACTGGCAGGCGTCACCTATTATCTGGGGTATTTTGCCTCCATACAGCCCAAGGTGCTGGTCAGCACAGGCTACGACGCCATCGCCGTGGCCCTGCTCGGCAACAGCTCTCCTGTCGGCATCATCTTCTCTTCCTTCCTGATCACGGTCATTTCGAAGGGAAGCACCTATATGAGTTCCACTTCCGGCGTTCAGGCGGAGATCGCTTCCGCCATAACCGGTATCATCCTGCTGTTCTCCGCCTGCGGCGCTTATGTCAAGTACAAGGTGAACCGCTGGAAAGACGACAGGTAACCGTCCGTAAGAACATATCAATTTGGCCGGGGAATCTGTCCCCTGCCGCAGGAGACTCGGAATGGAGGAATTTCAATGAATACGATTATCATAGACGGCTTATCTTTCGCACTTCCGCTGTTCATCATGGCGATCGGCGGTATCTACTGCGAACGAAGCGGTATCACCAATCTGGCGATCGAGGGACTGCAGGGGTTCGGCGCCTTCTGCGGCGCGCTGTTTGCAGTCTGCATCGCACAGTATTTTGCAGGCAACTCACCGGTTCCCTTCTATCTGGCGATGGTCTTTGCCTTTCTGGGCGGTATGCTCTTTTCTCTGCTGCATGCCATGCTCTGTATCAAATTCAAGGCCAACCAGGTGATCAGCGGCGTGGTGATCAACATCCTGGCAATGGCGCTGACAGAATTTCTGACCAAACAGATCAACGCCAGCATCTTCGGCGCAGCTTCCAACAAGTTCGTGCTGGGCGTATCTGCCCGCATCACCGTACCGGTGCTTTCGAAGATTCCCGTGCTGGGCGCTGTATTTACGAACCTGTACCCCTTTGAGATCGCCATTGCCCTGATTGCAGTCATCGCCTGGTACATCCTGTATAAGACCAGATTCGGTCTGCATCTGCGTGCCTGCGGCGACAATCCCCATGCAGTGGACGCTGCCGGCATCGAAGTAAGCCGGGTACGCCTGATTGCCGTTATGGCCTCCGGCGCGCTGTCCGGACTTGGCGGCATCTGTTTTGCCTACTCGATCTCGGCCAACTTCTCTTCCAATATCTACTCCGGTTACGGCTATCTGGCCATCGCCGCGCTGATCTTCGGCAACTGGAAGATCATGCCCACACTGGGAGCCTGCCTGCTGTTCGGCTTCGCCCGCTCCGGCGGTTACGAACTGGTAAAAGTACTGGAAATGCCCAGCAGCTATCAGGATCTTGTGATGGTACTGCCCTATGTGCTCACGCTGTTGATGCTGATCTTTTTCAGTAAAAAGAATCATTCACCCAGGGCGCTGGGAGAGATTTACGATAAGGGCGCAAGATAAAGAACGGAAGATAAAAACGGAATAAAAAGCATAAGACAAAAAACAGGATAAAGAACGTAAGATCAAGAAAACAGAAAAACACAGTCAGAATCATAAGAAAAGAGACGGTAACAGCTGCATCTACAGCAGGCTGCCGTCTCTTTTTTTATGAAAAGTTCCTGGTTCTTACTGCAGGATAAACTCCATCAGCACCGGGTCGTGGTCTGAATACGCATAACCGGTATCCACATGCCGATAAGATCGCACCGTTACGTTATCCGAAAGGATAAACCCGTCCAGCGTCACCGTATAGGTCGTCTCCTCGCTGTAGGGTTCATCGGCACTGCGACATGTATTGTGCGCCACATCGTCTTCTTCGCCGCCGTCATCTATGGCCATCCGAAACCCTTCCGGCAGACTTTCCCGCGGAAAAGAACAGGCCCATTCCGGAGCGTCCCCGGAAGTTTCCAGTTTCAGGTTATGGTTAAAATCCCCGCCGCAGATCACGTAATTTCCCGCCTCGTAATCCGCCTGCATATCCTCATAGAGCATGGCAAGCTGCCCGGCACGGATCTCGTCGCTGCTGCCGTAGGCCGACATATGCATATTGTAGAGGCAGAGCGCTTTTTCGTCCGTCAACGGTATCCGCGAGATGGAATAACAGCGGTCCAGATCCACAAACCGGGAGACAGATTCCGATATGGGAAGGCTCCTGCGCACGGCTGCTGTGATCTTCGCCCCGGAATATGTCACAAGACCGGCCTTATTCTTCCCGTGCGGCTCCCAAGGCGGGAAAAAAAGGAAGGGGGAGTCATAGTTCTGCGCATAAGTGTAGTAGTATCCTTCCATAAACCGGTTCACCAGCTCCAGTTCGTCAATATGATAAGAACGTGTCCCGTCCCTGTCCACTTCCTGCAGCAGCACGAAATCCGGATCCGCGTCGTTGATGACGCCTGCCGCTCCACAGACCGCGGCGGTCACACTGTCCGCATCCTTGCCCCAGGACGACTTGCCGCCGTCCATGAAGAAACTGTATTCGGGCAGATAAGCGCCGAAACCGATATTGTAGGTCATGACCGTATAGGGCTGCCCGGAAACCAGCATCATTTCTTCCCCTTCGGTTTTATTGACTTCCAAAGTCAATTTGTCCGGGAGACGTTCATAGGCAGCGAAGACGTAGATCACGTAGCCTGCGAGCATTAACGCTAAGATGATCAAAATTATGGCTGTATACCTGACTGCTTTTTTCATATTTACCTCTGCGTGGATATTGCCGGCCGTGTCTGCAATATCTCTGAATACGTGATGGAAATTTACTTCCAAACTGATAACTGTTCTTTACGGCAGCTGCATGCAGTTCGAACCCCTGCTAAGCGTCCGCTCTCCCATCTTGCAGCGGACTCCCGCCTTACGAAAAAATGCTCAGATATGGAAGACCTTCTGAATCTGCTTCATCATTCCCAGCACCAGCATGGTCTGTCTGTCCGTGATGCGCGTGTCCGGCGTGACAGTCAGATTCATCTTGCCGTTTTCCTTAAGTCCCATGATATTGATATTATATTTCTTGCGGACATCCAGCTCACCGACCGTCTTCCCCATCCACTCACCGGGCACCTGCACCTCGAAGATCGCATGGTCGTCGTCCAGCTCTATATAGTCAAAAATATGATCCGCACTGTAACGGATCGCCACCCAGTCTGCCAGCTGCTTCTCCGGATAGATGATCTCGTCCGCTCCGTTTTTCAACAGGAACTTCGCATGTACGTCGCTGGCAGCTCTCGATACGACCAGCTTCGCCCCCAGCTCCTTCAAAAGGGAAGTGGTTTCCAGAGAACTCTGAAAATCGTCTCCGATAGCCACAATGCAGAAATCGAAATTGCGGATGCCCAGTGACACAAGAAAATCCGGGTTGGTGCTGTCTCCGATCTGCGCATTGGTGACAAAAGGCAGGATCGCATCCACCCGTCCCTCTCTTCTGTCCACCGCCATCACCTGATGATTTAACGAGTTAAGTTTCTCCGCGATATGCCCGCCGAAACGTCCCAGCCCTACTAATAAAATTGATTTCATAATGTATATACTCTCCTTTTATCCTACCATGATCTTCTCCTGCGGGAACTCCGATACGTAAGGGTGCTTCGTGGAAAGCGCCGCATAGACAATCGTCATGCCGCCCACACGTCCCAAAAACATCAGAATGATAAGCACCACCTTGGACGCCGCACACAAATCCGGTGTGATCCCCAGCGTAACCCCTACCGTCGCGATGGCGGACGCCGCCTCAAACAGCGCCGGCACGATCGGCATATTCTCCGCGCAGCCGATAAAGATGCCGCCCGCCAGAAAGAGACTCAGGTACAGAATCAGCACCGTCGCCGCATAATGCGCCGTGTCATTCGGAATCCTTCTGCCGAAGATATGCGCGTTGGGCCTGCGCCGGAACACCGCCACCGCCGTCGCAAAAAGCACGGCAAACGTGGTCACTTTCATACCGCCCGCCGTGGAACCGGGTGAACCGCCGATCAGCATGAGCAGGATCATGATCATCTGTCCGGACTGCGTCAGCTGCGTCAAGTCCACCGTATTATACCCTGCCGTACGGGTTGTGATCGACTGGAAGAAGGAAGCAAGGATCCGCTCCCCCACCGACATATCCTCCCATCCCGGCATACCGAACTCTTTCCAGTAAAAGAAGACTGCCGGAAGCACAATAAGCACCGCGGTCACGGTCAGCACCACCTTGCTCTGCATACGGTAGCGGCGCAGGTGAAAGCGGTTGCGCTTCACATCATCCCAGGTCAGAAAACCGATACCGCCTACCACGATCAGCACCATCACGATCACATTGACAGCCACGTCTCCCGTATAGGAAGTCAGAGACGAATACGGCTCCTTCACCCCCATCAGATCGAATCCTGCATTGCAAAAGGACGATATGGAGTGAAACACCGCATACCAGATTCCCCTGACGATGCCAAACTCCGGGATCATGGCCGGAAGCAGCGCCGCAGCGCCAAGCGCCTCTATGACCACCACCATTTTCAGGATAAATCCTGTCATCCGCACGATACCGCCCATCTGCGGCGCGGCGATCGCCTCCTGCATGGTACTTCTCTGCATCAGCCCGATCTTGCGTCCCGAGAGCTTCGTGATAAAGATCGCCACGGTAATGACTCCCAGACCGCCGACCTGGATCAGACACAAGATCACGATCTGCCCGAAGACCGACCAGTATGTAGCCGTATCGTTGGTAATCAGTCCGGTCACACAGGTGGCCGAAGTAGCCGTGAACAGTGCGTCCAGAAACGGAGCGCTTCCCGCACCCGCCCGCGCCCACGGCAGCATCAGCAGAATCGTTCCCGACGCGATCACCCCCAGAAATCCCAAAAGGATGATCTGCGACGATGAAAGACGTCTTCTTTTTAATGTAATCTTCATGATCAATCTTCCTGTCAGTCAACTTAATTTCTTATCAAATGCCCATATACCCATACGAATAGTCACAAATAATATAGCACTTTTCCACCCTTAAAACATTATAACAAATGACGAATATATTGCAATATCGACCGGATGTTCTCACCAACTTTTCAATGAGCCGGATGCCTGAGACCACAGCGCTACCCCAATACAATCTCTTCGCCCAGCTTAAAGGAATACAGGATCTTCTCTGTATTTCGATAACCGGAATGCTGCTCCAGCGCTTCCGCGTAGTAATCCAGCTGCACATGATACCGTCTGGCCAGTTCCTCCCCCGTCTTCACCGCATCGGTCTTGTAGTCGAGCAGCACATATCTGCCGTCTTCCTCAAAAAAGACGTCGATGATCCCCTGGATCAGCACCATCTCCTCCGAAGGAAAGTCCTGACTGAGGCGGTCAGCCGGAAGTCCCAGCACAAAAGGCTGCTCCTTGTGCAGCCGGCCCGCCCGCGCAGCCTCTCCCATCCGCACCGCCACCCGGCTTTTTAAAAAGGCTTTGAGCTTCGGCACCGATATCACCGCATAATATTCTTCCGACAGTCTGCCGCTTAACCGCATCTCTTCCAGTTGACGGTTCAGCAGCGCTTCCACCGCTTTCTCATCGCAGCTGACTTCTTTGGTCAATTTTGTGAAATCAAACAATTCCATCACTTTATGGAAGGCGCTTCCCCGCATGGAGCCGCTGACACTCTCGTCTTTTTCCAGAAAACCGGGCAGATAAGGCACCACCGTCTCCTCCTCATACATCTGAAAGGAGAAGTCCGTCTCTTCCCGCATCCCCGCCATCTTCAGTTCGGATACCGTAGTCTTCGTATAGAGATTCCGCAGATTTTCATACGGATAATGGTAAACAAAGCTGTCTGACAGCCGTGCCATGAGCGCCCCGTCCACATCCCTTGACGGGTCGGAAAGAAGGAGACTCCTCCTGCGCTCCTCCATGCGGATCGTCTCCACCAGCTTCTCTTCCACGATATCCTCCCAGCCGGACAGGATCACCCGGATACTCATATCCTGCTCATAGAACGGATTCCGTTTCTCCGGCTCTAAACCGCACGCGCGGTAGAAGTCGTCCATGCACCGGTTCCTCGCCAGTGCATGAAGCAGCAGATCCAGAAAACTCCCTCTGCCAAGCAGCACATCATAGGGCAGCTGCAGCTCCTCCCTGAAACGGACAGGCAGAAGGGAGGCCGCCGTTTTTGCCGGCGCTTTGAGCGTGCCTGTCAGGATCAACTTCTCTTTTGCCCTTGTCATCGCCACGTACAGAATCCGCATCTCCTCCGCCAGATTGTCCGCCTTCATCCTGCCGGCGATCACGTTCCGGCGCAGATCCCTGCTGCATATGCGCAGATCCGGTTTGACATAATCCACACCGATCCCGGCGTCAATATCCAGCGCCAGATGCCCGCTTATATCTCTGGTCTGGAAACTTTTCGCCAGACCGCACACGAAACAGACCGGAAATTCCAGCCCCTTGCTCTTATGGACACTCATGATGCGCACAACGTCCGCATTTTCGTCCTGCAGTGCCGCTTCGCCGTAATCCACCTCATACTTTTCCAACTGCTCCATATAGCGCAGGAAATGATACAGGCCGAAGTAGCTCGTCTTCTCGTAGTCCGCCGCCTTCACCAGCAGCATCTCCACATTGGCGCGCCGCCTGCCCCCCTCCGGCTTTACCGCCACATAATTCAGGTAATCCGTCTCCCGCAGTATCACCTGCAAAAGCTCCTGTACCGACAGATAGACCGCCATGCCCCGGAAACGTTCCATATGCGCCAGAAACTGCTCCGCTTTCCTCACAAGCTGCGGCGGCAGAGGATGGGCCTGCTGCTCCCGCTGCCCCGTACCCTCTTCGCCGGCCGTCCCGTCGTCTGCCCGCTCCGGCGCGCTGTCCGCACTTGCCCGCAACGCATCATACAGATATTTCGCCTGCGGAAAAGCTGCACGGATCAGCGCAATCTCCTCTTCCTCAAAACCGCCCAGATAAGAATGCAGCACCCCATAAAGCGGTATATCCTGCAGCGGGTTATCCAAGATCCGCAGAAAATGCAGCAGTTCCTGTACTTCCCCCGCTGCGAAATAGCCTGTCCGTGATGTCATATGCACCGGAATGCCCTCTTCCTCCAGCACCCGCTTAAATACCTCGTCCCAGCCCGACGTCGTCCGCAGCAATATGACAATATCCCGGTAGCATACCCGGCGCAGTTCCCCGCTCTCCTTATCCGTCACCCGAAATGCCCGCAGCAGCTCCCGGATTTTTGCCGCCACACCATAGGCTTCCTGCTCCTTCACCGTCAGCTGCCTTCCGGCGCTGCTTCGCGGCTTCCCGGCCTCCGGGCTCTCCATGCCGTCTGCATAGCTGCCTGCTGCGCCCGCCGGCTGCCCGCCTCCCTGGTTCTCCCCGCCGCTCAGTTCATCCGGCCTCTCACCGGCCTCAAAAAGCAGCAGCTCCGCCAGACAGCCTCCTTCCGGCGCACCGCTCTCCTGCACGGGATACACCGCGCCCGGATGCAGGGCCGCCAGATCGTCATAGACGATGCCGCCCACATCCTGCCCCATGATCTGTTCAAAGACCCAGTTGGTCACATTCAAAATCTCCCCACGACTCCGGAAATTCTGATGCAGGTCGATCTTCCGTGCATTTTGGGACTGGCCGTCCTGTTCTTCCTGCTTATCCGCGTTCCCGTATTCCGCATATTTTTCCAGAAACAGCTCCGGCCTTGCCAGACGGAACTTATAGATACTCTGTTTCACGTCCCCCACCATAAAGCGGTTATATCTGCCTTCCTCCTCACCCGAGATACAGGACAGAATATACTCCTGTACCAGATTGCTGTCCTGATACTCGTCGATCAGTATCTCATGAAAATGACTGCGGTATTCCATCGCCGTCTCCGTCGGCACGCATCTTCCTTCCCCGTCCCTTCGCACAAGGATCGACAGGGCGAAATGTTCAATATCATTGAAGTCCAGAATGTTCTTATCCCGTTTCTTCGCGTCGAAGGCTTCCTTGAAAGCAAGCGTCAGATCCACCAGCGCCTCTACGGCCTCCCGGCAGATCTCCATCTGTCCCAGCACCTGATCCCTGGTCTTAAAAAAGAAACGCTTCTGCAGATCGCCCAGCTGTTCCTTCACCTCCGTGCGGATGCTCTTCACCACTTCCCGTTTCAGGGCAGAAACCGTATCGTCTTTCTTAGAAGGCAGCCTGTCGAACTTAACCGCTCCAAAAGCCGCACAGAGCAGGTCATAACCGCCGTCCTGCAGCCCCTGCTTCTCACACTTTAGCAGAAGACCTTCTACCATCTCCTTCTCCCGCTCCAGCAGAGCCCCATACATATATGGGCCGTCCGCCTCTTCGCATATATAGATCGCATTGGTCAATTTCTCCGCGCAGCCCCACAGGATCAGCCGGGTCTGCCGCATCAGTTCCCGCACCCAGTCCATTTCTTCAAACACAGCCACCGCTTCCAAATCCCCTGCCTCCGAATGCGGACTGCCTGCCACCAGGTAATCCTGCTTCCGCTGTGTAAGCCACTGCTCCGGAAAAGGCGTACTCATGGCAAAGTCATAGAGTTTCAGCACCATCTCCTCCACCGCCGTATCCCTGCTGCCGGAACTGAAATATTCCACACAATGCAGAAATCCTTCTTCCTCAGCAGCATATCCGGCCTCCAGCGTCTCTTCCAATGCCTCCTGTCTTATCAGCTTTCCCTCGCCCTCCTCGGCAATCCGAAAGCCGGGATCCAGGCCGATCGTATGGAACTGGTTGCGCAGCACAAACAGACAGAAGCTGTCAATGGTTGTGATCCTGGCATTATGCAATAACGTCACCTGCTTCTGCAGATGCTCATTCTCCGGCTCCGCCGCAAGCCTGTCATTCAGCGCCCGGCTGATCCGCTCCCGCATTTCCGCCGCCGCCGCATTCGTAAAAGTCACCACCAACAGCCTGTCAATATCCACCGGATGGTCTTTGTCACTTACCATTCCCACGATACGCTCCACCAGCACCGCCGTCTTGCCCGATCCTGCCGCGGCGGAAACCAGCAGATTGCAGCCCCTCGCATCGATCACCTGCTGCTGTTTCTCCGTAAATGAAATTCCCATTTATACATGCCTTTCTTATTGTAAATTCATGAGCTGACCTGCGCTTCTCGATCCTCAACCGGAGGACTCAGGGCGTCTGACCACTTTGGTCACATGACGCATGAATACACTGCAGCGCGTCCTCCCTGCTCATCTTCGGCAGTTTCCGCATCTCATATCCTTCGATCCGTCCGTCAAATCCACACACGCTTTTATAAGCACAATAGGTACATGCCGTACTCCCATTCTGCTCATACGGATTGACCGCTATCGTTCCCTCCAGGATCCCGCTTCCCAGCTCTCTGATCTTTTGGTTGACATAACTCGAAACAGCCCGCATATCCTCTTCTTTTATGACACTCGAGTTAGCTGAGAAGGAACCATCCTTTTTCCGCTCCAGCGGCAGAATCTCAGACTTACTGGTGAATTCCCGGTCAAGTAATCTGACAGCCTCGTCATTATTATTGACTATTCCGGTCATCTTCAATTCCTGCAGCAGTCTGTCATTGATCTGTTCCGGCGTCATGGTCTCCCCGTCTTCTATCATGGGATCATCAATATGGTAGTACAGCATCGCTGCCGGAACAATCCTCTTATCCGGATGCCTGCGCTGTTCAAACTCTACCGCCGCATTCATATAAACTACCAGCTGCAGCTGCAGTCCGTAATAGAGCGCCGCCAGATCAAATCTACGATTACCGGACTTATAATCTATGACTTTCACATAGACCACATCCTCCGCCTCACAGGTGTCTACCCGGTCAATCCGCCCACGCAGCCGCATCTTATCCTGCTCATTTAAGGCAATGTTCAGAGAATCCAGATCTTCTGTCATGGAGAAGGACATCTCAAACTTCTCCGGCACAAAGGCCCCCTTTCTGAGCTGTGCCTGCAGAGTCAGGACCGTCCGCCGTAATATTCTGCGCATCCGCCGTATCAGATGCCGGTTCCGTGCACTGCTGTACAGGATCGTCTCCCCGTAACCTGCCGCATATGCCTCAAGCGCCTCTGTCACCAGTTTCTGCGCCGCTTCTTCCGGAAAATCAAACCACGTATAGCCATATTCTTCCAGTTTCTGTGCAAACAATTCCAGAACCCCATGAAAAACATTTCCCATATCCACATCTTCAAAACTGTATCCTTCCCGCTCCCGCAGCATTAGTCCATACTGCAGGAAATGTCCGTAGGCACACGCAGCATACCGTTCCAGGCGGCTCACGCTGTTCTGCAGCAGCGTTCCGTAGAGCATACGCGTCACCATCTTCGACAACGGCGTATCCTTGTAGCGGTAGAATGCCGTCTCGATCAGACGATCCGCCATATCCTGATACTGCGGCCTGCTGTGATAACTGTGATAGAAGGTGAAGGTCTGCCGTCTGGAGATATCTGTGACCCTGCCAAAAGCATAGTCCCGCAGCAGGTCCGCCATAAGGCCTACGCCGTCCGAGCCGCACACGATCTGCTCTTCCATCGGCCTCTCCTCCGGCGTCTCCACCGACAACTGCGGATATAATTTTCGCACCAGATCGATCAGATACGCAGGCCGCAGGCTCTTTCCGTCACTGCCCACTTTGGCATAGGACAGATACAGCTTTTCAGAAGGTTTCGTCATATTCAGGTACAAATACAGCCGCTGGATGTACATCTGCTGCCTCGGAGAAGGCGCCAGTTCCAGTTCCGATTCCCGCAGAAATTCCCTGTCAATATCCGAGATGATACCGCCGTTCCCGGTGCCTTTCGGAATATTGCCGTCATTCACACCCAGAAAGAAAAGAACTCTGACCTGCTTCAAACGGGTCCGCTCGATGTCCCCCACCAGCACTCTGTCCACATTCTGAGGAATCGTACCCACGCTGATTTCCGCCAGTCCCGCATCTAAAATATCCGCAAACTCCCTGCGCTCCATTGCTTCTTCCGCCAGCAGGCCATAGATCTGATCCAGCAGATCGATCACCAGTGCGTAGATCTGCCCGTATTCTTTGGCCCGTGCCAGATCGCCCTGCTCCTGAAACTGCCGCTCGTAGTGCGCCAGCTTCTGCTGCAGTTCATTCTGTACCAGAAAGTCATAAAGCGCCTGCACCATCCCGCCTGCCGTATCCCGCGGTGCAAGCAGCGGCGCAAGCTGCCGGAGCAGCTGCTCCCGCATGGCATTGCAGCGTGCCAGCTGCGCCATCGCCTCCTCTTCCCCCTCCTTACTGTCCTCCCGATAAATAAAAATCTCCTGCCATCTTTTCTTCCCGTGAATGCCGAAACGGCGGACATAATTCTCCAGCCTGTCCACCTCCGCATCGTCAAAGCCTGTCAGTCCCGTCCGCAGATAATGAAATACCGCCTCGTAACTGAAATCCCGCAGCACGACCTGCAGGGCGCTCCTGATATATTCTGCAAAAGGATTCCGCAAAATCCCTCTGGTATGATCCAGATAGATCGGAATGCCAAACCTAGCAAATTCTTCCTCTGCCAGACTGCCGTAGACCTCCATATCACCGGTCACCACCGCAATATCACGGTAGTGCAGGATGTCTGCCTGTCCGCGTGCGGCATCGTCCGGCATTGCGCCGGCTTTACCGGCGAAGCACGCTTCCCTCTCCGCTCCCCTGCCGGAAGTCAGCTTACGGATCGCAATACAAGTCTGCCGGATTTCTTCCTTCGGCGAAGACGCCTCATACAAATACAGGCTGTGCACCTTATCTTCGTACACCTGTGCCGGATAACGGAACAGATTGCGCTCTAAGTGAGACAGTTCCCCGTTTTGCCCAAAACGCGGCAGTCTGCCCTCCGCCCCCGCGCTGCACCATACCGGTTTTTCCTCCGGTTCATTCACCTGTCCGGCCATTCTGCGCAGATCGGCTACCGTCTTCCTGCTCAGATGAAAAAGTCTGTGTTCGCCGTCCATCTGGTAGGGATTTTCCCTGTCGTCTATGGTGACCGTCACAATCACTTTCTTCGCCAGACGGATCAATTCCTGGATCACACGGTTCTGAATGGGGGTAAATCCGGTAAACCCGTCAAAGGCAATCACACTGTTTCGAATGAGCTCCGATCCCGGCAGCGCTTCTCTCAGCCGGTCCAGCGTCTCCTCCGTAGTGATAAACTTCTCGTGGATGTAGTCCAGAAAAGATCGATACAGCAGGCCCAGATCCTGTAATTTATAGTACAATGCCCCTCGGGTGCGCGCATATTCGGTCAGCCTCTCCATCTCCTGCATTCCGATACCGTACTGCATAAATTCCGAAATCGCCGACTTCACCTCATGAATATAACCGATCTTATGCAGATGAGAACCCAGCACCCGAAGCTGCCCCTGGCACTGCTGCGCCACTTTCCGAAGCACCAGGCTCTTACCCGTGTCGTCCAGGACCGGCACATCTTCTCCGCCCACCTCTTCCAGAATCCGATGCGTCAATCTGCCAAAACTCAGTACATCAATATTCATGATGATATGCCGCGGATGCTCCACCACCAGATCCATCTGTGTCTGCATGGTGAACTGATCCGGCACGATGAGCAGATAATCGGTTTTCGGACTGCGCTGCGATGCCTCGATCATATCGTCATGAAGCCTTTTGCTCTTGCCGGAGCCTGACGCTCCGAAGTAGAATTGAAGTGCCACCTGTCAAACCTTCCTTCCGTTCAATCTGTGAACCAGAATCCGCCTGCGGCAGGCCGTTTTAACGACCTGGTCCCGTTCTGCTGCAGTGCGAAATACCCCGCTACAGACAACGTTACCACCTGGACGCGTTGAATGCAACGGGGTATTTAAATAAAATCACAGTTGCCCTGGAATGGGCGGATTCCGTAACGGAATAGCCAAAAGCCGAACTGTTACTGCATCTTTATACGCACATACCGTCAGTCACCCTGTCAAACGGTCCGGCCGTCACATGTGCTTTCTTCGCCCCGAAATAGTCTTCGTCGAAGACGATGGCGCTTCCGTCCGGATTCTCATAGCGCTGTTCCGGCTCGAAAGCCATGCCCAGCGTTTCCGTGGTGATCAGCTTCTCTTCGCCCGCCGGCAGGAATTCGCCCAGATTGGTGTACAGCTTCCATCCGCCCTCTTCCTCTTTC
>OFFQ01001433.1_pt1 | contig 13989 bp, 16 predicted proteins | sample 1521411 | NCBI WGS metagenome assembly OFFQ01 (sample SAMEA3504110, study PRJEB24116) | mouse gut metagenome | biome: mouse gut; feature: mouse-associated habitat; material: faeces | place: Denmark | collected 2011 | reverse complement strand
GGACTCGTCCGTCTGCCAGTAGCCCTCCCGGCGCTCGAACACGATGTCGGAGCTGGGGGTGAAGGAGGTGACCTGGTAGGGGGAGGTGCACACCACCTCGGTGGCGAACTCGTCCTTACTGGCCTCGAAGGCGGCCTTGGAGATTACGAAGGTGTTGATGAGGCAGGTCTCAAAGGCACCCACGATGTTGGTGTTCATGGTGACCCGCAGGGTGTAGTCCCCGGTCTTTTCCACGGACTCGATCTTGGAGAAAGCGGGCTTCAGGCCTTTCTCCATGGAGGTCTGCATGAACCAGACGATGTCGTCGGCGGTGATCTTGTTGCCTGCGGAGTCGGTGATGTAGTCGTACAGCTCGATGTCGTACACCTTGCCGTCCTCGGTGGTCCAGCCCTTGGCACACCAGGGCACCACTTCCTTGGCGTCAAAGTCCAGAATGCCCAGGGATTCGTACAGCTGACGGAAATAGGGGGAGTCCTGGGCGATGTTGTTGCGGAAGGGGGTCATGGACTCGATGCCGGTGGCAAAGCCCACGGTCAGCTCCAGCAGGATGGCCCCGGCAAAGGGCAGCACGCCCGCCGGAGGCTCCAGCCGCCCGCCTGTCACCGAGTAGGTGAATGCCGACAGGAGCAGTATGAAGCCCGCCCGGAAGGTCCCGGGGAAATTCTGGCGGCTCAGCAGGGGATTGAACATCACAAAGCCGCTCATTCGGGCGGTAATCAGCAAAAAGAGCGTCAGGGCGCCTTCGTCTATCATAGGCGCCTCCGCTAGATCTGCGTCATCAGGTCAAAGACCTCCCGGGTATACTCCTGGAGCGTCGTCAGCATCCAGCCGCCCGCCACCAGGAGCACGCCCACCACGATGACCACCTTCAAAATGAAGGAGATGGTCTGCTCGTGGATCTGGGTCACCGCCTGGAAAATGGCAATCAGCACGCCGGCCAGCATACTCAGCACCAGCATGGGCCCGCCCAGCTTGAGGACCACGCCCACGGCGTCCCGCATCACATCGGTTATCATTCCCGTATCCATTCGTCAGCCCTCCGCTAGTTGAAGCCCCGGACCAGGGTGGAGAACAGCAGCTCCCACCCGTTCAGGGTCACGAACAGCAGCAGCTTGAAAGGCGCGGAAATCATGGACGGCGGCAGCATAATCATGCCCATGGACATCAGGGTACAGGACACCACAATGTCGATCAGCATGAACGGAATGTAAAGCAGCAGTCCGATGGTAAACGCCTTCGACAGCTCACAGGTCACAAAGGCGGGCACAATAATCCGCAACGGCAGCGTATCCACCACCGTCCGGGTATTGACCTCCTCCGGCATCTCCACATGGGCCATCTCGCAGAACATCTCCAAGGTATCGACCTTGGTGTTCCGCGCCATAAATTCCGACAGGGGCACCACGGCCCGTTCCAGAAATTCCTCCTGGGTGATTTCCTCCGCTACGTAAGGCTCATAGGCCTCCTCCTGAATGCGTGTGATGGTAGGGGACATGGTAAAAAACGTCAAAAACAGCGCGAGACCCACCAGTACGAGGTTGGGCGGCGTCTGCTGCGTGCCCATGGCGTTGCGCAGGAACGAAAAGGAGATGATAAACCGGGAGAAGGACGTCATCATCACCACGAGAGAAGGCAGGAGCGTGATTGCCGTCATCAAAAAGATGCCCCCCAGCGCCTGCACGTTCTCGCCGTTTACATTAATCAGCCCTTCCGGCACCTCCGGTTCACCTCCGCTCTCTTTGCTTCATGATGGTGAGAAAAGCCTCCTTGAATCCCGGCTTTTCCCCCGCTTCCGCCTCCGGCGGCTTCCAGGCGGCAGCCTCCTCCCCGGTAAGCTCCGCCAGCAGGGTCACTCCCGCCGGTCCGGCCCCCAGGAGCAGATACCGCTCCCCCACTCGGGCTAAGACCACGCTCTGGTCCCGTCCCAGGGGCAGACGGTCCAGGACCTCCATCCGCCGCCCCCCGGAAAAGGCGCCCAGCGCCCCCCGGCCCGCCACGTACTTCGTAAACCAATAGGCCAGGCCGATAATCAGGACGACGCAGACCAGCATCCACAAAAAGGAGGCCAAGGCCGCGCCGCCCCCTGAATCCAGCATCCGTCAGGGATTGCCCAGGATGGTGCTGACGGTCTTCAGCACGCGGTCGGGCTTGAAGGGCTTGACGATGAAGTCCTTCGCGCCGGAGCGCACCGCGTCCATGACCATGCTCTCCTGGCCCATGGCGGAGCACATGACCACATTGGCGCCGCCGTCCTTGGCGCGGATGGCCTTGAGGGCCTCCAGGCCGTCCATATTGGGCATGGTGATGTCCATGATCACCAGATCCGGGCCGATCTCCCCGAATTTCTCCACGGCGTCCGCGCCGTCCACGGCCTCGAACAGCTCGGTATACCCGTTCTTGCTCAGGGTGTCCTTGATCATCTTCCGCATAAAGGCGGCGTCATCGACCAGCAGAATCTTCTTAGCCATAGTCTTATTCCTTCCTTCTTATCCAAAAATAATCGTGTATGCCAAAAGTCATTATTTGAAAAGCGCCCGAAGCGGGCTGCTTATTTCTTCACCAGCTCAATCACGGGGTCCTGCACGATCTCCGTGATGCGGACGCCGAAGTTGTCGTCGATGACCACTACGTCTCCCTTGGCCACGCATTTGCCGTTGACGAAGAGGTCCACCTGGTCGCCCGCCAGCTTGTCGAGGACCACCAGGGACCCCTTGGAAAACTCCAGAATATCCTGCACCTTCCGGCGTGCCCGGCCAATCTCCACTGTTACCTGGAGCGGCACCTCCATAATCAAATCCAGATTCTGCGCCTGCTCCTTGCTCAGCCGGTCCGCCGCGTCCATTTCCTCCATAGCCACCGGCTTGGTAGAAATCACCTTCGGCTCCGGCGCAGCCCTCTGGGCTTGCTCCTGCTGCGCGGGATAGGGGTAGGGATAGGGCGGATAGTACATCGGCGGATAGCCCATATAGCCGCCCTGCATCATCCCGTCCGGCCCGGGCACAGGATAGGGGGGCATCTGTCCCGGCTGGCCCATCTGGGCCGCAGGTCCGCTCTGAACCGGCGCGGGGGCGGGCTGCGGAGCAGCCTGAGCCGCAGGCGCAGGAGACGGCGCGGGCGCGGGGGCAGGAGCGGGCTCAGCTCCGCCGCCCATCCCGGACAGCATCCGCTCAATCTCCTCCTGGCTCATCTTCTGGCCGCCGCCGCTGGGCGCACTCTCCGGCGCGGGCGCGGGCTCCGGCGTCCCGTTCATCCCCGCCAGCATCCGTTCGATGTCCTCCTGGCTCATCTTTTGGTCGCTGCCGCCGGATACAGGCTCCGGCGCGGGGGCGGGGGCGGGCTGCGCCGCGGGAGCGGCATCCGCCTCTCCCACAGAAATCTCGTCCTCCAGCCCCAGACTCTTAATCAACTCCTTGGCCAACGCCACGGACATCACATTCATGAACTCGCTTTCCAGCGCGTTCTCGATTTTCAGGAAAAAGCGCACCACCACAATTTGGTCCGCACCCGTGGGCAGATGCTCCTGCTTGAACTGCTCCAGATTATCCAGTTCAAAGGACTGCGGCGTGGAAATGTCCACCCGGAAGCCCAAGAAGTCGGACATGGCGGTGGCCGCCGACCCCATCATCTGGTTCATAACCTCGCACACGCAGCTGATGGTCAGCTCGTTGAGCTCAAATTCCTCATCGGGGGTCTCCATCCCCATCAGGATGTCTACGATGACCTTGATGTCGCTGCGCTTGAGCAGCATGATATTGCTGCCCTCCAGGCCCTCTACATACTTGATCTCTACGCCGATGGCGGGCTCCAGGTTCCCCAGCGAAAAATCCTTCACGTCCACCACCGTGACCGTAGGCGTGGTGATGTCCACGCGGTGGTCCAGCATATTGGATACCGCGGTGGCCGAGGAGCCAAGGCTGATATTCATCATCTCGCCCAAGGCATCTATCGCCATTGGGCTGAACAATTCCTTCTCCATCGCTTACTCGCTCCTTTGTTCGGCCGAATAGCAAACCTCGTCTATCTTGATGGCCATGTTTTTCTTGTGGGTCCCCATGCGTCCGGTGAACCATTGGTAGCCGCCGATTTCCAAAAATACCGGTGAATCCTTCGGCCTTCCCAGGTCCAGCACATCGCCCACGTTCAGGTGATAGATGTCGCTGAGCAGCAACTGGGTATCGCCCAGTTGGGCGATGATCTCCAAGCTGGAGTCCCGTAATTGATCGAAAATCTCCTCGGAGTTGTCCTCGCTGGCCGCCTTGCGCCCCATGCTCTCCCGGTTGACCTCGCCGAAAACGCTCATCAGAACGCTGCCGGGGAGCACCACGCTCATGCGTCCCTCGTTTCCGCCGAAGGTCAGCTTCATATCCACCAGCACCACTGTCTCGTCCAGGTTCAGCAGCTGAACCAGGGTCGGATTGACCTGGGTGCGGTTGTACTCAAAGCTGATGGGCACATAGTTTTCCCAGCTGCTGCCCATCAGGGTGATGATGTCCTTGAGCAGCAGTTCATACAGCTGAAGCTCCAAATCAGTATAGGCATACCCTATAGGAACCTCATGAGAGCTCTCCTCCTCGCTGCCCATCATCCGGTCCATCATCCCCAGAGCTGTGGAGGTAGACAAGTACACCATCACTTGGTCCTCCGCAATGGTGTCCACACCGTCCTCCTCGCGGGGGTGGATGGTGACATCCACCATCGCCAGCACGTCCCCTTCGCTCAAGGCGTTGTTGAACTCGTAGAACTTCTGTTCCTCGATGCTCTCCACCTCAATTTCGCAGGTGGTGCGAAGCTGAGCGTTGAGCCGGGAGCTGACGACGCGAGTATAGTTCTCAAAGATGCCGTTGAGCATCTTGATGCGGTCCTTGGTAAACTTGCGGGGGGTGGTGAAGTCATACTTCCGGTACTTTTTCTCCGGCTGTTTGTTCTCCGCCTGGTCCGCATTGTCACCGCTGCGCATGGAGTTCAACAACGCGTCGATTTGACTTTGTGACAATACCTCGGACATCGAATCACCTCACCTGGTCTGCGTAATTTTTACGGTTCCTGTGTACTGGTCGGCTCCTGGCCCTCCTCGGGCTGCTCCTTCGTGGTCGTATACTGGGAGAGCGTCTGCTCCCAGGACTCCATCTCCGTCTTCAAATCCCGGCCGGTAATCACCATTTCCACCCGGCGGTTGGCCCAGCGGTTTTCTTCATCGTTTTTGGCTATGGGGTGCCACTGGCCCCAGCCCACGCTGCAAATGCGGGCGGGATGAATGGCGCTGTTGTCCTGGAGAAAGGTCGCCACCATGGCGGCTCGGTTGCCGGCCAGCTGCCGGTCGCCCCAGGTCTCATTGGGCCGGTTGTCATACTGCTGGGCGGTGTGTCCCTCGATTCTGATCTCCTCAATGGCGTCCTCCGCCTGATCCAGAATCATACATACCTGGCTCAGAATTTCCTGCGCCGCGGGCTGCAGCTTATAGCTGTCCCCGGCAAAAAAAGCCGTGTCGCTGAACTTCACGTAGATCTTGCCGCCCTCCATGGTCACCGCGATGGAGCTTTCCAGCCCCTCAGCGGCGGTGTAGCTCTCCAGCCGCTGAAACAGCGCCTCAATCATATCGTCAATGGACTCCTGCTGATACTCCAAGGTATCCTGGCCAGGATTCTCAATATTCTCCGCCAAAGGGCCGTCGTTGCCGGAGTTCTCGGTGGGAGTCAGGGTGGCGTTGGGATTAAAGCTGGTGACAATAGCCCTCCATTTCTCCTCGCTTATCGTGGACATGGAGTAAAGCAGCACAAAGAAACACAGCAGCAGCGTGACCATGTCGCCGTATGTATCCATCCAGTTGGCGCCGCCGCCCCCGCTTTTTTTCTTTTTCACGATGATTTCAACTCCTTAGCCCGTATGTCAAGAATCTTATTCCCCGCCGCCGGACTTGGCGCCGCCCTCAACGCGCTTGTTCTGGGGCACGTAGGTGAGCAGCTTCTCCCGTAGCGCCTTGGGGTTCTCGCCGGACTGGATGGACATGATGCCCTCCACGATGATCTGCTTGCACAGCACTTCCTCGCTGTCCCGGATACGCAGGTTGTTGGCGATAGGGCCGAACAGCATATGGGCCATGATACAGCCGTACAGGGTGGTAATCAGAGCGGTGCCCATGTCCTTACCCAAGGTGGAGCCGCCGTCTCCGCCGATCTCCATGTTGTTCAGCATATTGATCAGACCCACCAGCGTACCCACCATGCCGAAGGCCGGGGCCACGGCGCCCGCCTTGTCGTAAAGGGCGGCGGCGTCCTCGTGCCGGGCGGACATACACTCGATGTCATTCTCCAGAATGGCGCGGACCTTGTCCGGGTCGTTGGCGTCCACGATGAGCATGATGGCCTGCTTGAAGAAGGGGTCCTCCTGCTCGTTGGCCTTGCCCTCCAGGGCCAGCAGACCGTTCTTACGGGCCGTCTGGGCCAGGTCCACCAGCTGGTCGATGAACTTCATGGGATCGAACTTCTTGGCGTTGAGCATGATGCCGAAGTGCTTGGGAATGGACGCCAGCGTACTGCCCGGGAAGCTGGCCACCACGATGGCCATGGTACAGCCAATGACGATGAAGATACTGGCCGCGTCAAAGAAGTTCCACAGGTTGGTAGGGGTGAAGGTGATGGGTTCCAGCCCCGCCGCCTTGGGGCCGATGTTGATACCCAGCACACAGCCCACCAAGAACACCACGAGGGCCAGCACAACGCCGATGATATAGGTGATATTCATACTATCGCACTACCTCCAAAACGGGCGGGGGCGCAGCCCAGCCGCCGGTTCTCTCTTTGTTACCGTTTGTCTACAACGGTGATCTCGCGCTGAATATCCATCACCTTGGCGTTGTAGCGCGCGATCTTATCAATGATCTCCTCCGTGCTCTCCCGGACGAGGTAAAAGTCGTGGTTCATCATGACGATCTTGGATTCGGGGATGCTTTCAATATACTCGATTTGCAGATGGTTGACAAGGAATTTTTCGTGATTTCGTTTTGTCAGGACGATCATGAGGCAAACCTCCTTTTCCTTTGGATGGGGCAGGAGCTTATCGCGCCGGACCGGGGGACGGGCCTCCCCCGGTCCGCGCCTTGTTTACGTGCTTAGAATCAGCGCTTCATGTTGACCAGTTCCTCCAGCATGGAGTCGGTCACGGTGATGATACGGGTGTTTGCCTGATAGCCGCGCTGGGTGACGATCATGTTGGCGATCTCCTGGGCCAAGTCGGTCTTGGACATCTCCAGGCCGTTGGACAGCAGGCCGGTGTCTCCGCCGTTGCGCAGGCGCAGGCCGTCCGCCGGAGCCGCAGGGGCCGCGTCCGGGTCATTGGGGTCCTGGACTCCCGCCTGCCGCAGAGAGGCGTTCACATGGGTGAGGCCCAGGTCCTCGGCGCCGCCGCCCAAAATGGAGACGGTCAGGTCGCCCGAGCCGTTTCCGGCGGTGTAGTAGCTGCTGCCGATCTGGGTGACGCCGTTGGGGTTGGTCACCTGGCCCACCGCCACGCAGCCGATGGTGACCAGTTCCTTGGTGGCGTTGCTCCGGCCGGTGATGAGGCCGGTCTTTTGGTCCACGGTGATGCCGGTAAACTGAGCCTTGGTGTAGGGCACGTTCTCAAACTGGTCCTGCACAGGGTTTCCGTCTTCCCCTATCACCGGAACCTTTTCATAGGCGTCCGTCACCCGTCCGCCGGCAGTGGGGTCCTGGAAAGCATAGGCAATCTCCACCACCTCTTTGGCGGTGGTGTCCGCAGGCTGGGTGCCGTCGTCATTGGGCGGCACTTCCTCGCCGTCCGCGTTGTAGTACTTGGTCACCGTCCGCTCTCCGGGGAAACGGATGGGCACCAGCTGGTCGCTGAAAATGGGGTCGCCCGCCTTCTTCCCGGCGGGGATTACCTGGTGGTCCGCATCGCCGTACACGCCGATGCACATAAAGCCGTAGACGCACAGGTCGTTGTTGGTGAGGTAGCCGTCCGCTTTAAAGCCGAAGTTACCCAGCCGGGTCAGGGTGAGGGAGGTGAGCTTGCTCACGTCGGCGTCCGAGCCGTCAAAGTTGTTGGCCACGTCCTTGTTGCCCATGAGGAAGAAGCCGTCGCCGTCCAGCATCATGTCGGTGGCATTGCCGGTGACGGAGTAGTTGCCGGTGCTCATGTCGATGTCCACGCTGCCCATATTGGCGCCGTAGCCAATCTGGGAGGGGTTCTTGCCGCCGATGGTCTGGGTGCCGTTGGAGCCGCCGGACATTGTGGTGTAGATGGCGGTTTTAAACACGGAACGGGCGGCCTTATAGCTCTGGGTGTTCACGTTTGCCACATTGTTGCCGATCACGTTCAGGTTTTGCATATGGGTCTTCAAGCCCGCGATGGCCGCGTACATAGAACCAGTCATGATTAATTCTTAACTCCTTTCGGTTTTGGCGCCGCCCGGCCCCCGTCAGTCGGACGGGGGCCGAAGGCCTCCGAAATCGGTCCTGCCTTCTGTATCATATTACAGGAACACGGCGCCGTCAATGTTGGTAAAGATATTTTGTCTCATTTCCTCCTGGGTAATGGTGGTAATGACCTTTGCATTGGGCACATTGATGATAAATGCCCTCGACCCATCCATTGCCAGGATGTTGGTGGCTCCTTTTTCCTGGGCACGAATCACGCTGCCCGCCAGCTGATCCATCAGATCGGGGGTCACTTCGATGCCCCGCTCCTGTGCCCGGGAGATGGCGTGCTTGGAAAACTCCACGCCCTGGGTTTGTTGTATTTGCTGCTCCTGGCCGCTTCTGACCAGCTCCTGCTGGAGCATGGCTCCGAATGCGCCGCCCGGTCCCCGCCGCTGTACCTGGGTTTCGGGCGCGGGTGTGCGCGGCTGCAGCCCCGATACACGCTGGATCATCTCATGTCACCTCAGTTTCCGTCAGGTCGTGAATCCGCTCAGATTCTGCTGCTCCGTTCCGCCGGCTCCCTCTGCTGGGGGTGTGGCGCCGCCGTCGCCGTTGTCGGGGCCTTCCACATTACCGCCCTCGCCGTCGCCGGAACCTTCTACGTTACCGCCCTCGCCGTTGCCGGGGCCTTCCACACTGCCATCGTCGCCGTCCCCGTCACCGTCTTCGCCCTCGCCTTCGCCGGGCTTATCGGGGTCCTTGATGTCGGGCAGCTTGCCCACCGCCATGATCTGGTTCAGACCGTAGGTCTGGCCATCGCTGCCAAAAATCACTTGCTGGCCGTTGAGCACACCAGTGCCCATCACCAGAATTTCCCGCTCCTCCAGGCTGTCGCCCTGAACGATGCCGATGGTGACCACCTTGCCCACCAAAGAACTGGCGTAGCTCATGATGCTGGTTTCCGTCATGTTGCTGATGGCGGAGATCATCTGCATCTGAACCATTTGGTTCATCATCTCGCTGGTGTCCATGGTGTCGTCAATCGTCTGATTCTGAAGCTGCACCACCATCAGCGTGAGGAAGTCCTGCATATTCAGCTCGGTGTTTCCCGGGCGGCTGTTGCTGTACTTCGGCACAGGAATGTTGGACGAACCCACCAAGCCGCCAATGTCGGCCATTGAATTAGTGCCCATCGTATGTGCTCCTTTCTATCAAGCTTCCCCGTCGCTGGGGATCAGGCCCAGCCGCAGCTGCTGCATAAAATCCTGGCTGCTGGCGGAGTGCTCCCGATGCTGCTGGCGGCGCTCCTCCCGGCTGTCCTGGGCGTGGCCGTTGTGGCCTTCGTAGTTTTGCTGCTGTTGCTGGTTCTGCTGGCTCTCCTGTCCGCGCTGGATGTCCACCTCTACGCTCTCCTTCACCCGGCTGCTCAGCAGCTCCTGGAGATTGGCGGCGTGGCGCTCCAACAGGGCCTTGGTGTCGTCGTTGTGCACGCTGATGGCCACGGCAAGGGTTCCGCCGGTCTTCACGCTCATCTGCACGGTGATCTCGCCCAGGTTCTCCGGGTTGAGGCTCACGGTAATGGTGGATTCCCCATTCTCCAGTGCTCTGGCGATGGCGGTATCCACCTGGCCGACCACGTCGGGCTCCTCGGTCTGCTGGGCGTCGTACACCTCGCCCACCTTCACCGGGGCGGCCTTCACGTCGTGGAAAAGGCGCTGAGGAGCCTGCTCCACCTCGATGAGCTTCACCTCGCCGTCGCCGTCGTCCTCCTGGGACTGGACCGCCTGCTCCACCACCTTGCCGAACTGGTCCGTCACCACCCGGTCCAGCATGGCCGCGGGGCTGTTGTCTGCGCCGGGGACGGTGGCCTTCAGCATGGCGTCCACCTCGGGGTCGGATACGTCGATGGGGTTGGGATCCAGCAGGAGCTGGTCGAGCTGAGCCTGCTGCCAGGGCTCCAGATCGGTGATGGGGACGTTTTCCACTCCCTCACCGGTGAACACCATGACCCACTCGCCGGGATTGTAGGTGGCGATTGTCTCGCCGGTGTTCAAATCGATCTTCTCCCACGTCCAGTCGGGCTTGAACGCCACCGCGTTTCCGTTCTGCTCCAGCATCTTTTTGACCCGGGCCAGGGAGTCCTCCTTCTTTTCCGCGGGGGTCTCGGGCTTGGGGGCGTCCTCCGTCCTGGTGTCTCTGCCGGTGCCGGACGCGGCCTTGTCCATCAGCTTCTGGAAGTCGTCGTTCTTGGTGTCGGAACCGGTCTTGCCGAGGTCCGATATCAAGTCCGTCTTGTCGTAGGTCACTGTGCAGGCCGCCGACATCTTTAACATTTGGTAGCTTAAACTGTCCATTTCGTTTTCCTCCTTTCTTATAAAAATATTTATTTCCAAACGGCGCTTTGCGCCGAATTGGACGTTACTGGGTGGCGTCCGCTCCTCGCAACGTCAAAGACCGACTTTGCGGGGACCCCAAATATTCTACGCACCCACGCTGGAGCGCACCCGGGCGGAGCTGACGAACTCGTCAATGAGGCCTTCCTCCGCCTTCTGCACCGCCTTATTGTAATCCTCCAGCTTGTGCTCCCGCAGCTTTTCAATGGAGGAGGTGTCGATTTTCGCACCCACGACCTCCTGCCGTTTGGCCTCCTCCTGGCGGCGCAGCTCCTCCAAGCGGTCGGTCTCCCGCTGAATGTCCCGCTCCAGCACCCGCAGGCCGTTCTGATAAAATATGGCGTCCATCACCGTGATGCCCTCGGCCTTGCGCTGGCGGTATTCCTCGTTGCAGTCCCGGTAGGCCTGCCAGGCGGCCTCCAGCACGTCCTCCTGCTCCCGAACCTGGGCCAGAATGGCGGCGTGCTCACCCTTCAGCGCATCCAGCACCTGCTGCTTGTAGGACAGCACCGAATCCAAGGAGAATTTGAATTTCTTCATCTGTGTCTACGCTCCTCAGCGGGTTATTTTAGGATTTTGGCCAAGCCGTCCACGCACTGCTCATAGCTAAAGGCCTCGTTCACATCCTGGGTCAGAAAGGCATTCACCGCGTCAATCTTGGACATGGCAAAGTCCAGCTTGCGGTTGCTGCCCGGCTTATAGGCCCCAATGGCCACCAAATCCGCGTTTTTCTCATAAACGCTCATAATATCCCGCACCCGGCTGGCCAGCTGCCGGTGCTCCGGGGAGACAATCTCGGTCATCAGACGAGAGATGCTGGCCCCCACGTCGATGGCCGGATAGTGGTTCGAGTTGGCCAGCTGCCTGGACAGAACGATGTGCCCGTCCAAGATGCCGCGCACTGTGTCCGCGATGGGCTCGTTGGTGTCGTCGCCCTCCACCAGCACGGTGTACACCCCGGTGATGGAGCCCCGGCTGAAATTGCCGCTGCGCTCCAGCAGCTTGGGCATCTCCGCGTACATGGAGGGGGTGTAGCCCCGGGCCACCGGCGGCTCCCCGATGGCCAGCCCGATCTCCCGCTGGGCCATGGCGAACCGGGTGAGGGAGTCCATCATCAGCAGCACGTCGTACCCCTGGTCCCGGAAGTACTCGGCAATGCTGGTGGCCACGCTGGGGCACTTCATGCGCAGCATGGCCGGCTGGTCGGAGGTTGCCACCACCAGGATGGAACGCTTTAACCCCTCCGGACCTAAATCTTTTTCAATAAACTCCCGGACCTCACGTCCCCGCTCCCCTACCAGGGCAATCACATTAATATCTGTCTTGACATTCCTTGCAATCATGCCCATCAAGGTACTTTTTCCAACGCCCGAGCCTGCGAAAATTCCTATTCTCTGTCCTTTTCCAATTGTATTCAGGCCATCAATGGCCTTAATGCCAAACTCCAGCCGCTCTCTGATGGGCGGTCTGGTCAGCGGATTTGTATAGTTACTATTAACTGTATAATATTTGAACGCCTCAAACTTTCCCTTATCATCTATTGGCTCGCCTAAGGCATTGATAATCCTGCCTTTCAGAAAGTCTCCTACAGGAACCCTCAGCTTATGCTTTGTATTCCGCACAAAACTCCCTGATGTGATGCCGCCCATATCTTCATATGTCATGAGCTGGATTCTGTCACCTTTAAATCCTACAACTTCAGCAGGTATCTGTCGGTTCTGCTCTTCATTGTATATCATTACAATGTCACCAATGCTTGACTTTCCTCCTGAAGCTTCCATAGACATTCCCACTACATTTTCAATCTTTCCAATGTGGCTCACTGTCTCAGCTTTCATGACCTGCTGTGTTACTTTTTCAAACATACCCGGCTAAACCCTCACATTTCCCAAGATATCTTTCAAATTTTCCATCTGGGTATTTACACTTACATCAATGATTTCATCCGGCATTTCTATGATACAATTGCCCGGCTCCTCCTGCTCCATCACAACAAACTTAATATTGTTCGATAAATGCATGAGTTCCTGAACCATATTTGCATCCGCTTCTATCATCATATCATAATCATATTTGTCAATGTAAATCTTAACCCACGCAGTCTTCTTAAGCTTCTCCGTAGCGGCAACAATCATCCGTTTAATAACTTCACCGCTAGATTTCAAGCTGATATGCATAACTTTTTCTGCAATTGCAATAGAACAGTCTTTCAACTCCTCAAGATATTTTTCCAGGACTGTCTCTTTCGCCCGGCTTACATCCTTCAGGGCTGTTTCCATTTCCCTGTGAAACTTGGAAGTTTCTGCATCCATCTCGGCTTTATAGTCAGAATAAGCCCTGCTTTGTCCTTCACGGAATCCAATCTCATAACCTTCTTCCTGACCGCAGCGCAGAGCTTCTTCTTTCATTCTCTCTGCCTCAGCCCGGGCTTCCAGCAGGATTGCCTCTGCCTCTTCCTGTACCTCTGCCAGATAACGCTCTTTTTCTTTTTCCTTCAGGTCTTCCTGCTCTTCTTCACATTCTTCTTCGGGAAGCGCTTCTTCTGCAGAAGTGTTCAGGTAAAAATCCGGAAAAACCGGACTTTTACCTTTTCCATTTGTATCTGCCGCCATAGAAGGAAGTTCAAACGATTTTACTCCCACGGACTGTGAAACAATCCCTGCTTTTATGATACGGCTAGACGAGAATGTCATCGTCACTGCCTCCCTTCTTGATAATTACCTCTCCCTGTTCTTCGAGATCCCTGATAAGCGTGACGATACGCTGCTGCGCTTCCTCTACTTCTTTCAATCTTACATTTGTAGTAATCTCCAAATCCTCACGGACGCTGTCAGCCATACGTTTGGACATGTTTTCGAAGAAAATATCCTTCATCTCATCAGATGCAGTCTTAAGCGCATACACCACATCTTTAACATCACAATCTCTAATAAACCGCTGAACAGAACGGCTGTCCATTCCAAGAATATCCTCAAATACAAACATTTTGTCGCGGATACTCTTTGCAAGATTCGGATTCCGTTTATCCAGCTCTTCAAAAATCCTCCGCTCATTACCGCGGTCTACATGGTTCATCACATCAGCCACATAATCCACACCACCAAGACTCATGTTGTCTTCGCTGGTAATAATTGTTGCGAACTTCCGCTTCATCTCCTCCTCTACAATAGCAATGGCTTCTGGAGAAACACGGTCCATCCGGGCCATGCTTTCCACTGCCA
>OFFQ01001424.1_pt1 | contig 14095 bp, 7 predicted proteins | sample 1521411 | NCBI WGS metagenome assembly OFFQ01 (sample SAMEA3504110, study PRJEB24116) | mouse gut metagenome | biome: mouse gut; feature: mouse-associated habitat; material: faeces | place: Denmark | collected 2011 | reverse complement strand
AGGGGATCCAGCCGGACAAAGTGACTTTTGAACTACTCGGCGGCGGTGCTGTTGATGATCGGGCTTATGATGCCCTTTTTCTTTTTCGCCATGTATGAGCGGGACGGGCAGCCGGCGGAGAAACTTTTGAAAAACAGGCTCCGCTATAAGCTCTGGCCGAAGAAACGGCCTTACCGGACGGAAAACCTGTATAAATCTATGTCAAAGAAGGAGGATATGAGGATTGCCAAAAACCAAGCAGCAGGAGGCCCAGGAAAAACGTCTGCAAAGAAACATCAGGCAGGCAAAAAAGACCAGGGCCGACGCAAAAATAAACGGGCGTAATGCTTCCCGTGCCAAGCCGTCTAAGAAAGGCGGCTTTTTTAGCGGGCTAAAATCGGATGCCCCGCAGACGGTCCAGCAGAGTATTCCCTATAAAGAAATGTACCGGGATGGAATCTGCCGGCTGAATGATAAGCTCTACACCAAGACGGTTCAGTTTTTTGATATTAACTACCAGCTTGCACAGGCGGATGATAAAGCGCAGATTTTTGAGGGCTACTGTGATTTCCTCAATTATTTTGACGCTTCGATCCATGTGCAGCTTACCTTCATCAACCAGCGGGCAAATATGCAGGATTTCGCCCGCAGTATCGACATCCCCATCCGCGGCGACGAATATGACGGAATCCGCAGGGAGTATGGGGATATGTTAAAGGGCCAGCTCCAAAAAGGCAACAACGGCCTTACCAAGAGGAAATACATCACTTTCGGTATTGAGGCTGACGACCTTCGCACTGCGAAGATGCGCCTGGAGCGGATCGAGGCCGATGTGCTGGCGAATTTCAAGGCCCTGGGAGCACAGGCAAGGCCACTTAATGGGCTGGAGCGTCTGGAGGTCCTTCACAGCCAGCTCCACCCGGACGGGCAGGAAAAGTTTCATTTTACCTGGGCGGATCTGCCGAAAACCGGGCTTTCCACAAAGGATTTTATTTCGCCCTCCGGCCTGTCGTTCTCAAATGACGGAAAGACTTTCCGGGTGGCCGACCATTCCGGGGCGGTGTCTTTTTTGCAGATTTTAGCGCCGGAGCTGACGGACCGGCTGCTGGCGGAGCTTCTGGACCTGGACGATGCCGTGACAGTGAACCTGCATATCCAGTCCATCGACCAGGCCCAGGCGATCAAGAACATCAAGCGCAAGATGTCCGATTTGCAGAAAATGACCATTGAGGAACAGAAGAAAGCAGTCCGCGCCGGGTATGACATGGACATCATACCTACCGACCTTGCCACCTACGGCGAAGAAGCGAAGAATCTTTTACAGGATTTACAGAGCCGGAATGAGCGCATGTTTCTTGTGACGGTGCTGGTGGAGAATATCGCTTCCAAACGGCAGAAGCTGTTCAATGACATCCTTTCTGCTTCCGGTATTGCGCAGAAGTATAACTGTGCCCTGAAACGTCTGGACTACCAGCAGGAACAGGGGCTTATGTCCTCCCTTGCCTTAGGGTTGAACCAGATTGAAATTGAGCGTGGGCTTACGACCAGCAGCACCGCCATTTTCGTGCCGTTTACGACCTGCGAGCTGTTCCAGGAGGGCGAGGCGCTTTATTATGGCCTGAACGCTTTAAGCAACAACCTGATCATGGCGAACCGCAAGAACTTAAAGAATCCAAACGGTCTGTTTTTGGGAACGCCCGGCAGCGGCAAGTCCTTCTCTGCAAAGCGTGAGATTGTCAACGTGTTCCTTTTGACGGAGGATGACATCATTATTGCAGACCCGGAAAATGAGTACGGGCCTTTGGTACAGCAGTTCGGCGCCCAGGGGCAGGTTATTGACATTTCCCCGACTTCCACCAACTATATCAATCCGATGGACATTAACCTGGACTATTCGGACGATGAAAACCCCATTACGCTGAAAAGTGATTTTATCCTGTCGCTGTGTGACCTGATTATTGGCGGCAAGGAAGGGCTTTCCCCGATTGAGAGGACCATTATTGACCGCTGCACGAGGCTTGTGTACCGGGATTATTTGCAGGACCCCCGCCCGGAGAACATGCCGGTCCTGGGCGACCTGTATGAGCTGCTTTTGAAACAGGCGGAGCCGGAGGCGCAGAATATCGCCACGGCGCTGGAAATCTACGTCAATGGTTCCCTGAATGTGTTCAATCACCGTTCCAACATTGACATGAACAACCACCGTGTACTCTGCTTCCAGTTAAAGTCGCTGGGTAAGGCATTAAAAGAGATCGGGCTTCTCATTATGCAGGATGCCGTGTGGAACCGTGTTACCGCCAACCGCACGAAGCATAAGACGACCTGGTTCTATATTGACGAATTCCATCTCCTTTTGAAAGGCCAGACCGGGAGTTTCAGCGTGGAGATATGGAAACGGTTCAGGAAATGGGGCGGCATACCCAGCGGCCTGACCCAGAATGTGAAGGACCTGCTGGCCTCCCGTGAGATCGAGAATATCTTTGAGAACTCGGATTTTATCTACATGCTGAACCAGGCCCAGGGAGACCGGCAGATTTTGGCGAAGCAGTTGGGGATTTCCCCGCACCAGCTTTCCTATGTGACTCATTCCGGTCCCGGCGAGGGGCTTCTGTTCTTCGGGAATGTGATCATCCCCTTTATCGATCATTTTCCGAAAGACACCTTACTATACAGCGTACTTACAACACGGCCTGATGAAGTTGCAGGTGCATAAATTTCCGAAAATGTTGACTGATAAATAAGTTTTATACTTTGCAAAATAAGTCTTATAAATTCGCAAATAAGTTCCATAATGCCGTAGAAGTTGAGATTTTTATAAATATGTTTCATAAAAACGGCGTGAAATTAAAAATAGGTTTCATACTGGAACGTGGAAAATTGCGGGCGACAGGACGTTGTTGGAAAAGGCGTGTTTGCTGATACAGGTAGATATGCCTTTTCTTTATGCAAAGGTGGTAGAAGTCACATTATTATGAAACTTATTTAGCAGAAAAGGGAGTAATTAGTATTGAACCTATTTTTGAAAGGACAGAAAAAATAAAATAACTGGAGGTGATAACAATGCCGCGGGACAAAGAATTTCAGCGGAAAAAGAAAGATACCCGGATGCCGGTCCGTGATTCCCATGCGGAGGAACGGATGGACACCCGGCAGAGCGAACCGGATTTTAACCTGCTGCGGACCAGAGACGCCCCTTCTTCTTCGGGAACGTCCCGGAGCCGGAGGTATGAAACCGCAGCACAGCAGGCAGCGGAAGGTACACAGCCGTTCAAAGCGGATATGCCGCAACAGGCGGATATTCCCGTACCGGAACATTTAGAAGGCAGGGCTTTTGATCATGAGCCGGCAAGGGCGTCTGAAACGCGGAACCCTTTGGAACCGGGAATTTCTGCACAGGAACCGCGCCGGAGAGATTTCAGATATGGAAATTCCAGGCGTAAGGATTCTGACAGCGGAAATTCTGATACAGAGCGCCACACACAGGGAGAACCCGGACAGGCAGAACGCCGTTCCCGGACGCACCAGCATGGAAACAAATACCAGCAGCGTTTCCAGGAGGCGGCAAAAGCCGAGGAACCCAAGGAGAAACCGCCGGAGGCAGCCGAAGGAGAACCAAAACGGCCTTCCAAGCTGGAATTTACCGCTGACGAACTGCCGCCGGAGGCAAAAGATAAAAAGCTGGCCCAGGCAAGGCGGAAAGCGGAGCGAACCACGGAAAAGCTGGAACAGGCGGAAAACCGCCTGCCTGCCCGCCGTAAGCTGCGGATGGAAACATCTTCTGCTCCTGATACGGGTAAGGCCAAAAAACACCTGAAATTTGAAAAGGAGGTGAAATCCCAGCGGGCTCATGTAAAGGGTCCTGCTCCGATGCGCCCGGTAAAGGCCGGCGCAAATATGGCGGTTGGTTACGCCCATAAAAAAATATATCAGGCGGAGGAAGAAAATGTCGGTATTAAGGCGGCCCACCGCACCGAGCTTGTAAGCGAGTCAGGGCTGCGCACGGCATATCACAGACATAAGACCGCGCCATACCGCAGGGTAGCAAAATTGCAGCAGAAATCGGCGAAAGCCAATGCCCGGCTTGCCTACCGGCAGACATTACATGACAACCCGGAGCTTAAGAAAAATCTTCTTGCCCGGATGTGGCAGAAACAGAAGATAAAACGCCAGTATGCCAAAGCAGCCAGAGAAGCGAAAAAAGCGGGAAAGCGTGCAAAGGACACCGCTGTTACCACGGAAAAGATCGCTGCCGGCGTGGTCCATGCCATCAAGCGTCACCCGGTCATATGCACAATCGTGCTCCTGCTCCTTTTGGTATTTTTCCTGATTACATCCCTATTTTCTTCCTTTTCCAATATCGGGACCGGAGGGCTTGGGAGCCTTGCCGCCTCTACTTATCTGGCGGACGATGCGGACATCAACAATGCGGAGCTTGTTTATACCGAGTGGGAAACGGACCTGCAGATGCAGATCAACCGTGTGGAAACGGACCGACCCGGTTATGACGAGTACCGCTATAACATCGGCCCCATTGAACATGACCCTTATGTTTTGATGGGGTATCTCACCTCTGCGTATCAGGATTTCACCTATGCACAGATCGAGAGCGTCCTCCGGGAGCTTTTTAACGGGCAGTATTCCCTGTCTTTTTCAGAAGAAACGGAAATCCGCTACCGGACAGAAACAAGCATTGACCCGGAGACCGGCGAAGAAACCGAAGAAGAAGTGCCTTATGAGTGGCACATCTTAAATGTAACGCTTACTTCCACGCCGCTTGAAAACCTGGTGGTTTCACGCATGGACGCAGACCAGAAGGAAATCTGCGAGATTTTATTGCAGACCAAAGGAAACCGGCAGTATGTGAAAAATGTGTTTGGCGCCAACTGGCTTACCTATGTCACCAGCTACTACGGCTACCGGGTACACCCGATCAGCGGGGAAAAGAACTACCATACCGGCGTTGACATCGGGATGCCCCAGGGCACGGAGATTTTAGCCGGGCATGACGGCACGGTCACGCTGGCAGGAAACGCAGGCGGCTATGGCCTGTGCGTTGCCATTGAGGGCGAGGCTTACGAGAGCCACTCCCTTACCACCAAATACGGCCACTGTTCGCAAATCTTAGTATCTGCCGGACAGGAGGTAAAAGCCGGGGATGTGATTGCGAAGGTCGGCAGTACCGGAAATTCCACCGGTCCGCACCTGCACCTGGAAGTGTTGGTTGACGGCCAGTATATGAATCCTTTGTATTTTGCTGATACCGGCGATACCAGCGAGCGGCACCTTCCGGAAGTTCCTGCAGGCGGCGGAGGGAATTATTTTGACTATGATGTACCGCCAGAGGCCCTTGCGGATGAAAAATTCGCGGCTATGCTTGCGGAGGCTGAAAAGTATCTAGGCTATCCGTATGTATGGGGCGGCGCAAGCCCTTCCACTTCCTTTGACTGTTCCGGCTATGTTTCCTGGGTAGTCAATCATTGCGGCGTGGGCTGGAACTTCGGACGCCTGACCGCAGACGGGCTCTTAGGCGTGTGTACGCCTGTATCAAGCGCAGATGCAAGACCCGGCGACCTGATCTTCTTCCAGGGCACCTATAACACCAGCGGCGCAAGCCATGTGGGAATCTATGTGGGTAACGGGATGATGATCCATTGCGGGGACCCGATCTCCTACGCAAATATCAACACAAGCTACTGGCAGCAGCATTTTTATACATTTGGGCGTCTGCCCTGACAGATTGGTGTCGAGTGACAATTATAACTGATAAAACGACAAAAAAGATTGATAAATTACAATTAAATATGATAAAATTGAATTATGGAGGAATAGTGACAAAATATATGATAATATAGAGTGAAAACTACAATTATATTTGATAAAAGGTGGTGCACCTATGGCAAAACATAAGCGTGTATGGAATGAAAACCAATACCGTAAATACCTTGCTGAAGGAAGGGGACAGGGATTATTGGATGATTATAAGCCATGGATCCAGATACAGGACTTTCCATCACAGGGAATCGTGTCGCGTGTAAAAGGCCGTAAAACCGGACGGGTACACCACCTTATGTCGAACCTTGAGTTAGAGTATTTTTATCTGCTTGACTGGTCGGAAAAGACCCAAGATATCAGAGAGCAATATCCCTTAGAGGATCTAACAACGGCAATTTCCATTGCAGAAACAGCAGGTATCAGGTATCCCTATGATAAAGCAAGTGGCTTTCCTTATATAATGACAAGTGATTTTCTGATTACAACCAAAAGTGGGCTGGCTGCCAGGGCAATCAAGCCAGCCAAGGAGTTAAAAAAAGCACGGGTAAGGGAGAAACTTGAGATAGAGAGGCGTTACTGGAAATATCAGGGTATTGACTGGAAACTTGTAACAGAAAATGAAATCCCAAGGACAAAAGTCCGCAATATCCAGTGGCTGTGTTCAGGACAAGACGTGTACTGCCTGATACCAGACGATAAACAGCGTTGCCAGTGTAAAGAAGCTTTCCTGGAACTTTACGATAAAGGGCGTTACCCAATCATGATGATCTTACAATATGTAGAGAATGATTTCAGGCTGGAGGCAGGGAGCGGGATTGCTGTTTTTAAAATGCTTGTCTATGAGAAACAGATTACCTTGGATTTAGATAAGGAAATCAATTTGGTAGAAACAAAGGATGGGAAGGCATATGGAATGCATCATCTTTTTGAATGAGGTTGTTGCAGAAATTGAACAGGAAAAACGGTATAGAGTTTTGTGGATTTCCCCTGATTTAGTTTATGGGTATTGGATCAGTATGGATGACAATAAGATGCCGGAGAAGTTCGAGTATAGCCTACTGGAAGAAGGGCTCTCCAGTGGCCGGTTTGAAAAGAAGGAAGAGATATCCTCAGAAACAAGCGATATAGGTATTTCGGAATCGTCAAAAAAGAGGCGAGATGAACTATGGGAGGCATTACAAAATGCGCTTACGCATGAACCTGATATTTATGACAGGAAGCGCCGGAAAGAATTACTGCTGGAACCGGCTAAAAAGCTGGGGACACCGTATAACAATCTGTACCGTTACCTTGTAAGATACTGGAAAAATGGAAAGACGCCAAATGCATTTCTCATAGATCGGAGAAAAAGCGGGAAAAAGGCAGGCATAAATGGATGCCAGAAAAAGCAGGGAAGACCTGCAAGGCATGAAGGCGGTTTTGGAAAAGTGTTAAATAGCGATGATATCAAAAACTTCTCCAAAGCAGTCAAAAAATACTACCTCACACAGAAGAAAGCAACACTGGTATCGACATACGAAAAGATGTTGGCAGATGATTATACCATTATGAATGGCACTGGACAGCTGGCGCTTCTGCCGCCGGACCGGATACCGTCTATCAGACAGTTCCGTTACTGGTTCCAGAAGTCGTTTGACATTAAAACTGTAAAACAGAAAAGAGATGGAGATGCAAAATTTGAATTGACTGGACGTGCAATCACCGGAAGGTCGGACTATCAGCTGATGGGGCCAGGGGCAAAGTACCAGATCGATGCAACGGTAGGCGATATCTACCTGGTCTCGCAATTTGACCGGAGCGATATCGTAGGCCGCCCGGTTATGTATTTCGTCGTGGACAGCTACAGCCGGATGGTCACCGGGATGTATGTCGGGCTGGAAGGGCCGTCATGGGCAGGCGCAATGATGGCGATTGAAAATGCCGCCAGTGATAAAGTAGCTTACTGCGCATCCTATGGGGTGGAGATCACAGAGGACGAATGGCCATGCCGCCATATCCCCACTGCAATCCTTGGGGACAGGGGCGAGATGGAAAGCAGGCTTGCGGACAACCTTGTCCAGATGCTTGGGGTACGCATCGAGAACGCCCCACCTTACAGGGCTGATCTGAAGGGGATTATCGAGCAGCACTTCAGGACAATCAACACAAATGCCCTGCCCTTTCTTCCGGGGAAAGTTCTGCCGGATATGAGTGAGCGTGGAGGCCATGATTACCGTCTGGATGCAAAGCTTGATATCCGGCAGTTTACGGAGATCATCATCCGCTGCGTGCTCTATTATAATAACAGCCACAGCATGGACTACTTTGAAAAAAATGAGCAGATGATGCAGATGGGTGTTGATGCGGTGCCTTTGGAACTTTGGAATTTTGGAATCCGCTACTGTTCCGGATGCCTTAAGACTGTCCCCAAAGATACGCTGCGGCTGGCGCTTATGCCGATGGACAAGGCATCCGTGACAGAACGGGGCATCCGTTTTAAAGGCATGTATTATTCCTGTGAAGAAGCACTTAAAGGCTTATGGTTTGAGAAAGCAAGGGCAAAGGGGATGTACCGAGTGAAAATTTATTATGATCCCCGTGACATGGGCGCAATCCTTGTGGAAAATCTAACGGGCATGGAGGTAATCCGGTGCGAACTTGTAGAATGGGAAACGAAATATGCAGGGAAGCAGCTTGACGAGGTCTGTTATGAGCAGGAGAAAGAGAAACTCCGGAATAAGGAACTCAAAGCAAAAGAACTGGAAGCAAAAATCAACCTTGGGAGACAGATTGAATCTATTGTAGATTCGGCAGGGCAAAAATCCGGCGCTGGCAATGCTGCATCAAAAGCGGAGCGGGTTAGGAATATCCGTGCCAACCGGAAGAACGAGAAGGAAGAAATCCGTAAGAAAGAAGCATTTACAGGGCGGAAAGCCAGACAAGATGAAAAAGCGGCACAGTCAGCCGAAGAACTGGAAATATCGCCTATCATGCGGCTGATACAGCAACAGGTGGAGGAAGAAATCAGAGATGACGCCTTATACAACCAAAGCAGAATACCGGGAACAGGTAATCCCGGAGTATCGGGGGAATCCCCTGATTGAAGCGCTTCCGGATATATGGCCCAGTGATCAGGTAGTCCAGATGCTGTCGGAAAAAGCAGCTTATAATAATGGGGAACGGGAATTGGACATACAGTACCGGATGCACTGCATTTACAGGCTGTTCCGGTATTTCCAGCCTTTGGAACAGCACATTGATATTGAACAGCGCATATCCAGGAGCATCCGTCAGGGCTACTTGTACAGGAACCCGTTAACGCCAGAATATGCTTCAGGGCTTGCTGATGGGTTCGCAGCCATGAAAGATAAGTCCAGCTACCATATGTTGCGTGGCGCAAAGTCAGCCGCCTCCGGATTCACAATCATTGGTGTGTCCGGGGTTGGGAAAAGCACGGCAGTTGAAAAAATCCTTTCCCTGTACCCGCAACGGATTATCCATACAAGATACCGGGAAATACCATTTGCATTCACGCAGCTGGTATGGCTGAAGCTGGACTGCCCGCACGACGGGTCACTAAAGCAGTTGTGCTACCAGTTTTTCTATGCACTGGATCTGGCGGCCGGGACAGATTATTTCCAACAGTACGCAAAAGGCAGGTATTCCCTGGACATGCTGCTGATCATTATGACACAGCTTGTAAGGCAGTTCCAGATAGGAATCCTTGTGATTGATGAGATACAGCATTTGAGTGAGGCAAAAGGCGGCGGTTCTGACAAGATGCTGAACTTCTTTGTCACGCTGGTGAATACCATAGGACTGCCAGTTGTCCTGATAGGGACAACGAAAGCAATGTCGATCCTCCAAGGGGAGTTCCGACAGGCAAGGAGGGGAAGCGGCCAGGGAGATTTAATCTGGGACAGAATGAAAAATGACGCAGCATGGCAGGTATTTGTAAAATCTATGTGGCGTTACCAGTGGACAGGGAAGAGCGTCCCTTATACAGATGAGATGGTCAATACGCTTTATGATGAAAGCCAGGGAATCATTGATATCGCCGTGAAGCTGTACGCTATCGTGCAGATCGAAGCGATCACAGGCGGGAAGGAAAGTTTCAGTGCCGCAGACATACATAAGGTGGCAGAGAAAAAGCTCAGCCTCGTAAAGCCGATGCTGGATGCCCTGCGAAGCGGCGACAGGAAAAAGATACTGCGGTATGAGGATATCACGCCGGTGAGTATTGAGGATTACCTGTCCGTATACCAGGCTGTAAAGCCGGAAACCAGCGAAAAATCAACAGAAAAGAAACTTACCGTGCTTGAGCAGACGGTAGTAAAACTGCTGGAGGTGGATGTGGAGCCGCCCGTGGCTAAGCGTCTTGCCGGAAAAGTAATCGCATCCCATAAAAATCCGGTTAGTGTCGGCGAGGCTTTTAAGGAAGCATACCGCCTGTATATTTCAGAGGTGCCGGATAAAACGGAAACAGAGGCATCAGAGGAGGATTTGCGGAAAAGTGGCGGCTATGAAGATATGAAAAAGAAAGGGCTTGTAGACGAAACGGAGTGGTAAGGATGCGCAGGCTGAGTTTTTTTCCGACACCATATCCAGACGAATGTTTTTAGCCGTTACTATGTTCGAAGCGGGATAACCTCCCCAAAGACGGCGGCAGAGATATTTTTCGGATGTGACAGATCATTGCTTGCATCTACCGTTTATTTTCCAAGAAAGCTGGAACGGCTGGGATACTGGGTCAGCCCGGACAGCGGTATTACCGGAAAGAAACTAATCTGCGAACATACGGCCTACCCTTACCACTCCATCTCACATACCAAAGATGTGTACCAACAGATGGAGAATGTGATCCGGGACGGCATCCCGGAAGGAGGCATAGCCAGCCTGGTGCGCAGGATGATAAGCAAAAGCAAATATGTTTCTGCGGGGCAGTATCTCCGCTACTGCCCCGCATGTGCCAGGGAGGACATAAAGAAATATGGGGAGGCTTACTGGCACAGGCTGCCACAGCTCCCAGGTGTGAGGTTCTGCCCGAAACATGGATGCGGCATTAAAAACAGCAGCGCCCCTTTTGAGGGAATGCGTGTGCGGATATATCCCGCTTCTTATGTTCTTCGTAATATAGATAACGAAACAGAAGGCCAGGGCCTGCTATATAAGGAAGAATACCTTTCTGTTGCGAAGGAGACAGAGTGGCTGCTGGAGAACGGGAGGCAGTTCGGCGGGCATCAGCCAATCAGCAGTAAATACAGGGAACTCATGAGAGAACAGGGTTATACAGACTTTCATGGGACAGCCATCAATAAGGAAGCCCTACGACATGATTTTGTAAAAAAATATGATGAGGAATTCATTACGGAACTGCTCCCATATGATGGGGATCCTTTATACTGGCTGAGATACCTGCAGGAAAGTATTGGATTCAACCTCCGCCCAATCCACCACATCCTATTGATGAGATTTTTCGCCGGTTCAGTGGAAAGTTTCCTTAATATAGAAGTAAAGACAGAACTGCCATATGGGAATGGGCCTTGGCCCTGCGCGAATAAGCTGTGTAGCCATTACCGGAAAGATGGGGCAAGGCGGGTGGAAATCTGCAAGAAATGGGGTGAAGTGTGGGCATGGTTTGAATGCCCTTATTGTGGGATGCGCTACCGCCGGTCAGACCCGGAACAAAGTTTTGAAGAGTATCTTAAAAAACCATGTATTTCAGACAGAGGTTTTTTATTTGAGCAGCGTCTGAAAGAATGCCTTTCCGATACTAAGCTGTCACTGAACGCAGTTGCTGACTTGTTGGGTGTTGGTGCCAGTACGATTGGCCAGTATGCAAAAAAGAGCGGGATTGATGTAAAGAAAAGGCGTAAAGCGAGCTATTATTCCCGTGATGCCGATAATAATGAGGATAAAACTGCTTACTATCGTCGGCGTGTCCAGGAGGAACTACAAAAGATGCCTGTGATGTCCTGCAAGGATTTGAAGGAACGTATCCCAGGAGCTTATGAATGGCTGATCTGCAAAGAACCGGAATGGATTCATGCCAGACTGATCCACGAATTTGATAAGCCCAAGTGGAATGAATGGGGAGAAGCTGCCCTTGTGGAATTAAAGGCTGCATATGCAGAAATCCAGTCATCCGGGGATAAACGCAAACGCATGAATATCAGCTGGCTGGCAAGGGTAGCCGGGATAAACAGGGACGATATCTATGGCAGGCTGCGCTATCTGCCGGAAATGCAGGAGTTTTTTGATGAAGTCTGCGAAACGCAGGAAGAATGGATCCGGCGTAGATACACTGAGATCGCATACGAAAAGAAAAAGGCCGGAGGAAAGGAGTTTACTTATGGTGACGTAAAGCGGAAAGTCCAGATCAGGAGAGGTTCTTATGAAAGAAACAGGAAATTGATAGAGTCTCTGATTATAGAATTGAATGGTGCTCTATTTACAGAAAGTAAACAAGAATAACATAAGAAAGGCCATTTAAAAAGCTTAACTAATACTAGGAGGAAGCATGGACGAAAAGAATAGAGATAAATCCGAGTGTGATTATAATATTTCTGAAAATTTTGGGGGATATGTCAGTCAGATTATATTTAATAATGGTAAAAGCCTTACTACATCATCATCTGATATAGTAGTATTTGTTGGCCCCAATAATGCAGGGAAAAGCCAGACGTTAAAAGATATTTATCAATTATGTGGCGGATTAAGTAATGATAGTATAGTTGTTTCGGAGTTAAATATTACAAAAGAACATACATCTATAAAACCGTACTTAGAAAAATATTTAAATATAAGTGGCGATAGTAGCAATAAATACTATAATGGTCTTGGCTTTTCTATATATGGTGGTAATATATCGTCGTGGACCTCGGAGAAAACATTTGGACAATTTCGAGAGTTCTTGGTTGGATATTTGACCACACTAAATCGTTTGACAATATGTGAACCAGCACAAAGTATACGACGTAATGAACCTTATCAAAGTCCGATACATTACGCAGCGTTTAAAGAACAATATCAGAAAAGGCTGTCAGATGATTTTCACCGGGCATTTGGAAATCATATAATCCCTAATCAATTATTTGGCTCTGTGGTTCCGCTTGTAATAGGAGAAGATGTTAAAATGGTAGGCGGTGAAATATCAGGAGCCTCAATGATATATTCATATGGAGATATATTGGCGTCATACCCACAAGTTCAAAACCAAGGAGATGGAATAAAGAGTTTTGTTGGAATTATTTTGTATTTAATGATTGACCATTATAGAATTTTTTTAATTGATGAACCCGAATCTTTTCTGCATCCACCACAGGCGAAAATCATGGGAGAAATCATAGGACAATCTTTATCAGAACATCAACAGGCGTTTATTTCGACACATTCAGAAGATGTGGTAAAAGGGTTGCTTGAGGTATGTCCTGAACGTGTGAAGATGGTTCGTATTACTCGGACAGATGATGTAAATGATTTTTCTATTTTGGGAAATGATAATTTCAAAAAAATATGGGGAGATCCTTTATTGAGGCATTCCAATATAATGGCAAGCCTTTTTCATAAGACAGTGGTACTTTGTGAGAGTGATTCTGATTGTAGGCTATATTCAATCATTGATGGACATTTGAAACAAAAAGAAGGATATTTTTCGGAGACATTGTTTATTCATTGCGGGGGAAAACAGCGTATGGCAAAAATAGTTTCTTCATTAAAAGAACTAAATGTTGATGTTAGGCTAATCCCTGATTTGGATGTACTCAATGACGAAACGGTATTTAAAACAATAACGGATGCTTTTGGAATCTCATGGGAGAAACTAGAAAAGGATTACAAGATTCTTATCTCAAACCTAAGCAATGGAAATGTTGTGAAAAGAGCCGATGCCAAAGTTGCTATTGAAGAAATATTAAACCGGAGTAAGGAACTTTCTCTATCTAACAAAGAAAGTAAGGAAATACAAAATATAGTAAAAAAGAAAAGTATATGGGATGAATTAAAAAAATCTGGAAAGCGAGGTATCCCACATGGAGATGCGACTTTGGCATTTCAGAGGATAAATGAACTACTGATACAAAACGGAGTTTATGTAGTGCCAGTGGGAGAACTTGAATCATTTATTCCTACTATTGGTGGGCATGGTCCTAATTGGGTTAATGCAGTGCTTGAGTCATATCCAGATTTAGATGATTCGATTTACGATGATATCCAAACATTTGTAAAAGATATGCAACTTTAAAACTATTTTCTTTTCACGGAATGGGGGGGCGTAGAAGGACTAATTACATAAAAAATTTAATCTATTCAATGATTACAGGATGCAAAAGCTGAGTATGGCGGATGCGTCCTTTTTCATGCATAA
>OFFQ01001421.1_pt1 | contig 14097 bp, 10 predicted proteins | sample 1521411 | NCBI WGS metagenome assembly OFFQ01 (sample SAMEA3504110, study PRJEB24116) | mouse gut metagenome | biome: mouse gut; feature: mouse-associated habitat; material: faeces | place: Denmark | collected 2011 | reverse complement strand
CGCCCAATACGGAGGGAACCGTCTCTTCCACTGCTTCCGGCTCATAGGATACCCTATGCCCCCGCACCAGCATCCTGTGGCTGTTGACTCCATAAGGCGTGCAGGTCAGGAGCGTCGCCAAATCCTCCCCCGGCACCACCGATAACACTTCCGTCTCCGTGGGTTCAACCACCGATATCTCATCTACCTGATAGCAGAGGATATCGTCCAGGATGTAGAAAAGGAAGTAATCCCCTATCTCCAGCTGGTCCAGATCCGTGAACAGAGTCGCGCTGGGCAGCCCCCTGTGTGCGGAAATTACCGTATGCGTATTCTCACCTCCCACCGGAAGCGAACTTCCCTGCAGATGCCCTGCCGCAGTCTGCAGAACTTCTTCCGAAGTGGTGTGGAAAACAGGTATCTTGATATTAATCTTCGGAACCTCCACATAGCCCATCATTTCGTCGCCTGTGAGGTTCAGGCAGGAAAGGTATTCCTCATCCACTTCCTCTGCCTCCGCTACCGCAAAGGAATCGGGAAGGATATATGGCACCAGGCTGTCATTGAAGGCTTTCGCCCTCTCCCATTCCGCCTGGTAATCAATGCCGCCGGACTCTTCCAGATCGGCAACCGCAGTGTCGTAGCTGCTTATCAGCTGTGACTGCCTGTAGTTATTCCACTGGTTCGCCACGAAGGGATACAGCAGCAAGGACAAGCCGGACAGAAACATTATGGGAACTATGATAATTGTCATTACCTTTTTCATCCGGATTCTCCTTGTTGTTGCATTTTCCTTTCTGATTTCCTGTCTGGTTCTTTTCATTGGATTCAGTGGGCGGGATGGAACCCACCCACTGTCTCTTCGTATTTACATAAATTTAGAAATAAAATTCTGCTTTTTCACTTCAGCTTACTTCTGCAATCTTACTTGGAAGATTTCTTGCGGGTTGCGAAGAACAGTCCTGCCGCTACTACCATGATTGCTACGCCGCCGATGGTGAAGATCGTGGTACCGATACCACCGGTAGAAGGAAGGGCGTTGAGCGTGGTATCAGTCATCTGTGCATGAGCAACAATCACATCTCTGGCTTCACCCAAAACGCTGATCGTAGTACCTGCACCATCTGTATTAATAGAATATCCTTCAGGAGCTTTCGTCTCAGTAAAATGATATTCACCTACGTCCAGGCCTGTAACAACTACAACACCCTCCATTTCCTCATCTGCAAACTGAACTGTTGCGGATTTTAATATAGTTGCATTCTCTGCCGTAGCTTCAGGAGCATATTTATATGTTCCATCAACCTGTAACACAAACTTAAGCGGATCTCCATAAACCGGATTTCCTTCTGCATCTGTTCCTGTTACTTTGCTCAAGGTAAATTCTGCATTGTTTAATGCATCACCATTTTCATTTACCTTTGCCAGAACAATACTTCCAGAATAAACATTTACCTCTGGACTGCTGCTGAAATCACTGCCACCTGCGTGTCCCTGCGCAGTATTTTCAACTGTTGTCTCCGTTACCTTTGCAGTATATGTCACAGTTAACTCTTTCCCAGCATTAGAGTTTGCATCGTTAATCAAATTACTTAAGTCAATTGTAAAGCCTGTTCCGTCCGTCTTTACAGCAAACAACTCTGCACTGCCTACGCCACTAACCTCACCATTGCCTTCATTCATCTGCACAGATGCAATACTGTCATCCCAAGAACCATTTTCCATTTCCTCCTGTGTCTTCGGGAAATAGTATGTTGCCCCCTTGATTTCATCAGTAATTGTAAAACTCTTGTTAACATTATTGGGGTCGATAAACGGCACTTGTGCTGTAATTGTATAAGTTATAATATCACCAATGGCAACAACCTTATCTTCATCCGCCACTACTTTGCTTGTAGTAGTAGGAGATTTCTTAGCAGCTATCGGTTCACTTGTCAACTCTGGATAGTTCTCCCCATCTACCGGTCCAAAGCCAACGTAAATAGCCATATTGTTGTAGGTAAATCCCTCTTCCTCGCCCTTGATTGCATAAATACCTGCAGACGTCACAGTTTCACCATTCGTCATATCTGTAAACGAATCAGACATTGCTGCCCCTACATTGCTTAAAGCCCTGCCAATCTGTGCTGCAGATGCCGCCTCAAGATCAGTGTCCTTAAAGGCAACCGGAAGTTCTTCCTTTGCAACGCCGCCAGCCAAAATCAGCATTACAATAGCTTCCTGATCACTGACCACCTTAGGCATATCACCCTCTTCGACCGTACTAAAAGCACTTATATACGCCACTGCTACGTTTTCATCCGTAAATGCCCATCCTGTAGCTGTAGACGGGTCTGCTGCAATTACCTGCAATTTCTTAAAAGATGCATTTTCAGCATTCGTTATCGTAAGCGTTGCATTCGCTGCAAATGCGGTCAGGGACATTCCCAGAACCATTGCCATGGCCATAACCATAGCCAAAATCTTTTTCATCCTCTTCATCTTTTTCTTTCCTTTCTTTTTGGGCATTGCCCATTTTTTGAAACTTTGTTTCCGGTGTACCGGCACTGTGTATCAGGTTATCCTGTTTCCACACATGTGCCGATATATCGATGTTACACTGTCAGGCTTTGCGGTCCCGGTGGGCCGCCAAAAATGAAACATTTTCTTAGGCTCTCCGACACCCCCTCACTTTCTTATTTTTGATTCTATATAAGATCAGCACTGCTGCACACATCATCAGCATACCGCCAATCGAATACCAATAGATTCCTTCGCCGCCTGTGGACGGAAGCGCATAAACCGGGCTGTTTTCAAAATAAAATGCCTGTTTATTGCCTACATTTACTCCGGTCACCTCACCCATATCCGTTGCTGTAACGGTACAAATCAAACCATCCTTCACCGTAATCGTCCAGACCGCATCGCTGCGTCCATAACCGGCCGGTGCATCCGTTTCGCTGAGGCTGTATCCGCCGTCCGGAAGCATCTCCAGGGAAACCGTTTCCTCTCCATCCTTCCACTCCATTCTTCCGTCTGCTCCCGATGTTCCGACCCAGTTGACGTTTGTTCCGGTCAGTGTAAATACGGCACCCTGGAGCATCAGGTCAGGGCTGCTGGAACTTCTTTTGACAATCTGTGTCTGAAGTACGTTGCGGATTGTAAATTCTGTCGGTCCGGAAGAAGCGCTCTCTCCGTCCCCGGTTCCCGCTGTCTGTTCGAGAACCGGTTCAACGATGGTCGTGTATCCCGGAACCGGTGTCTCTACCACCTTATATTCATTTCCCGCCGGAAGATTGTCTATGGTAAGCTGCCAATTTGTCTCTTCTGATATCGTATATACAGCGGTTTGATGATTCTCATCGGTAAAATCTGCCCATGCCGTATCATCCGTACTGTCTTTTGCTCTGAACTTCAGTGTAAATGTGATTTCAGCAGGACGTGTATCCAATTCGTTATTTCCGTCTACCCATTCCTTTATCACCTTTACAGATGTATTCATTTTTGTATTGTAGATAACATTCGCCGGCTTTTCATCTGCCCCTGTTTCATCCCCGATTTCGAATTTCTCACCTGCCGCCTTCGTATAATCCGTATGAATCATATCAACAGGGTTGTCAGGATTCTGATCCAGCCATCGTTCTTCTTCCGGCAATTGCTTATCTTCCGTATAACAAAGTGCAAGCGCTCCGATTGATTCGTTTATTTCCTCATATCCTTCCGGAGCCTGTATCTCTGTCACCGTATAACTTCCCCACGGCAACCCTGTAAAGCGCACAATTCCTTTCTCATCTGATTCCGCTGTGCCAAGTGATTTTCCCTCGGCATCTTTCACCTCAAATCCTGCACCAGGCAGGACACCCAAGTCATTTCCGTTCTCGTCCTGTGCTCTCTTCAAAAGTGTAAAATCATAGAGAAGGCCTCGAACATAAGGTTTCTGAAAAGTTACTGTCCCCTTATCAGAAGTCAGAACAGCGCTCTGATTCACTTCGTAGCTTTCCGGCTCCGTTACCGTACTGTCCATATTATCCGCACAGCTGTGAAACTCCGGCGCTTCCACCTTTAACCTGACTTTGTAAAGCAGTTCTGCCACATTGAGGCTCCAGGTTGTCTCCTTGGTCTTTCCATCCACCTTCTCCGTCGTCTTCTCAACTGCAGCTTTCTCTTTCGGTGCAGGTGTCCAGGTCAGAACGCCGTTCACACAGGAAGGATGGTTATCTGCAAGGTAATCCCCTGCTACAATTCCCTGGAACTCTATATAAGGTCCCATGGTATCTGTCACTGTGCCCAACATAACTTTCGTTGTAATATCCTGGCGGATTGCATCCTCTGCCTCTTTAGTCAGCCTGATTGTATTTGTTGTACCTTTGTTGACACTTATTCCCATCAATACATAATTTCCTTGGGCTGTTTTCAAAAAGAACGTCACATTATTTCCCTGACTCCAGTATATCCGCATCTTATCCGCCACAACATTGCCGTTGCTGTCCAGAATCGTAAATAAAGCACTAAATCCCTTCTCCTGGGGAGTAGTTGTTACTTTAACACTCATATTTCCTTCCATCGAAGGAACGATATCCCCAACCTTATACGAATGGTCACTGTTGGAGGTAGTCGCTTGATAAGCAGCCATACTAAAATAGCTTTCAAACACCGATTTCACATCTATTGACAGATATACCAGGAATTCATTTTCCACATCGGTGGGTATTACGTTTTTCTGATATCGAATATCGTTTAATACCGGATCTGATTTTAAGGGTTCCTTATTAGCAGAGCCATTACCCTCGTACCTTTCGTCTACGATCTGCCAACCGTTTTTACCTTCCGGAAGTATGACCTGATCCATGATACTTGGTACATCCATCTTTTCTCCTGTGCCTGGTTTAAACTGAATTCCTTTATCATTCCACGACAGCACAAACATGGAAAAGCTCTCTGTCACAAACTCCACCTTGCAGACTTCCTGCTGTTCGGTCTTCTCTATCGCCTGAATCTGATCTGTCTCCGTCATGTCGACGATCTGCTCCACTTCCCCCTGGCCGTCTTCTTCCAGGTGCATGATCGTCACCTCAATCTGCTCCTCTTCGGATGCGGTTCCGTCTTCTCCCCCCATCTCTGCATTGTCAGCAGCCTGCTCTGTGTCGTTCACTGTATTTTCGTCAATTGCGGAGGTATCTTCCGCAGGCGGTACTTCCGTGCCTACAGCCATGTCTTCTGCGGAAGAAGCTTCTGTCTGGATGCCTTCCGCAGGCGGTACTTCCGTGCCTGCAGCCGCGTCTGCTTCCGGCAGCCCAAGTTCCTGGCTTACCAAGGCATAGACTGTAGCATCGATTTGCACCATGGCCATGGGCTGCTTATATTCCATGGTAACCTTCACTTTACCGCCGGGTTCTATCTCCACACCGTCTTTTCCGATCAGGGAAATGTCATATGCCAGGAAACCCGCAACCGCATACCTTTCGTCCGCAGCCTTTTCCATCAGCCTTCTGGCTACTTCCTGATACTGCTCTGCCGTCTCCGCGTCCTCCGCCCTGATGGGTGTAATGCTGAGCGTGGTTCCCTCCGGAATGGCATCCCTGTCAACTGCCGTGACGGTAATCTTTACCTGCTCATCCTCATAGATATAAGGTTTACTGGTATCCCACGTCCATGTGATTGTAAAAATGGAGAAGCCGCCTGTCACAAACTCCGCATTCTGGATTTTCTGCTCTTCCGTAGTTTCCAGGGCCGTAACCTTGTTTTGTTCCGCCATATCCACTACATTGACGCTTCCTGCCTCATCCTCTTCCAGATGCATCACCGTTACGTTAAGTTCCGCCTCCGCAGCACTGCCTTCCGCCTGGGCGTCTCCTCCGGAAACGTCCTCACCGTCAATCGCATAGGCTGCCGCGCCCACTTCCGCCGGAATCTTTGCTTCCTTATAATTCATGGTGACTTTTACTTCACCCTTCGGTTCTATCTTGTTTCCCTCTCCATCCACAAAGGAGATATCATAGGCAAGGAAGCCCGCGATAGCATATTCTTCATTCTCAGCCTTCTCCATCAGCTTCTCGGCTACCTGCTGATACTGCTCGCCGGTTTCCTCCGAAGCAATGACCGGTATGACCTTCAGCTTCGCATTCTCCGGGAGAATCCCTTCGGCCATGGGCACAACACGGATTACAACATCGTCGTCTTCGTAAACATACTCCCCTGTCTCCTGGTTCATCTCCCCGAACCATGCAATCGCAAGGGTAGAACTGTCGCTGAGCCTGGTCTCTACCTTCTCCACATCGGCGTCCTGGGTGGTATCCACTACCGCATCCTGCACTTCGGCAGTGCGTCCTTCCCCGGTCTCCTTCATATCCAGCACATCCACGCTTTCAATCTGTGTGTTTTCATCGGAGATAATCTCCTCCGGCAAAGCCCCCTGCGGGAATTCCAAAGTGACATTGACGTCTCCGTTCAGTTCCACTTCCTCGGTTTCACCGTTTTCGTTTTGTGTATGGAAGCTGATGTCATATGCCAGAAAATGTTTGATTTCCCTGGTCTCGTCATCCTCTACGGACGCTTCCAGCCCCTGCAGGATTTCATCATAGACGGCATTCAGCGCTTCCGCCTCTGCCCTTTCTTCTTCGTTTTCCAGGCTGTCCAGCGCTTCCGCCTCCGCCTTTACCACCGGTGTCACCGACAACTCCGCACCTGCGGGTATGATTCCCTCTTCGGCAGCGCTGACCGTAATGGTAACGTCGCCTGCCGTGGCGGTAAGCTCCGTCACCGGTGCCGCCTGAAAGCATTCGTCACCGTGTACATGTTCTGTCAGCTCCTGTTTGCCGCAGGCCAGTATGCCATCTGTATAACAGGCTTCCGCATGTGTATGCATTTCCAACTTGCCGCAGGTTGCAATCTGTCTGGCTTCATAACACGCCTCCGTATGGATATGGACATTGTCCGTTTCTTCCTTCTCACACTTCAGCGTCCTGTTCTGGTTATAGCATTCATTTGCATGTATATGCTCTTCCTTTTCACAGACCATGCGGCGGTTCTCCGTACACTCATTGATTCCGTCGTCTTCGGCAGGCTCGGGGTTTTCGGCCGGAGCTTCGCTCTGGGTTTCTTCCGCATTTCCTGCAGGAGCCTCGCTTTGGGCCGTATCTTCGTCCTGGGCTTCATCTGTGCCTTCAGCGGAAGCCCTGTTTTGACCCGCATTATCTGCCGATTCGCTATTGCCTGTTCCTTCCGTGCTTTCGGCAGATATGTTATTGTCTGTTTCTTCTGTACTTTCGGCAGAGTCCTCACGCTGTGTCGCTTCCGAGCCTTCCGCAGAGCCGTCACTCTCGTCGGCACTTTCGGCAGGCGCCTCGTTCCGGGATGTATCCGCATTTTCGGCAGATGTTTCACTTCCGGATGCATCGGCGTTCCCGGCGGGATCATCATCCTGAACTGTGTCCGTGCTTTCTGCAGGTGTCTCGCTTTCGGTGCCCTCTTCAACCTCCGGAACTTCCTCTCCCTCGGGAATCAGTTCGTAGCAGTTTTCATCATGTACATGCTCTTCCTTTTCGCAGACCATATCCAGCAATTCAATTTCATAGCACTCGTCCGTATACTGATGTCCCGCATTCTGCTCCATCCCGCAGACCGGAACCTGCTCCGTACCGTAACAGGAATCGTCATGCACATGGGCTTCTGTCTCGGGCAGCGGACAAACCAGGCTGCCTTCTCCGTCATAGCAGCCCTCCTGGTGTACATGCACACAGTAATCCGCATAACCGCATACAAGCTCGCCTGCCTCGTCACAGCATTCATCGCCGTGTACATGATTTTCATACACACAGGCAAGAACCCGGTCCGCACCTGTCAGTGCGCTCCCATGCCTTGTCAGCACGCCGAAGGTTCCCGATGTGACTACCAGCGCAAGGCAAAGGACAACTGCAATCCACCGTCTGGTGTTGCGTCTTTTCTGTAAAAATTTTGCAGCTTGGCTAAATACTATATTTCCCATGTTGCTGTCTCCCTTCCTGAACTCTTTCTCTCTATCTACATCTCTGTCCAAACAAAGAGTATCTGTCCTGTCTTAACATCACTCCACCGCCCCCAGCTCCCTCATCGGCCAGATGCGGAAAATAACTTTGCCTATAATCTCATTGTCGTCAATGCATCCGATGACCACACTTCTGGAATCTATGGAAACCGTCCGGTGATCTCCCATCACAAAGTTCTCTCCCTCCGGTACCCTGCACGGAAGTTCCGTGCTGCAGCTTCCCAGTGCTTTCTCCGTGATGTATGTTTCCTCCAGCGGGCTGCCGTTCACGAAGACATTTCCGTCTTCATCAATATCCACCTCGTCGCCGCCTGTGGCGATAACCCGCTTTACCAGGATGTCGTCCTCGTATCTGCATGCGATGATATCGCCTTTTCCAAAGGCAATGTCATCCATCACAATCACCAGGTCTCCCTCTCGGAGCGTATCCGCCATGGAACTTCCGTCTATCCGGAATATCTGTATAAACAGGCTTGCGGTAACGGCGGCGGCCGCAGATACCGTAACCAGTATCCCCATGGTGATAAACACTGCCCGGATGATATCATGTTTTCTCACTGCCTTCTGAAACTGGGTTTCCAGAACCTGCCTTGACGGAATCCTGTCGTCAACCCTGGCCATCTGGTTCTGCCTCCCGCAGCGGGCTACGGTTTCGGCGGGAATCCCTGTACTTCTGTTCCGCGGCCATCTGCAGTAACCGTATGTTCTCCATGTAGCGGTCCGCCGCATCCTGGGCCGCTTCGAAAATACCGCTGAGCTTCAGCGCCGCCTCGGCAATAGATCCCGCCTCGTCCAGTTCAATCCGCCTGGAGGAACGTTCCTGTTCAAGCGTCTCCCGAAGCGTACCAATCTCTCTGTCCTTGTCATCCAGGCGCCCTTTCAGCTTCTCAAGCTGGGCATCCTTCTCGTTCAGCTTATCCTTGAGACGATTCAATGTCTTCTCCTGGCTGGTGATGCGGCTCATCATGGCGCTCACCTTTCGCTCAAGCCTTTCGTCTTCCTGAATCTGTGAGAGGAGCAGCTCCAAAAGGTCGCGACGCCTCAGCTTTGAAAATTCCTTCTCTGTCATATCCTATCGCTCCCTGCGCTCTCCTTTTACCTCTCCGATTCTCGGGCTGTCCGGTGTGGGGGGATGGGTTTGCTCCCTCTCCCTGTTGTTTGAGTTTATTATATCAGTTGATACGTCAACAAAACCGTCAAAGAATTGTGGAAAAACAGGATTTTTCAGGTTGATTATTTGATTTTTTATACGGGAAGGTACAAAAAAAGACCGCCGAAGAAGCTTCGGCAGCCTGTGTGGTACCTGGACAAGTTCACTGCGGAAAACGGGAAATCCGCGAAACCGACAAAATGATATCAGATGATAACGAAAGAAAATCAGACAGGGAAACGGGGCATGTTTCCTCACAAATACGCAACCTCAAACCGGACCTCCTCATCCTCCGCCTCCATCACTATGTAAGACGGCCTGCGCCCTTCCTGCCTGGGATAGGAAAGGCTGCCCGGGTTCACCGCGATTACGCCGCTTTTCCTGTCCACCACCGGCTTATGGGTATGTCCGTAGATTACAATGTCCATCCCTCTGGCTGCGGCCTCGCGTTTGAGTACTTCGTTCCCCATGGAAACGTAATAGTTGTGCCCGTGGGTCACCCATACCTTATAGGAGCCTATCTTCAGCTCCAGTTCCTTGGGCAGATATGAAAAGAAGTCATTATTGCCCAGAATGATCTGTACAGGACATTCCGTCGCCGCTGTCAGCACATATTCGCTTCCCTCGGCGTCGCCGCAGTGTATTACCAGGTCAGGCTTTACCAGCGCGAGAGCCTTGAAATAATTTTCGTTTTTCCTGTGAGTGTCGCTGACAATCAGTACTTTCATAGCTTTTTCAATTCCTCTTTCATAAGTCTAAGCGCCTTTCCTCTGTGGCTGACCAGGTTTTTCTCTTCTTCCGTCAGCTCCGCCGTCGTCTTTCCCAGTTCCGGCACATAGAAAATGGGATCATATCCAAAGCCATTTTCCCCAAGCATCTCCTGGGCAATCGACCCTTCTATCGTACCGCGAACCGTTTCCACACTTCCGTCCGGAAATGCCGCCGCAACCGCGCACACAAACCTGGCGGTACGTTCTTCCTCCGGAATCCCCTCCAGCTTGTCCAGCAAAATGCAGTTTTTCACATCATAAGAAGTATCCTCTCCCGCAAATCTCGCGGAGTAGATTCCCGGCGCCTTATCCAGATAATCAATCTCCAGGCCCGAATCATCCGCCAGCACAATTATATCATCCGGCGTTTCCCCCGCCTGGACTGCTGTCGCCTTATACGCTGCTCCCGCCACCGTCTGCGCTGCTGCACACTCTCTCGCCGCTGTCCGCACTGCTGCACTCACTTCCGTCGCTGTCCGCGCTGCTGCATTCTCTCCTGCTGTCATCCGTACTGCCGCCGCCACCGCTCTGGCCTTGATCTCTGCATTCTCTTCAAAGGTGGAACCATTTTCCTCAATGTCGATCTCGATCCCTGCTTCCTTCATGGACAGGATCTCCGCGTCCATATCCCTCAAGATTTCCCGGATCTCCCGCATTTTTCCTTCGTTACCTGTAGCAAAAATAATCTTCATGGCTTTTCCTGCTTTCTCCAATCGTATTTTATTCCTCATAGGCTTTCAGGATCGTCTGGTAAATTCCCTCCGCGATCCGTTGAATGTAATCCTCCCGCTGCAGCAGGATCGACTCCTGACCGTTTGTCAGATAGCCTACCTTGATGGCCGCCGCCGGCACGGTAGCTTCACTGATCACCGTATCTTCCGCAGACGCCTCTATCAGGCCGTTTGCCTTGCCGCTGATGGCAGTCACCACCTCCCTCTCCAGCAGATCGGCCAGCTCTACGCTGCCGAATCCCGGAATAAAGAACCGGCTGTTGTAGACGGCTTCCGTCCCGTACTGCTTGCTGCTTTCGGCACTGTTCACCTCGATGCGGATCAGCATATCCGCCCTGGCAGCTTCCGCCAGCCCGACACGGCGTTCCGCCTCCGGATTGCTGTCATCCATCCTGGTATAGTAAACCTTGATATCCGTCTTATCCAGTTTCTCTTTCAGGGCTTTCGCCACATTCAACGTAATGTCCTTCGACGCCACCGACTCTGTGACCGCACCGGTATCCTCCCTGCCGTAAGCCGGATCGATCACCACGATCTTCTCATAAACTTCCCTGGGCGGTACAAACTCTATATAAAGCGTATTATCTTCGAAAATGCTGCGATACTCATACACATCTGTCAGCTGGAACTGCAGGCAGATCCGCTTCCTCTCCACCTCAAAATGTCCGTCCACTACCTTCTCGCAGTTGCCGTAGACACCGTTTTGCTCATAAAAGGCCTCTTCGTCCTGCATCTTCTCAGGCTCTATGCTCACCCACAGCTGCCTGTCCATATAGTGGTTTTCTATCGTCACGTTCTCCACCCGCACCGACGGCGGTATGGGCACACAAAAATAATTCGTATTTTCACTGTCACGCTCAATATCGATCCGGTTGCCGTCTTCTGCCGACGGCTGTTCCCCGTCCTGCGCCGCGCTTCCTGCTGCCCCTTTTGCACCGCTGCTCTCCGCTGCCTGCACGACTTCATCCTGCGCCACATCCGCCACCACCACGATCTTATTGGTACAGAACCAGAGCATCACGCCCATGGCCGCTGCCACAAACAGCGAACATAATACCGTTGTTTTTTTCATCAAATCATTCTGCATATCCTGTCACTACCTCTGTTCTTGCCTCACTCTTTCCTTCTGCCCGGCCTCGGACCCGCAAACTGATAGAAATAAGTCTTCATCATACCGTTGTACAACTTCCGGTTCTTATCCGCCTTCCGGCCGATGGCCTGTTCCGCCTTCTCATAGGAAGTGATCAGGTACATGGACCAGCTGTCCAGCATCCGGTAACGCTCCCCGATGGTACCGTAAAGCTGCGGCAGATTCTTCTTGTCTTCCAGCCGCTCACCGTAAGGCGGATTCGTGATGATAAAGCCGTATTTCTTCGGATGGCTCAGCTGCTCCACACCTCTGCGCTGAAAATGGATCAGTTCCTCCACCCCGGCCAGTCTGGCGTTGGCTCTGGCAATGGACACCATCTCATCATCAATGTCATAGCCCTGAATATCGGTTTCCACAGACAGATCGATCAACGACTCCGCTTCGTCCACAGCCCGATACCAGTGCTTTCTGTCCACAATATGCCCCCAGTCCTCCGCCGTAAAACTGCGGTTCATGCCCGGCGCCATATGAGCCGCCATCATCGCCGCCTCTATGGGAATCGTCCCGCTGCCGCAGAACGGATCCACCAGGATGCGGTCTCCCCGCCAGGGCGTCAGCATGATCAGCGCCGCCGCCAGATTCTCCGCTATGGGCGCTTTGGCCGTCAGTTTCCGGTAGCCGCGCTTGTGCAGGGAATCGCCCGTCGTATCCAGTCCCACCGTCACCTCATCTTTCATCAGAAAGACCCGGACCGGGTAGGCATCCCCGCTCTCCTTAAACCAGTCCACATGATAAGACTGCTTCATCCGCTCCACCATCGCTTTTTTCATAATGGACTGGATGTCGGAGGGGCTAAAGAGCTTACTCTTCACGCTGGCCGCCTTCGCCACCCAGAATTTACCGTCCTTCGGTATGTAATCGCCCCAGGGCAGAGCCTTCGTCCCCTGAAAAAGCTCTTCGAAAGTCTCCGCGTGAAAGCTGCCTGCCTTGATCAGCACACGCTCCGCCGTCCTGAGAAAAATATTGGCACGGCAAAGCGCCAGCGCGTCCCCGGTAAAAGTGACACGCCCGTCTTCCACCGCCGTGACCTCATATCCAAGATCCGCAATCTCCCTTTTTAATACTGCTTCCAGCCCGAAATGACAGGGCACGATATATTCTAATCTGTCCATAGGTTCCTCTTATCCGTATTGTTCTTCCCACACTGCCGAAATGCTCCGCGGCCCGTAACGTTTATTGTATCTCAAAATGCATCAAATAACAATCTCAAAACGCAGAAAGCGATACAGTCAAACCGACCATACCGCTTTCCGCTTAAGAGACGCCGTCGTCTCATGCGCTCTTAATAGTTGTTCTTCTGATTGTCCTGCGCGTTGCTTCCGGAACTGTTCTTAGAACTGTTCTTCTGACTGTTCTGGCTGTTCTGATTGTTGCTGTTCTTGTCCTGCTGCTTGTCGTTCTGAGAATTCTGGTTATAATCATTCTTAGACATCTCAAATACCTCCTGATTGATTTTTTGTTACAGGAATAGTATTGCAGCCTTTCCGGCAAAATATACACACATTCTATAGGATTTTTAGATTATTTTTTATCCCGGATCAGTCTGACCACCAGCGTCACGATCAGCACCGCTATAATGACCGGTGCAAAAATATAGAGCAGGGAACTTACCAGCCCGATCACCACCACCGCGATCACCACAATGATCAGCATCACCAGCCATCCCGGCAGCATGACTCTTTGCACGCCGCCTGTCCGGCCGCGTCCGTCGTCCCGGACTTCTCCCGCCACTTCCTCGTCATACTCATAATCGGAACCGTAAGCGGTACCCGCGCGTTTACCGGCATCCACAATGCTTCTGGCAAGCAGTCTCGGATCTCCCAGCTGCGCAAGCACTTCCGCTTCCGTCTTCCCCCTGCGAATCTCCGAATCGATATATTCTCTGTAATATCTTACATGCTCTGCCACCTGCCCGGCCGACATGCCGCCTGCCAGTGCATGCTGCAGCTTCGTGATAAATTCTTCCCTGTTCACTTCCTGTATCCTCCGTAAAACCTGTTAAACACCAAATCTTATCACTGTCCATGTCTGCCATTGTAACACACTCTTTTCCGGTTTTCTACCATTTCACTCTTTTTTATCCCTACACGGTCATGCCGTCCTTCACCTCTGCAAACGGCCCGGCCGTCACATGTGCCTTCTTTGCCCCGAAATAGTCTTCGTCGAAGACGATATCGCTTCCGTCCGGATTCTCATAACGCTGTTCCGGCTCGAAGGCCATACCCAGCGTCTCCGTGGTGATCAGTTTCTCTTCGCCCGACGGCAGGAATTCGCCCAGATTGGTGTACAGCTTCCATCCGCCCTCTTCCTCTTTC
>OFFQ01001417.1_pt1 | contig 14103 bp, 10 predicted proteins | sample 1521411 | NCBI WGS metagenome assembly OFFQ01 (sample SAMEA3504110, study PRJEB24116) | mouse gut metagenome | biome: mouse gut; feature: mouse-associated habitat; material: faeces | place: Denmark | collected 2011 | reverse complement strand
ATTTTCTTATTTGCCCTCATCATGGTTTGAAATCATCCTTTTCTGTTGATTTGTTTTCATCGATGAAGGATGGAAAAACAAATAAATTGAATATCATCCCCGAAAAGTCTCTGTCAAGCGATGATGTAAGAACAGTTGATAGTCGCTATAGTACTTCTGAATATTGTAAAGGTAACAATAATCTATCTACTAAAGATAAACCTGTTTATCAAAGAAAGACTAGTAATGGTCATATTTACATAAACGAGAATGGTGATGTTGAGGTGCTAACTGATATAACTGATGTTATAAATCGTTTTTTATCGTAATTTGTAAAGCCGCTCTAAACTATGCAGAGCGGCTTTTATCTATTCGGTCACTAATTTGTCGAATTTTCTTTTTATAGGAAAAAATACAAATGAAAAAAGCTATGACATAAAACAAACATTCTGCAACTATCATAGATATATATATTGAAACGTATTTATCATATAAGAGACATATGAAAAACACGAATATGGCCATAGCAATATTTCTACAAACATTAGCTTCCTCCAAAAGAATAGGTATTTTTGCATCTTTAAATGATGCTTCCAAATATTCATTTTTATTTCTCCATTTTAAGAACTTCTTATTATTCCAATGAAGCCGAATAAGAAGTGGTTCCAAAAAAAGAGATGCTAATTTGGCAATAAATAATCCCATCACATAGCACACAATGAGAGTCTTTAAAATACTCTCGTCCACATATCCAAGTTGGGTATAATGGCATAATAACATATTGTATACAAAACCTACAAGAAGATAATTGTATAAATTATAAGACGATATTTTAGACAATAGTTCGCTCATTTTATTAACGTTTTTATTCCTCCTCCAACTTCAACCCCAATTGTTGGGCAGATTCCTTCACTACTTTATAAATCTGTGCAGATTCATCGAGCGGTTTGGATGAAGTTGATTTTGCTTTAAATGAAACTTCTATTTCCAAATTATTTTGGCTTAATGGAACAACAAAACTAGAGAATAGCTGCGTCCATTGCTCAACAGGTACTTTACCGGAAACTTTGATAGATTTGAACTTGCGAACAATAGGAACTGGCGTCTCGCCTGATTGTCCTTCCGCAGTATCAGTTGCGGGTATTTCACTACCCGTAGAAGTGTCAGCCTCAGTGTTAGATAATTCTTCATGCTTAGGCATAACGGATTTATCCACCAACCAATATTGACGGTCTTCAATATTCAATCCAAAGACATCTTCACGATGATAGATGCGTGAATAGTTTCCTTCTTCACCGAATGCTACGTTGAATTCCCCATTGTAACAATACTTTTGAATCGTGTTGACAACAGCATCACGACTTGTTATCATTGGTTTATCATCGTATTGCAGGAATGCTTCGTACAATGCTGTTACATTGATTGGGCTGTCGATAGTCGGATACAGACGATTCGTTTTCAGTGTTCCTATACCTATAGAACGTATCAGCCATTCTTCTTCAATAATGGCATCCAGCAATTTTTCAGTGATTTGCGTTTGCATATCGCGAGCAAAGTCACGCAATTCAACAGCTTCCAATCCGTCTGTCACTGAGTAGCGCATGGCTATGTTATAGACAGAGATGAGCTGTGCATTGGCTTGTGCATTGGCTTCGTTCTTCTTATCTGCAATGTCCCGTTTCTGATCTGTATCCAACTGACCACTGTATTCGTGTTGCACCCGTTCACAAGCCAAATACTCTGTCAGCTTGGATTGCAACAATCCAAGTTGGCTTTCCGAACAAGTCAAATAGAAAATGGTGTTGCGGAAAATACGTTGACTTGTACCTTTCTTCGTAGCTATCTGCTCTACATGGTTTTCAACCTTCTTGCTGATGGAAGTCGCTTGTGTGGCATAGTCAGGACTCAATATGACCAATGTCAACGTCTTCTGTTCAGGAACATCACTGGACGGATTTATCAATACTCGAAGTTGACTGTTTCCATTGATTTGGCTATTCAAGCGTTTCAGTATTTCGGCCTTTACATCGTTGGCAGAAACTTCTGACTTGGCACTATTAATTAATATATTAATGTTAGGCTTGGCTTGGAACCAATAGCTCTTAGTGCCAACGTTTGTGGCATATAAATAATAAGCGACTCGCTCCAATTTGTTGAGTGCATTATTAATTTCACTATGCTGGAATGCTGATGGACGAAGCATACAAAGTTTTAATTGTTCGATGCTTAATCCTTTGCTTTGTGAGCCACCGATGCTGCCCATTAATAGTGTTGTTGCGATACCTTGTGCTAAATTGTATTTGAAAGTATTGCTTTGTGGATCTTCATTGTCAATTTTATACGCATTGCTTGATGTTCCGATGATATCAGCATGCATCACCGTTTCCCACTGGCTTCCCATCAAGCTGGTAATTGTACTCGTCAATGTAGGCAGATTGGTCAAGTTGACATCAGAAGTATGTATCAATGCTTGTGAACCACTCAATGAACCTCTGCGATTCCAAAGGTCTTTGATGATAGACGCCAACAAGCGCAACACACCACGAGTTCGTTGGAAGCGCGAGTCGTTACCCCATTTCAAGCGGAACATATCTATCAGTTCGGGATGGAACGGGTATGCCTTGCGCATTTTGTTGATGTAATCCGTGCGGTCTGCTTCGACTGGTAAGTCCGAACGTCTGTTATGATACGTATTCTTATATCGTGTCAATACCTGTTCTATCACCTCTGGATTACCAACGTTTTCAAATAGGCGACGGCGAACCACTTCAAAGATTTCTTCGTCATCTACAGGTTTTATACCAGTACCCACACGTACAATGCGGTTTTCAAGGGACGAAAGAATTTGTTGTCCGATTTCTGATGATGCCACTTCAGTTGCACTGGCTGGCAGGGTTGCTATTAATACACATTTGGGAACTGCTGCAACCGATTCGGTCAATGTCTGCAAGAAACTTACAGTCTGTGTATAAAGTGTTCCTTTGCCCACAATCGTTCCATTGGCTTTGTTGCAATAGTCGGCCAGCTCATCCACCAATATCAGCGAAGGAGTATGCTGTTCTAGGATAGGTTTGAAAATGGAAGATGTCGGAGCCGTCCTGCTTTCATCATTGGCACGTACCTTATTATATCCTTCCACTCCTCCCAACTGATAGGCGAGTTCTCCCCATAGGGTATAGATGGTGATACCTTCGTTGGTAGTGCGCCCTTGTACTACGTCGGTTGTATTGTTCGTGAATACAGCAACCTTGGCGTTATCAAAATTGGGAACTACACCCTCTTGCAACAAATTGGCAGTATAGGCCGAATTCAGCAATGAACGTCCTGCATTGGCTATATGAAAGAGTGAAATCAAGGTATGTGTCTTACCACCACCAAAACCCGTTTGGAGTGATACAACCCGGTTTTCACTTTCTTCACCATTCAAAGCGCGAATAACCCGGTTTGCAATATCGCGAAGTCCGGCTGTAACGTAAGTCTTTTCAAAGAACATCGTAGGATTGCTATAGACTTCCTGACCGATTCCCAAGGCCACTTCGCTCAGGTTTGCTGCAAATACCGATTCATCCAAAGCACTGTTACGAATATCATAGTGAGGATATACGTTGGTAAACCAGGCTGGGATAGGTGCATCCTCACGCAATGCATTTACCTGTATGTTGGTGACAGGTTGAGGTATAGTCGCGGTTGGTTGGACTATCGTTTGTGTCTGTCCCTTGATGTTATCTATCTCCGTCACCAGTTCGTCCATCTTCATTAACTTGGCGGCTTGTTTGATGTAGAGATAGGCACCTTCTATCTCTTCGTTGTCCAAGGCTTGGTAATGGTTACACTTGTTACGGATGTCCTTTAGTTCTTGCAAATAGCTGATGAACTTGTTGGCTTTGTCGAGATTTTCAAATTCCAATCCTAATTCCCGTTTGAATCCAATGGCGAAATCCGGCAAGTTGTTGTAGTCAATGAAATACATGCACGATTGGTTTTCGCCTTGTGCTCTCATGGCTTGGTTCCAAGTAGTTTGTCTTGCCGGTTTTAATCTGGCAAAAAACAATCCTTCCCATGGTTCATTAGGGAAATGTTGCTGTAAGAAACTTACCACAAATGGACGCATGGCATCCAAAAATATGCCTAATGCTTTATGTATCTTGTCATTCATAACTTTCAGGTATTAACGGGTTATTCAAATAATGTTCCTTGGGTATAGGTTATTTCGTCACTACAATGCTGTATCAAGTCGGCAGAGTTGGAAATCAATCCTTGTACTTGTGTCAAATCATCACCTTCGGGAAGCAGTTCTTTCAATGATGCCAATACTCGCCAGAAAGGACTGCTTGCTTCGCTGCCAACTATCTTGATGTGTCGTAATATTTTGCCTCGGTCACCACTATGCCAATTGTCCATAGCCCGGTGTACTTGGTCAATCAATGGGTCGCTGGCTTCTATACCGAGTTTGTCTTTCACTACACGCTCTTTGTAGGTTGCTAAATGTTGCTTGTTGCCTGTACGGATAAGTAGATGCTTGTCAAAGATGTCGCTGATATTTACGCTCATTCCCACACGAGCAAATTTGGCGGCATCGTCAAAATCTGTATCGCCCATGCCATTCATCTGTAGCCAACCGATGTAGAAACGGGTGTATTCATCCAAACCTTCGAAACCTCGCAAAAGAGCATTGAAAGCGGATAATTTAGCAAGTTCTAATAACTCACCCACTGTAACTTCACTGCCGTCAGCTTTTTCTACTGTTTCATATTTACCAAATTCGCTTACAGCTTGACCAAAGCAAGCGGTAAGCAAGTCTGCACCACGGAAACCAAGTTCATAAAGTGCATTTACTTCTTCGGTAACTTTGGCTTCAATAGCTTTTTTTACTCGTTTAAAACTTTCAAAGCCATTGCGTTCAGAAGGACGACATGAAACCGTGACAGAACTTTCCAGATAAGCCATTTGCGATTTTAATGCTCCTGTCATTTCTGTGTCCATAGGCCAACTTCCCGTTATATTCATCTGAGAACCAATGATGGAATTACATAAAGTTGTCCATGCTTCCGTACTTTGATGAGCAAACATAATGCTCACAATATCATTCGTTTGATATTCTATAGTTCTAAATATATCCGTCAGTTTCCTTTCAAAATGTTCTTTTGCCTTGTCAATGCTATTACCGTGATGATGCTTTAAGGCCGTACATTCATCGGTTTTGGGAGTCTGAGGAGTTGCAAAATTTAAAGGATACAAAGTTCCTAATGTTCTTTTAAGCCATACATAGAAAAATTCTGATATATCAGCGTATGCTATCGCATCGTAATAAGGCGGATCAGTTACGACTGCATTTAATGATTTTTTCTCAAATTGTGATTTCTCTCCACTAGATGCATTTTTCAAAATAGCGGCAAAAGGATAATCACACTCAGATTCAATATAACGTGTTAACCATTCTAATTGATTCAATGCACTTCCAGAACTAGAACAAAAAGGATTTGATTCTGGATAATCAAAAACCATTGGAATAGCTTGTCTTCCCATTGGACGTTCTAATTTTTCACCTCCTATATGCCACACACCAAAAGATGTGTTGGCTATAGCTATTCTATCTACAAGAATTGCTAATAGAGTGGCTAAAGCTTTATCGTAAGATGTGTTTCTCTGTATGGATAATAGTTTTATTTGACGAACTAAATTGTTCAAGAAAAATATTTGTCTTTCAGAAAACATTTCACCATACAATTCAATTCCCCAACCAGGAGTATTAAAGTTTCGATTATTACCAACCTCCATACGTTCTGTTGGCCGTTCTTGGTTCTTAGGAACGTACTCTAGAGATTCAAATTCCGCTCTGTTAGGCAAACGATAATCTTTTCCTATTGGTGATTCAGTTATAACGGCAAGAAGTCTTTCACGTGTCTTTTTTGCCTTGAACTGTTCTTTCAATTGTTCCGTTGTAGTAACACTTCCACAGCAAGGACAAGTTAAAACACAACGATTATTCCATCCAGGTAAATTTTTCTCATCATATTTCCCATGCTTTATTTCAAATTGAATGTCCGTTCCATTGATAATAGGATTCAGATATACCTTTTTTGACTTGGTATTGGCCAAATAGAATTGTTTCAAAAGAGGCACCTCTGCCCTACAAGATGGATTGGAGCAAGTAGCAGTACGTGCCCAATAATAAGCGACAGGTTTATTACCCTTTTCATCTGCAGGATAAAGATGACCTACTTCAGCCTCTGTCGTAGCCAATAATTTCTTGGCATAAAATTCCACATCAAACGAAAGGCGGTTTGGTATTTCCACATTACCTGTAGGCATAACGCCAAACTTCTCTGTATAAAGCTTTACTCCTTCCTTACCGTAAAGAGCCATAAACTCTTCGTGGGTATAAGTGATGGGCTTGCCATACTTTTGCGGGAATTCTACAGAACCTTTCTCTATGATATGTGCCACCGGATTAATGTCGTTACCATACGAACAACATCCCAGTCGGGCTGCTTCCAATGGGATGGCACCACCGCCAGCAAAGGGGTCGAATACGCTTGGCATCCGATTTTGGAAACTCTCTATAGCGGCTTGCAAGGCCGTTTCTTTAACTTCTACATCTGCCGAAGCAAGATGACGGTTAGGGGTGTTATACAAATTATTTTCAGCTTCTTTGATAGCATTGAAAGCCAAATCAAACTCTGTGGCCAGTTCTTTGTAAGATGCCTCCGGATGACGCTCGGCATTATAAGCCACCCATATCAGCAAACGGGCCAAGCGAAGCACAACTGGGTCGTTCTTGCTTTCCCATTTGATCAAACAGCCTTCTTGTATTTGGTCTTTGGATGGTGTTGATTTTCCAGCCAACATATTCAGTTGACACTGGTGTGAGAACTTACCAATAAACATCAATAGACGGTTGCGAAGTGTATCCGGCATCGGGTCATAGATGGCAGTATAAGGAATATCAGGATAAGGTGCATAGAGCAAATTGTTTGCCAACATATCTTGTACGGCATCACAAAAAGCTTTCGGACAGTTGGCGTCCAAAGGGTCGGGTACCAAGCTGGCAAATATGACCGCACGACATACAGGCAGTGGACGGCGTGCCCACCACAGGTGCAAAGTTGATATATGTCCGTGACGGATAGATTTGTCTCGCACGCTCTCTGCCGAGATTTCCTTAATCGGCAAGGCAACTTCTATGAGTTTTTTGGCTTTTGTCATAGTATGATGTTTTTCTTTTATTCCTTTATGTATTTTTGTTGCCACTCTTCCAATGGCAAGTAATATTGAACTCCCTTCGACATCTTTTCAAACGATAGACGTTCGGCCGGGTTCTGTATGCGATATAGTGTAGGAGTGGTTTTGCAATTCACGACAATGTAGAGCCATGCTTTGTTTCCCAATTGAGCCAAACGGTTCCATTCATTTTCAGAAAGTATGACACCATCGGTAGTTGCACGACCTTTCACCTCGATGTAGCGTTTCATTTCGTAAGCATCGATGCTCTTGATGTCGTAGCCCAAATTCTGTTCCGACACATCTTCGGGAGTACGTCCTTGACTCGTTTCATATTCCATCGCAAATTGCATGGCAATAGCTTCTACCTCTTCATCACGCTTCATGTGGAAATGTTGTTCGTATTCCACTTGCGAAAGCGGCACCACGTAGGCACATCCAATAATTTCAGGTTCTTTGGGTGATACCTCGGTCATCTGACCCATTTCCGCAATACGCTCTTCCCGTTTGTGCATCAACTCCTTTTTCCGCTCAATCTTATGCTGTAACTTTTCTTGCAACTTCATATCCCCCATGAATGCCTTCATCTGCATTTCATTGATGGCAATATCCAAGTCCATGATGATTTGACTGAAAGCCGTTCGGAGGTATTCCTGACGTTTGGCTGAGTCTTCCCCAACCTTCACTTTCGTTTCTTCAAACAAAGGTAAGGTAATATTCTCGAACGCCCAACTCATCACTTCATGACTTTGTACTGTTTCGGGTGGCAATATCTCCTTGGCAAATTGCGATGGAGCATGCAAATCGAGGAACTTGGCCGGAGAAGTGCTATGGTAAGAACCGTCAGTCGTCTGATAAATGAAGCTTAACAGTTCGTTGGCAATACTGTCGTCTCCCTTGTTGGGACGATTGTCTGTAATCTGGTTCTTGACAAAGAAGGCAAAATACTCTTCGGTGTCTTCCGGTGACACCAATATGGTACCTTTCAGCATCTCTTCCTTGAATTCCTTACGCACACAATCCACCAAAGCATCAAATAGAGCATTACCTGGATTGATGTAATGTACTTTGCCCAAGATGGCAGCCGTATTCTGATAGTCAAGGAATATCTGTTTGTCGAAACAGAATAGCAGCTGGCTGAGATTATCGGCCAATATATTGTAACTTTCCTTCAACTGTTTGCTCAAGATGTCAGGAATGGATGTTATCTTGTAGATTCCTTTTTGCACAGCTTCGTATTGACCACCTAAATAGCAGAATGCCCGTTCAAAGAACAATTGGATGTAGATAGGTTGCAACCGTTTTTCATCAGAATCCTCTTTCAGTATGCGGGCATCCTTGTAATCGACTTCACTATGTGCTATGGCATTCTGTTGCTCTTCGATGCGATTCTTGAACTCAGATTCCAATTGTTGATTGTTCTGATTCAGGAATAGGTCGAGGTCGGACTCCTTACCATCGAATACAGAAGAAATGATAGCTTCAAGGCTTACATCTTTCAATACATCTTGAATCACATCATACACACGGTCATCTCCCATACTCTCACGGATAACATCCAGCTTGGTAAGCAACTTGGAGAGCACTTGACCTTCGCGTGTATTGTCTGCAACCATATTGAATACAAGCACATCCTCCTTTTGTCCATAACGATGGATACGTCCCATACGCTGCTCCAAACGGTTGGGATTCCATGGTATATCCCAGTTGATAAGCAATCGACAGAATTGCAAGTTGATACCTTCGCCGGCAGCATCGGTTGCAATCAATATCTGAGTATCGGGTGCCATGAACTGCCATTGTGCGGCACGGCGGTCATCGACCGACAAACCTCCATGAATGACTGCCACCTTGTAGCCGTTATTGGTGAGGCGTTCTTGCAAATAGAGTAGCGTATCTTTATGCTCTGTAAAGATAACGAGTTTCTGTCCGTCAATGACACCTTGACTTTTCAGCAACTCTTTGAGTTGAATATATTTCTTTTCTTCTTGATTCTGATTGTAAAGTTGGTTGGCAATATCATACAGACGTTTAACCTCTTGGGCTTCATTGGCTATCTCAATCAAACTCTTTGATGTCGTAAAGAGTTTGAACTTCTTCGGATCAGAAAGAATGTTGTCAAGTGCATCCTTTTCATCATCTTCCAAGTCATCGTACTGGTCCATGTTATCCACATCCACCAATTCCAACTTCTGACGCTGCTTCCAAATGTTCGGATTCTTGTTGACTTCATCCACAATACCCTGCAACGCATTCCAACGTTTGAAAAGTGTGTTTTTGATGGCAAAGATGGAACTGACCAAACGGCGTTGCATCACGGCCAAGGCCAAAGTTACATGAATATTCTTTTCCTCGGTGGCTTCTTCCTTGCGTTGTGTCAAGTAATTGGTCACTTGGTCATACAGGTATTTCTCTTCGGGAGTCAGTTGGTAAGAAATGGTTTTGGTAAAACGATTCTTATAAAGCGGATTACCATTCCAGTCTTTCATATCCTCCTTCAAACGACGAATGAAGAACTTGTTCAGTCCATCCTTGCTAAGTTCCTTTACACGTTCTGTTGCCACATCGTCTGTAGCAAATATATCTTCATCCAATAACTGAAGTAACTTTTTGAACGTATCGGTACGTCCTCGGTGTGGAGTAGCAGTCAGCAACAACATGTGCTCGCATTGTTGAGAAAGTACGTAAGCAGCTTCGTAGCGTTTGGATTTATAGGTTTTCTGTCCATATTCGTAAGCCGACAATTTGTGCGACTCATCAAAGATAACCATATCCCAACTGGTATTGCTTACTACAGAAAGTACATCCTCCCGACTGATAAAGTCGATAGAAGTAACGATTTTGTTGGCTGTACGGAAAATATTAGGATCAGCAGTAAACAGACTGCGATTGACAAGTGTGAAAGGTATATTGAACTTGACACCCATTTCGTCTTCCTGCCATTGTTTGGTCAAGCCACCAGGAGTAATAATCAGAATACGTTCAACAATACCACGCATGATAAGTTCCTTCAAAAGAAGGCCTGTCATAATCGTTTTTCCTGCACCGGTATCGTCAGCCAACAGGAAACGAATCTTAGGCTGGGGTAACAAGAACTTGTAAACAGCTTCCACCTGATGGGGAAGAGGGTCAACCACACTACAGTTGATGGCAAACAACGGGTCGAACTGATATGCTGAATGTATACGCTCGGCCTCAGCAAACATCACAAATTTTTCAGGATTACCCTTAAAGTTAAATTCCCCTTCGGATGTCAATACTTCCAAATACTCGAACTGCTCTTTGGTAATCACTTTGGTACTAGTCTTGTTGGTAGTAACACCCGTGTATTTGATAGAATACATGTTTCCCAGTGCCTGTACTTTAATGACAGTTACAGGCTCAGTTGGTATCAGATTCTTAATGATTTGGTTGACTTCTATCATAATTATTTCTTCAATTCAATATTATCAACCAATAAATCCTTCGCTTCAACCCCTAAAAGGGAAGCAATCTCATACAATAATTCAATACTTGGCTGTCTGCGATTACAGACATAGGCATTGGTCTGGCTAAAACTTTTGCCTATCTTTTCTGCCAGCCAAGTTTGTTTAATGCCTTTTTCTTCAAGTACTTCTTTTATCCGATTCATATTTATTACTTATTTGTGAATGCAAAAATATGAAAAATAATGCGATAAAAAGAAGAAATGAGAGAATATGTTATATTTGAAGTATCATTTTATTGAATATCTATGTTTATATCCTTCTCATACTTCCCCCTCAACGACTTCTCTCGAATAACCACAACATGCATGTTGGCTCTTAGACGGTCAAAGGTGCGAAGTCCGTATTTGGTTTTGATTTCTTCCAAAGTCAGGTTGGTATTGGTAACAAGTAGAGTCCCGTGTTTCTCTATGCCATCGACAATTTCGGAAAAAACGATGTGAGAATTTCCATAATCGTAGAATGTTCCTTCAATACCGAAATCGTCTATGGCAATGAATCGTTGACGCAAAGAACTACGATATGTCGCTTCGTTGCAAAGTTCTGTTGCTTGGTATCGTGAAAAGACTTTGTGTAATGCCATTCGGAATATTAAAGGGATAACTTTCATACAGATTTCGGATTTCCCGACTCCTGGTGGACCAATCAGCAATAGACCTTTTCCTTGATTGTCAGTTAGCCAATTTACTATTTGGTCATAATCAGCAAGCCATTCCACTTTGTGGTGCATGACTTCTTCAAGTCCAGCAATTAAAGCTTCTTTGGCATTAGGGATTCCAAAACGAAAAGGTATTGATGCATAGTCATCATCATTCTTCCGTGCCTCTGAAATAGCATGTTGAAAATCTTCTCTTGTCAATCTCATCATTGCCATTGTTCGATAGGTTTGTATTTATCTAATGAATCATCTGCAAGTATAAGTCCCTGTTGCGACGTGTTTTTACGCAGCGACATAGACGGCTTACAGTTTCCTTGTTTGCATACCCAATTAACGAAATGCCGTTTGGTGTCTTCCTCTGTTTTTCGATTGACACCACTTGCGTGAAGATAACGAAAGAATTGTGCCAACAAGGTTGCCATATCGGTTGATGATGCAACCATATTTTTACCAGACAAGTATTCTTTTACTTTTCCCTTCCATTCCATATCAAGCGAAAGCACTTCTTCCAATTCTTCAATAGAAAGCATAGAATGTTCTTCGTGTGTGCGTTGACTTATAACTTCTTTGTCTATATCTACTTCTTTATTATTGAGGGTCAAGTCTTCCGTCAAGTGTACAGACAAGTCCTCCGTCAATTCAAGTAGCAAATATTTGGACGGTTGAAAGCGAGTTGTTCCATTGGTAAAACTTATCAGTTTTCTTTTCGCCAATCGTTCTCTGGCTGTTACCAATGTTTGTTTCGACATCCGAAGTCGGTTGCAAACATGAAAGGTAGGGCAAGAAAAAGGCATTTTCCAATGAAACTTGTTGCACTCGTTGACAAGAAAGGCATAAAGAGCGACTTCGCTTGCAGCAAAGGATTCGTAGGCCGCCAGTCGCCAAAATTGGTTCATGTAGTCAATATACGTCATAAGCAGACCCTCTTTTATGCAAACTTTGTCAACAGTTCACGGTCAAGAATTGTATCGTCAATCTCCATCCGACTAAAGTACAACCGACTGGCACTTCTATGAAATGGAAGCTGTCCCCGTTGACATCGCTTGCGCACGGCATCTGTAGATATGCCAAGATAATCGGCAACCTGTTTTATATTCATCACGTAATCTGCCTTCCGTTGTAAAAGGATGGCAGCATCATCTACAATGCGAGAGAAATTCTCTCCATTCGCTTCTTTTTGTTTCTTCGTCAATGTCTTCATACGCTTAATTTTTGAAATTTTGTGTTGCGAAGTTACAGACGAAGACACAAATGGACGAAAGTACAAAAGAAAATCAGTCAGAATTTAGGTTTTATTGTGTTTGGGCGAAAAATCATACTCTTATTTCATACTCGTAAAACAATGAACCAACCCCAAACAGCCGTTTGAGATTGGTTCGATTATTACTTTTAATATGCAATTCAATTATTGCAAGGGTCTCTATAAAAATAGGTTTCCCCATTTTGATTTTCGACAATTTTAGAATAAGAGTATTTATCTATCATAATCGTATAACAACTATGAAGACTCAAAACTGCATCGTTTAATGAAGGGAAGTCTTCCAAATCAATAATATTTAAACCGACTTCTTTACAATCATCTTTTGATAATCGTCTTGCATGAGAGTAGGTCGTTTTATGATTTAAAAACTTGTCTCTAATTTTTTCTATATCTATATTTGGATATACCTTGGGAATCCATTTATCCATTAATTCATTAGACCACCTAATCGCATTTTCACATTCATGAATAATCGTAGCACCTGGATATTTTGCAATGAGAGTTTGCCACAAACCTATGGTATTTGGATTTTCTGCAATTTCTTCTTTTGCTTTTTCAAACTCATCAATAATGGCTTGGCATGCGACACCGTTATATTGAGGATCAACAGGCCCCAAGCAAGATTGTTCTCCCATTAGTATTGCTTTAGAAAATAATGCAATCATAGTTCCTGCAGACATTGCAATTTGTGGAATAATAATATCTCCATTAAAAATTTTATGTAGATAATTAATTAAATTTTCCATTACAGCCAAATCACCTCCGGGTGTATGTATTATTATGTCTAAACCCATACCTTTGTCTAATGAATGAGTTATAGACATAAAAGCATTTTTATCCAATTCATCAATCATGGTATGAACTGTAGGTTGTTTCAGCCACCCAGAATAATAAGAAATCACATTACGGCCAGTCTCACGATGAATAATCTCGAAATACTCTTTACGCATTCTATCAAGGGCATTTACTTGGTTTGAGGCTTCAACCTCTGTTAAGATTTTGTTCCAGTTTGGCATATCTATTCTTTTTAAAAGTTAATATTATATCTGGTTAACAGAATAATTACTAAAATGTTCATCAAATAAAACATTTATTGCATTTGTAGATGTTTTATTCCATTTGTTGCTCATGAGTAGAATTTATTTTGTACCTTTGCATTGTGGTTAGGAATAACATCGAAACCACATGCGAGTTAATTAATGTGTTACACTTTTTGTGTTACATCCTAATAATGAACCCTTTTATGACAGGGCATAGGGCCTTGGAAAAGAAACAGATAACGCAAGGAAATAACCGAAAGGTACAAAATCCAAGCGGATCACCAAAGAATCAGAGAGTTACACCAAAGTAACTCTCTTTTTTTATGCCTTAAACGCGCCGGTTTACTTGGTTCAGTTAAACCGGCTCAGTTTGAAAATTTGGCTCAGCGGAAATTTCTGGTTGTTAAGTTTTAAAATTAGCTATCTTTGCTTACCTTTGTTTTATGAAACCCGAACGAC
>OFFQ01001415.1_pt1 | contig 14109 bp, 15 predicted proteins | sample 1521411 | NCBI WGS metagenome assembly OFFQ01 (sample SAMEA3504110, study PRJEB24116) | mouse gut metagenome | biome: mouse gut; feature: mouse-associated habitat; material: faeces | place: Denmark | collected 2011 | reverse complement strand
GACCGGAGCCGCGACGGCTCCGGTCTGGCTGCTGCTGGTGTTGTTTTAAGATGGGGCTCTTTATGCAGTCATCACAGTCAGGAGAAGCAGAGAATATTCAGAAGGCATTGAGGATAGCGGGGAGGGCATACAGAGACAGTCCCTCAGAGGATATCATAGATACCGCTGGAGAGTGCGTGGAGTCTGGAGAGATTTTCCTCCGTTATGCACAGCTTTCCCCGCCAGAGGGAAAGCGCGCCCTCCGCCACCAGCGCGTCGGTATAGCGGTAGAGGGTACGCAGATTGATGGCAAGCAGCGTGGCCAGATCTGCGCGGCTGATCTGGAAGGTAAAGGGGAGAGGACCGGTACTGGAGGATTCGTAGAGGAAGAGGATCAGCCGCTCCTTGGGGGAGAGCATGGCGCGGCGCAGATTGTTGTCCAGATTATAATCCATGTCAATCGCCTGGGAGCGGAGGATGTGTATCATAGCGGAGGGATTCTGCTCCAGCATCTCCACAAAAGCATCCGCGCCAATCATCAAAAGGCGGCAGTCCACGCTGGCAGACAAAACCGTGGCGCTGTAAGTGGGCTTGCCTGCCAGAGTCTCCAGCAGACCATACTGCGTTGGCGCATCGTTGACATAGAGGGTGGAGTATTGCCCGCTGCAAGAGACGCCGACCACGTGGCAGATGCCCTTGGTCAGCAGATAGATGTGGGTCACCGGACTTCCGGCCAGGTAGATGCTCTTCCCGAGGCCGCGGTGGATCTCCTGAATGCAGGTATTCTCTTTTTGCGCCTGCCGCAGAAGCATCTGGCTGTGCTCATCCCATGGGCGGGTGAATACAGCTTGTATCAGTTGGGCAAAGCTCTGGTCCATAGGCATCACCAGAAAAATTATAGGATAGTTTCAAATTCATGTCAACTGTCATTTTTTGTGTTATGGTCTTTATGTATAATTTCGGCAAGGGGATCCCCACAATTCTTTTGCATAATCACCATAACAGAGGGGCGGTGCGTTTACGAATATTCCAAAAATCCAGCACGATATTCTGCAAATTATTCAAGACAGGCGGCTGATGCTGCACATGAGCGTCCCTCTGCCGGTATTGGCGGACAGCTGGACAAAATGGTAGGTCCTATTCCCGCGTCCTGGGACGGCGGAATGGTATCACAGCTCAGATCCCGGCCGGTGTCTGGGATTAGACAGATTTTATTTGGAGGTACAGCTTATGAATACATGTCTGAATAGTCGCCTGCGGGTGTCCGACGAGGTCCGGCAGGCGGTTGCCGGCAACCAGCCGGTGGTGGCTCTGGAGTCTACCATCATCTCCCACGGGATGCCCTACCCGCAAAATGTGGAAACAGCCCGGAACGTGGAGCGGATCATCCGGGAGGAGGGGGCTCTCCCCGCCACGGTCTGTCTGCTGGACGGCAAGCTGGTGGTGGGCGCATCGGATTCTGAGATCAATTTTTTAGCCAGAGAGGGGCAAAATGTCCGAAAGGCCTCCCGCAGGGATTTGGCGGTTCTTCTGTCCAAGGGGCAGTGCGGTGCGACCACGGTGGCGAGCACGATGATCGGCGCGGCCATGGCGGGCATCAGCGTGTTCGCCACCGGAGGCATCGGCGGCGTTCACAGGGGAGCGGAGACCACAATGGATATCTCCGCCGATCTGGAGGAGCTGGCGCGGACGGGGGTGCTGGTGGTCTGCGCGGGAGCTAAGGCCATTTTGGATCTGGGACTGACGCTGGAGTATCTGGAGACCAAGGGCGTGCCGGTTATCGGGTACGGTACAGAGGAGCTCCCGGCGTTCTTTACCCGAAAAAGCGGCTTTGGGGTGGACTACCGGCTGGATACGCCGGAGGAGGTTGCCGCCGCCTTCGCGGCCAGGGAGGAGCTGGGACTGCAGGGCGGCATGCTGGTGGCCAATCCTATCCCGGAGGAGTACTCCATGGATGAGGCGCTTATCAGCCGTGGGATCGATCAGGCCGTGGCGGACTGCCGGAGGCTGGGCATCAAGGGCAAGGCTGCCACGCCGTATCTGCTCCAGCGGGTCAACGAGCTGACCGCCGGCAAGAGCCTGAGCAGCAACATCCAGCTGGTCTATAACAATGCCCGCATTGCGGCCCGGATTGCAAAGGCGCTGTGCGCGGAGAGAACGTAGGCCCTGAGGCGGCAGAAAATGGAGAGATGAAGAAAGTGTCGGAAGAAGTTTATAAGGCGCTATCAGCAGAGGGCGCCGCTGTTCAGAAGGTCAGGGATTTGTCCATCATACTGCTCTCGGATTCCAGAATGCTGGTTATTGCCTGTGACTCCAACGCATCCATAGGGGAGAAGCCGGCAGATTACCGGAGGAATACATATGAGGAGGTGGCTGTCAGCGCCCTGAAGGTCCCGTTTATGGAGGTACTGGCCACCGGGGCGGAGCCGCTGGTGGTTGTGGACAACCTGTGCGTGGAGATGGACGGCGCGGGAAAACGGATTATTGCGAACATGCGCCAGGAGCTGCGCCGCCACGGCTTTGGCGAGAGGGTGCAGCTGACTGGGAGCACGGAGGACAACATGTCCACCACCCAGACCGCTCTGGGTGTTACGGTCATTGGTATGTTGGAGGCGAAGCGTTCCCGCATTGGAAAGACCCGTCCCGGGGATCTGGTGGTCTGTATCGGCGTGCCCCGGAGCGGCATTCAGGAGTCCTACAGCGAATTTCAGCGGGACGTGGCCAACATCGGCACCGTCAAGCGCCTGGTGGAGACGGCGTTTGTCCATGAGCTGCTGCCCATCGGCTCCAAGGGCGCCGCTTACGAGGCGGAACAGCTGTGCAAAACAGCGGGCCTCCGTTTTCAGGAGGAGGCCGCTCCCCGAATTGATACGCGGGTCTCCGCCGGCTCGTCCACGGCGGTTCTGTGCAGCGTCTGCCCGGAGGACTATCCGGCGCTGGAGGCGGCAGCGGGCTGTCCCTGCTGTATTATCGGCAAAGCCCAGCCGGAGAGGCAGGGCTCCACAAAATAATTGAAGGAGGAAAAAGCATTGCGAGTCACAGATATTGTCTTTCAGTCCCCTGAGCACGTCATTGAGGAGGTCCGCGCGATGAACGTGAAGGGCGGCAGTCCCTTCGGGCGGGCGGCGGCCTGGGCGTTCCGTCTGGCCTGTGAGCAGGAGCGCTTTGACAGCGTTCAGGCCCTGCGCGGCCGCCTGGACGACATTGCCGGACAGCTGAAGGCCCTCAAGCCCACGATGGCGACCATCGCCAACAGCAAGCTGCTGGTGGACAAGCGGCTGGAAAGCCTGGGGGAGGGGATCTCCCCGGCGCAGGCCGCCGCCGAAATCGCCCGGCTGTGCGGGAAGATGGTCGAGCACTCCTTCGACGCGGTGGACAGGCTGGGGGCGCTGGGAGCGAATCTGATTGCGGACCATATGACGGTGATGATGCACAGCTACTCCAGCACCCTGATGAGCGTATTTGAGCAGGCCGCCGCCAGAGGGACCCAGTTCCAGGTCATCTGCACCGAGTCCAGGCCGCTGCGGGAGTCCCGGCTGGCGGCCAAAATGCTCAGCGGCTGGGGCGTCCCTGTGCGCTACATCACCGATGCGGAGATCTGGGAGTTCATGCCGGAGGCGGATCTGATCGTCATGGGTGCGGACACCATCGCCTGGAACGGCAGTGTGGCCAACAAGATGGGCACGGCCATGATCAGCCAGCTGGCCCTCGGATGCAAAAAGAGCGTGTACATCGCCTCGGAGCTGTTCAAGCTGGACTGCCGGACCGCCGACGGATTTCCTGTGACGCTGGAGCGCCGGACCGCAGCGGAGGTGGTCTCCCCCGAGGACTTTGACGGCAGAACGGGCATTGAGGTGATTAACCAGTTCTTTGATCTGACGCCTGCCTGGCAGATTACCGGCCTGATTACAGAATATGGCGTGATTCCGCCCGTATCAGTGGGCGCCTACTGGGCCAAGTTTGAAGAGGAGCTGTTTTCTTAACAGAGGAATGGGGGGAACGAATGCTTCCAATGATCCAAATGAAAGGAGTCACCAAGCGGTTTGGCACACTGCTGGCCAACGACCAGATCGACTTTGACCTGTACCCTGGCGAGACCCATGCGCTGGTGGGCGAAAACGGGGCGGGAAAAACCACCCTGATGCGGATCCTCTACGGGCAGTACACCCCGGACGAGGGGGAGATCTCCATTGACGGGAAGCCGTGCTCCTACAGGATCGCCGGCGCGATGAAGCATGGAATCGCCATGGTCCACCAGAATTTTATGCAGATTGAGCGTATGTCCATTCTGGAGAACATCATCATGGCCGCTCCCCCGGCAAAGGGGGGCTTCATCCAATACCGCCGCGCGGAGGCGGAGGTGAAGGAGCTGCTGGACCGATTCCTCCTGTCCGCCTCGCCGGGGACCCAGATTGGCGCGCTGTGCGTGGGGGAACGGCAGAAGGTGGAGATCATCAAGGCCCTCTACCTGGGCGCACGGGTCCTTATTCTGGACGAGCCCACCGCCGTGCTCACGCCCCAGGAGACCGCTGAGCTGTTTGGCATCATAGCGGATCTCAAAAAGAGCGGCAAGAGCTTCATCTTTATCTCTCACAAGCTGCGGGAGGTCATGGAGGTGGGGGACCGGATCACCGTTATGCGCGGGGGGCGCATCTCCCAGAACTTTCGGCGCGGAGAGGTGGACGAGACGGACATTGCCCGGGCGATGATCGGGAAAAAGGAGATTTCCCTGTTGAAAAACACGATCCACGACAAGCCCGGGCCGGCGATTTGCAGCGCGAAAAATCTGTGGTACGTGGATGGCAGCGGGGTGGCGCGCCTGCAGGATTTCTCGATGGACATCCATGCGGGTGAGATCCTGGGCATTGGCGGCGTGGAGGGGAACGGCCAGACAGAGCTCATCGACCTGCTGGTGGGCATGAAGCGCGCCAGCTCCGGACAGGTTTCGTTGGACGGACAGGATATCACCCGCGCGGACATCCGGACCCGGCGGGAGGCCGGCATCGGCTATGTGTCGGAGGACCGGATGAACGTGGGCCTCTGCCTGGACGCGGATCTGAATGAGAACATGATCTGCGGCCGGGAGCAGGCCAGGCCCTTCAGCCATCGCGGACTGCTGCGCCCCTCGCAGATTGCCGCCTATGTTCGGGAGACGGCCGCCCACTTTGACATTCGAGGCGTGGGGGAAAAGGGCCGGATCAAGGGCATGTCCGGGGGCAACCTGCAAAAGATCGTTCTGGCCCGGGAGATCAGCCGTGGGCCAAAGCTGCTCATTGCCGCGCAGCCTACCCGGGGTCTGGACATCGGAGCCATCAACTTTGTTCGGGCCCGCCTGCTGGAGGAAAAGAAGCGGGGAACGGCCATCCTGCTGGTCAGCGCAGACATGGAGGAGCTGATGAGCCTCAGCGACCGTATCCTCATTATGTGCGCGGGCGCCTGCACCGGGGAGGTCACGGACATCGCCTCCGCTACGGAGGAGATGCTGGGACTGATGATGGGCGGCATTACGAACTCCGCAAAAAAGGAGGCTGATCATGCGTAATCAACTCTCAAAGCTCAAGCCGGAAAAGCTGGGGAGCATCTGCGATCCGATCGTGGCTGTGTTCATCGCCTTTGTTGTCTCCGGGCTGGTTGTGGTCATCTCCGGCGGCAACCCCCTGGAGGCCTACGCCGCGATTGCGAAGGGAGCTTTCGGCAGCGCCACCAGTTTCCGCAACACCCTGCGCTACACCTTCCCGATCCTGCTGCTGGCGCTGTCGTTCAACCTGTGCGACAAGTGCGGCTACTTCAACATTGGGCAGGAGGGGCAGATGTATGCCTCCGCGCTGACGATCTGCTGGATTCAGCGTCTGCTGGGGGGACTGCCCCAGCCGCTGCTGGTTGTACTGATGATTCTTGGCGCGATGGCGGCCGGAGGGATCGTGTCCCTCATTCCCGCTGCGCTCAAGTTCCTGCTGAACATCAACGAGGTGGTGGTGGCAATCCTGCTGAACAATCTGTTGATCTCTCTATCCACCTACATGCTGCTCTACAGCGGCATCGCCGCGCCCAAGTCCTCGGTGGCGAAATCTCTGAGCATTGTGCCCCGGCTGCCTCTCTGGGCCGTCCTGACGGCTGCCGTGGGCGTTCTGGCGGCCTACGCTTTGATTCTGCGCAGCACGGTCCCTGGCTTCCGGCTGCGGATGATCGGCATGAACCCGGCCTTTGCACGGTCCAACGGACTGCGCACGGTGAAGAGCATGCTGATCGTCGCCGTGCTGGGCGGCGCGCTGGCCGGGCTGGCCGCCTCCGGCGAGATCCTCAGCGTCTACCACGAGACGTACAGCGCCTACGCCGACGGCATGGGCTTTACCAGCATGACCGCGGCGCTCATCGGACGGGGGAATGCGGTGGGGATGCTGCTGGGCTCCCTGCTGCTGGGCGCGCTGTCCGGCGGGGCGGTGAACCTGTCTATTTCTACGGATACACCTGCGGAGATGGTGCTGGTGGTTCGGGGCTTTGTTATGCTCTTTGCCACGGTCAGCCTGCTGCAATATTTCTTCCGGCCCAAGACGGGCGGCCCGGGCCGCCGCAGACAGAGCCGGCGGGAGCGCACTGTGCGAAAGGAGGCTTAATCATGGACGTCCTGAACCTGCTCAGCACGGCGGTGCGCCTTGCCGCGCCGGTGCTGCTGATTACCATGGGCGGACTCTTTGCCCTCAAGTGCAATATTTTCAACCTTGCCCTGGACGGTATCGCCCTCTTTTCTTGTCCGGATACTGCTCTATAAAACCAGGTATGGTCTGGCCCTGCGGTCTGTAGGGCTGAACAGCGAGGTTGCCAACTCCGCCGGCATTAACCTGTCCTTTGTCCGCTATTCCGCTCTCGCGCTCAACGGACTGTTCTGCGGCCTGGCTGGGGCGCAGCTGGCACTGTCCCTGAACATGTTCAACATCGGCATGACGGACTCCCGGGGGTTTACCGCCCTGGCCATATTGATTATGACGGACTCCGCCCCGATTTTGAGTATGCTGGCCTGCTTCATGTTTGGCCTGTCTGACGCAGTTGTATTGCAGCTGGCAGGCACGGGCTATAACGCACAGCTGCTGGATGCGCTGCCCTATGTGGTGGCCCTGGTGGTGGTGATTATCCCGCTGGCTGTCAAGAAAATCATGAGGAGCGTCAACCGCCGCGCCGCAGAGCGCAGAATAATCACGCGAAACAGCTAGGAGCCGGTGCTCGCCAGTTCAGACGCGCCCCTTCACGGCTGTTCGATAAAAAAGAAAGGAAGAGTGAAATGAAAAAGGTGTTATCGGTTATCCTGGCGTCTCTTATGCTTCTGGGCGTCACGGCCTGCTCCGGCAAGTCCGGGGACAGCGGCCAGAGCGGCGGAGAAGAGACAGTCCGCGTCGGCATTGTCACCGACATGGGCATTGACGAGGCGGAGTGGCTGCAAAACCTGGTGGCAGGCCTGAAGGACTACACCGCCCAAAATGAAGGCATCGACATCAAGGTCATTGAGGCCACCGATGTGGCGGAGTACGAGCCCAAGGTCCGCGCCCTGGCAGAGGACAGCTATGATATTATTATTACCATGAACTCCGGCATGGCCGGCGCCACCACCGCTGTCGCCAGCGACTACCCGGACATTATTTTCGGCAGTCAGAACGGCAATATTGAGAATCTGTCAAGCTACAAGAACATTGAGGAGTTCGGCCTGAACCGGACAGAGACTGGCTTTCTCGCCGGAGTTGCGGCGGCCTGCATGTCTGAGGCCGCAACCGTAGGCATTGTTCTGGGCTCCGACGAGCCGGACCTCAACGCCATCGGCGCTGGCTGGCAGCAGGGCCTGGTGTGGGCGGACCCGGATATTACCGACTATCTGGTCTACTCCAACAGCTTTACGGATCCCACCATCGGCAAGGAGCTGGGCCTGAGCCTGATTGGCCGCGGCTGCGACGTAATCGCGGGCGCGGCAGGCGGTACCGGCGTAGGAGTAGCCCAGGCCGCAGCGGAGAACGACTGCTGGTATGTAGCCTGGGACGTCCATTACCCCGAGGTGTTTACCGCTAAGCAGCTGGAGCTGGGCAGTGCGGTCAACTGGTTCAATATCATGTACCTGGCTTTTATTGATGACGTGCTCAATGACAACTATCGCCCGGGCGAGTTTGTGGAGTACGGTATGGACAAGGGCGTGTGCGCTTTTGAGTATCCCGAGGGCTCCCAGATCTCCGACGAGGCCAAGACCAAAGTGGAGGAAGCGATGGACCTGATTGTAAAAGGCGAGATCGAGCTCTCCGCCACGCCCCTGCACAAATAAGAATTGGAAATAGCGCATGACGCAGAGGGATACGGAGGCCTTCCGTATCCCTCCCTTAAAAATAATCGATAAAGGTTCTCAGGAGGAACTTATGCAAAATTACAATCTATATGATCGCATCCTGGGCTCTCTCACCCTGGCCGGCATCGGTGACGCCATCGGTGCGCCCTCCGAGGCCATGAGCCGTGATGAAATCCAACGGAAGTACGGCGGACGGATTACCACCTTTCTGGACGGGTCAGACAACCCCTACGCCCTGGGCAATGCGGTGGGCGAGGTCACAGACGACGCCTCCCAGATGTATGAGATGGCCTTGGCCATTATCCGCACAGGGGGCGAGCTGACGGCAGAAGCGGCGGCAGAGGCGATTTTAAACTGGTCCAGAAACTTTCCGCGATACTATCCCCGCAATGCCGGCCCCACCACCCGGCACGTGATTACAGAGCTGCTGGAAGGAAAGGACCCGATAGAGATTGGTATGACGGGCTGCGAGTACAACCGCGGCGTCTCCAACGGCGCGGCCATGCGGGTGGCCGGGGCGGGCTTAGCGCATCCCGGAGACTGGGAGCGAGCTGCCCGGACCGCCATCGCCAGCTGCCGCCCCTCCCATGGCACCCAGCACGCCTTTGCGGGAGCCTGCGCGATTGCCTGCGGCATCTCGGAGGCGCTGACGGAGGGCGCGCAGATCAGCGGCGTTCTCCGGGCCTGCCTGTTTGGCGCGGAGATCGGCCAGCGGGTGGGGGAGGAGACCGCCCGCCGGGCCTGCGGTGTGGGCGTCAGAGAACAGATCCTTCGGGCGATTGGGATTGGCTATGACTGCGTGGGCATGAAGGAGGCGGAGGAGACGCTGGAGCGGAGGATCGGTAATGACGGCTCTATGCAGACCAGCGTGGCGGTGGCCATCGGTCTCTTTCTGGCAGCGGACGGGGACCCGGTCAAGACTGTTCTGGGCGGAGCGAACATCGGCGGAGATACCGATACCATTGCCTGCATAGCCGGCTCACTGGCTGGTGCCTACGCGGGCTATGGGGCCATTCCGGCGGACTGGCGCGGTCTGTTTGAGAAGGTCAACCCGCAGCTGAAATTCCGGGAGGCCGCCCAGGAGCTGGAAAAAATCGCCCGCAGCGGGGGAGAGGCCCATGCTTGACAGCCTGTATCTGGCCTATCCGCTGGTAGACCTGAGCGTCCGCTTTGAGGGCCGTTTCCCCCTTCGCGCCGGGGAGTCGCGGGTGGTCTCAGACGTCCGGGCGGTGGCGGGGGGCTCTGCCAACACCATTCTGATGGCCGCGCGATTGGGCGGCCGGATCGCCCCCTATGGCGCGGTGGGCAGCGACCTCTTCGGCCGGCTTATCCTGGATACCTACACGGATGAGGGGGTTGTGGCGGACTATCTCTCTGTTGTACCGGAGCTGGAGACGCCCAAGGTGATTATTCCCCTTGACGCGGATGGTGAGCACGGTTTCCTGAGCATGGTGAGCGGCAGCTACGGGCCCCTGGACCGGCTGGAGCAGGCGGTAAAGCGGTCCCGGTCCATCATCGTCACCGGGTATCAGCTCTATGAACGGGCGTCGCGGGAGGCTGCACGCCGGGAGATGATGCTGGCGAGGGAGCATCACCGGAAGATTTTTCTGGACCCCGGGCCGCTGTTTATGGCGCTCTCTCCGGAGGAACGCCGTGCGCTGCTTGCCCAAGCGGACGTTGTGCTGTGTAATGAGAGCGAGGCCCAGGCTCTCACCGGAGAGAGCGTCTCCGAGGCTGCGGCCCGGCAGATGCGGCAGATGACGGATGCCTTGCTGGTGCTGAAGGCCGGTGCTGAGGGCTGCTGCGCGCTGGATGGCGGCAAGCTGCGGTGGTTTCCCGGATTTTCGGTAGAGTGCGTGGATACCACCGGAGCGGGGGATGTGTTTCTGGCCGGATTCCTCCTGGGATATCTGCGGGGCTGGCCCCTGGAGGAGACAATGGAGCTGGCCAATGCGGCGGGAGCGGCTACAGCAGCAAAACTGGGCTGCGGCAGCGATGTGCCCACCGCGCAGGAGGTGGTATCGCTGCTGCGGCGGAGAGAGACCTTTACCCAGTATGGCGAGCTGCCGCTCTGAGAACCTATATTCATCACCAAATAAGGCCAGCGCCGACGGTATCGGCGCTGGCCCTTCTAACGATTTGCTCTCCTGGGTGAACGGTTCTATTGTATCGCGCTCTGCGGCTCCCGCGTTACCACGATATTAGTCGTCTCATTGAGAGAACAGGGGGCGCCCAGGAACGAGACAATGTTCTCGAACTGGACCGGAATGCCCCGCCCGCCGATGCCGTCCCGCATCCCGTGAAAATGGAGGTGGGAGATACGGCTGGTGCCGCTGCTCCCCACCCTGCCGATCGGCGTGAGCGGCTGGACCAGGTCCCCCACCCGCACCGAGACGCTGCCCTTGAGCAGGTGGGAGTAGAGGGTATACTCCCCGCCGCTGTGGCGGAGCAGCACATGGTTTCCGTCAATCCGCGCGTGCTCCCCGTACTTCTCCTCGATCTGGTCAAAGGCGGTGTTCTCATCGCTGTCCTCCAGCCCGTCAAAGACCTCCGCCACTTGGCCTCCGCAGGCGGCGCAGACCGCTGCCCCCCCAGATATTCTGGACCGCCAAGTCTGCGGAGAAGCTGCCGATATCCATGGCGAACTCGCTGTTTCTGCACCACCTGTGGGAGTTGATGGAGGCGTAAGTGTCACTGACCAGGAAAGTGCCCTTCATAGGGAAGAAGTATCGGTTGGGACTGGCGTACCCGCTGACCGCCACCTCCCTCTCCATGGAAAATCCCCTTCCGGCGGCGCAGATGACGCACCTGTCCACGGGCTGAAAGGTGTACACGGAGAAGTACTCGTGCATCACCGCCTGGGGCAGCACCCTCTCCTGGCCCAGGATCCGGTACATGCTGCTGGCCCTGTACCGCTTCAGCTCAGCGGCGGCATAGCGCAGTTTCTGCCGGACCTGGAGCTGGTCGTAGCTCCTGTGGTATTGCAGAGCCCTGCCGGCGTAGAGAGAGAAGGAGAGGCTTTCGACGGTCAGAGGCGTGTCCCACTCGATCAGGCGCAGGTAAAAATCGCTCTTCACCATGTGCTCTTCCGTATAGATCGCGGTCACGTGGGGTTCGCAGAAAATGTTCATGGGGATCTCCTGTTTTCCCTGTTATTTGTGGAGCAGAGGGGAGAGGGGCTTGTAGATCAGGAAGGCCAGAACCATGTCCAGCAGGCCCTTGAGGAGGGTGAACGGGGCGTTGAAGATCACAAGGCAGGCCAGCAGGCCGTCCACCGAGGGGATCAGCTTCTGGTACATGCCGATAATCGTGTCCAGAGGCATGAAAGCGGTGTAGAAGGGGTAGGAGATGAAGTAGTTCACCGGCACGCTGCACAGGGCCATCACCGCCGCACCCACCAGTGCGCCGATGAGCGCGCCCCGCCGGGTTTTCTTATGCCGGTAGATCAGTCCGGCCGGGATGACAAAGCAGATCCCCAGCAGGAAGTTGCACAGCTCCCCAACGCCGTTGGTGGAGCTCATGGTCAGGTTGACCAGATTCTTTACCAGACAGACAACCGCGCCGCTGACCGGCCCTAGGCTGAAGGCGGCCAGGAGGGCGGGCAGCTCAGAGAAGTCCATCTTGACAAAGGTGGGGATGAGGAAGGGGATCGGGAAGTCTAGAGCCATGAGGATGGTGGCTACCGCCGAGAGCATGGCGGTGACGGCAATTTTGTGGGTCCTTTGGGTGGCGGAGAAAGCGGTGGATTGAGTTGACATAAAAATACACTCCTTTACAGAAATACCCCGAAGACAATCCATCCCCGGAGTACTGCCGCAAAGAAGCGCAAAAAGACGCTTTCAGCGAACATCTTCTTCCATCCAGACTGTAACTGTCGGTACCGGACTCACACCGGTTCAACGCTTGCGCGGTCGCGGACTTGCGCCCTGTGGGACGCTCACCGCCGGTGGGGACTTGCACCCCGCCCTGAAGATGAATGATTCGGTTGTCATCTTCTATTATACTCGCGCGGAGCAAAAATGCAAGAATTATTTTTGCAGACATTATTGTCGTATATCATAGCTATAAATGCAGTTTCTTTAGGCGGACACCCGAAGGAAATTTTGTACGATAACATGAAGCAGGAGGCGATCAAGCGGTTGCTGAAGCATGAGTATTCCACGACAAGCGTCAGATCGACGAGCTGGCCACCATTCGCTTTCTGGAAGCTGCACCTCTTTTCAATGTTTTTGACAGGCTGAGGGACAGGCCTTGGGGCCTGTCCCTCGTTTTCATTCGGAAACATCCGTTCCGCCGGAGGATCTCGTCAGTGCGGGCGCACAATGCCCGCCGGCAGTCCCGCAGGGGCCCCCTCAGAACAGCTTCATCTGCACTCCGTCTGGCCGCCAGCTCCGGGTCTGCTCCCGGCGCACCGGCAGGTCCGCCAGAAAGTGGGACGGCTGGCCGCTGTAGGTGACGATCAGCTCATCCCTGGCCCGGGTCATGCCCACGTACAGAAGCCGCCGCTCCTCCTCCCTGTCCGCGTCCGGCCGCGCCAGAGGCAGCGTCCCCTCCCGCACTCCGGCCAGAAACACCGCCGGGAACTCCAGGCCCTTGGCGGCGTGGAGGGTCATGAGGGCCACGGCCCCGGCCTCCCAGCCCTGGCCGGAGGCCCGGCGGAAGTCCGCCTCCTGGCCCAGGGCCCCGCTCTCCCACCACTGGGCGAAGGTGGGGTGGAACACCGCCGCGTGGCGCAGCTTGTCCAGCGCCGGCGTGGCGCCGTACCGCTCCTCCCATTGCTCCACCAGTCGCCAGGGCTTCTCGCTCTCCGCCAGGGGCCGCCACTCCTCCGCCCGCTCCGGCCAGAGCGGGGGCTCTGCGGCCTCCGAAGCAGTGAGGCTGTGGAAAAAGGCCATGAAGGACCGCACCTCCTCCGCCTCCCAGAACTCCTCCCGGCCGGAGATGATGCAGGGGATGTCGTCGTGGCGCAGGCACTTTTCGATCAGCTCCAGCTGTCGCCGGGTTCGGCACAGCACGGCGATGTCCGAAAAGGACCGGGCCTCCCTCTCCGCCCCCAGCTTCTGGGCCTCCAGCATGTCCACGCCGCCGGTGATGCGGCCGATCTCCTTGGCGATGAAGATGCCCTTGGCGATATGGATTTCAAGATCGCAGGCACCAGCGAAGGCGTCACCGCCGTGCAGATGGACATCAAGATCAACGGCCTGCCCACCGAGGTCATGGCCCGCGCCATGCAGCAGGCCAGGGAAGCCCGCCTGCATATTCTCGGCCTGATGACCAAGACCCTGCCCGGTTATCGCGAAGAACTTTCTCCCTATGCGCCTCAGCACGAGGAAGTGATGGTCAACCCGGAAATCATTCGCATGATCATTGGACCTGGCGGCAAGAACATAAAAGCCATCACCTCTGCCACCGGCGCGTCCATTGATATTGACGATTCCGGACGTATTTCCATTTTTGCGCCGACTTCCGAATCCATGCGTCAGGCCAAGGAAATGGTCATGTACTACGACCAGCACGCCGAACTGGGCAAGAACTACAACGCCAAAGTGCGTCGTATTCTTGAAATCGGCGCCATTGTGGAACTTCTGCCCAACCTTGAAGCCCTGGTGCATATCTCCCAACTGGACACCAATCGTGTGGAAAAGACCGAAGACGTGGCCCGCCTGGGTGAAGACATGATGGTCAAGGTCATCGAGATTAATGGCGACCGTATTCGCGCCAGCCGCAAGGCCGTACTTCTGGAAGAACAGGGTATCGAGTGGAAGCCTGAAGACACCGCGCGCCCCCAGCGCGATCGCGGAGATCGTGGG